>SDBT01010139.1_pt1 | contig 15240 bp, 14 predicted proteins | sample 2277101 | NCBI WGS metagenome assembly SDBT01 (sample SAMN10404973, study PRJNA504765) | marine sediment metagenome | isolation source: marine sediment core GS10_PC15, 103 cmbsf | place: Arctic Ocean: Southern Knipovich Ridge | collected 2010 | reverse complement strand
AAAAAACAGCCCTTGAGAGCGTGTATTCTCTTTTTCCCATTACTAGGCAAGTGTTAAAGAACAACACCAGATATTGTATCGAATTTGCGAAATTAGCCATTGTTATTCTAAATCAAATCATAAGGCCGTTCACTGCAAAGTGGCATCGTCTTTGCCTACAGGGAGCTTTTGACGATCCCAAAGAACGAGCTAATTTCAGAAACGAGTTAGATTCCTTACAAGTAACATTGAGGAAATATGCGAGAATGCTTGCGGACATGGCTGGCGTTGAGGATTTGACGGTTTTGGAAGGTGACGAGACCTAACAATCTCATAGAAGGAGGAAATGGGATGGTAGATATAAAGAATGTTTTCATCTCTCATGTTCATGAGGATGATGAGCTGCTCCCGGATTTGAAGCAGCTAATCGCACGTGCTGGCATGGAGGTCAGGGACGGTTCAATCAGCAGCGACAAGCCGAACGACGCCGAGAACGAGCAGTACATCAAGCGCGAGATCCTCACACCCAGAATTGATTGGGCAAGCACACTGGTCGTTCTGATCACGCAGGACACCGCCGAGAGTTGGTGGGTGAACTGGGAAATCAAACGTGCCATCCAGCTTGGCAAGAGGGTGATTGGTGTCTTTGCACAAGGAGCTACAGATGCGGACATTCCTGAAGAGCTCGGAAAATGTGGCGATGCGGCTATCGTCGGCTGGCAGGGTGACCGCGTTGTAGATGCCATCAATGGAGACATTGGGGAGTGGGACGATCCACAGTCCGGCGAGCCAAGAGGTCCCGAGTGGGTTATCCAACGGTACCGCTGCTAATGAGACTTCTTGCCTACATTGTTGCGCGCGACTATGGGTTCGCACCGAATCCCTTTCACGGATACTGCACATTAGCAACGTGCAAACCACGGGTTCGGTACAGCGCTTCAATCGGCGACTGGATAGTCGGGACCGGCGCAAAGACGAGGTATGATCTTGCAGGGTACCTTATCTATGCCATGAAGGTGGATGAGGTGATGGATTTCGACTCGTACTGGAACGATTTCAGATTCCTTTGTAAAAGGCCAGTGATCAATGGAAGTCTAAAGCAAATTTACGGCGATAACATTTATCATCGAGTCGACGACCAATGGGTTCAGGCTGATTCTCACCATAGCCTTGAAGAAGGCCTACCAAATCCGAGGAACATCGATCATGACACAAGCGTGAACCGTTTGCTTATTTCGCGAAAATTCGTCTACTACGGGATGGCTGCGCCACTCATTCCGAAGGACTTTCGTTTGTACCAGCCGACCGGTGAGGATCTCTGCTGTCCCGGCCGAGGATACCACGTCGTATATCATCAGTTCGCTACCGCATTTGAATCTTGGCTTGATAATCGTGGTGAATGGGGAGTTCAGGGTATGCCGCTAGAGTTCAATTTACACAAACGCATAGGTTAGAGTCAGTGATGATGAGCAAGGAAGAACCTACCCTTTCAGAAATACGCATGTATGTCCACCCACATCTGGGAAAGCTGATCTTCTTTGAAGCCACAGAAATCCGGGCGATTATTCAAAGTCCGAAATAATCATGAGAATGTATGAACATCCTAAGGAAGGTGATCTAGAAGAAGTTAAAATTGAGTTGACAAAGAATTGTCCTCTTTCATGCATACATTGTTCTAGTAATGCTTCTTCTGGTAATCCTGTTCAATTAACCCGTGAGGCAGTTTTATCCCTCGTTAGCCAAGCTGCAAAACTACACGTAAAATCTATCGTATTCTCTGGAGGGGAACCTCTTTTGTGGCCTTGGATCGCAGATGCCGTAAGGGCGTGCAACGTACATGGTTTATATAGCTCAATATACTCCACTGGGATAAACCTAACGGACGATGGTGCAAAAGAAATTATTGAGTTAACCAAACATGGTTTAGATAAGGTTATTTTTAGTCTACATTCGCCTTTTAAGAATCAGCACGAAGGAATTACCAGAAAATTGGGAAGTTTCGATAAAACAATCGCAGTAATGCAAGAATTGGGGAAAAATCATATAGAAAGAGAAATTCATTTTGTTCCGCTCAAACTAAACTACAAACATTTGGCTAAATTAATCGAACTTGCCAAAGATTTGGGGATTTCAAAGGTTAGCATTCTTCGATTTGTTCCTCAAGGGCGGGGAATAATTCTAAAAAAGAGCCATGAAATGTTGATGCATGAAGAAACAGTAGAATTAAGAAAGTTGATCTTAGATTGTAGAGAACACTATGACGTTATTATTCGCTTGGGGTCCCCTTACAATATACTTATTTTAAACAAAGAGGTTGACTGCATCTCAGCTTGGAAGACACTGTGTATTGGACCAAACGGTAATATATATCCGTGTGATGCCTTTAAGGATATCGAGCCTAACGAAATTGGGCTGAATGATCCTTACCACAATATTCTTAAACACTCCTTGAACGAATGTTGGAAACAGTCGGAATATTTAAATATAATTAGACGTTATCTAACAACACCTTTTGAAGAACCATGCTCTCACTGCTTGTATTTGGAACAATGTAAATCAGGTTGCCTTGCTCAAAAGGTGATTAAACAAGAGTCTATAGAAGATGGAAACATCGTCAAAAGAGCTGATCCGCTTTGTTTAAGAAAACTACTTGGAGGTTAAGATGCTTCATACAGATAAGAGGCGGAAATTCGAGATGCTTGCTGAAAATGCTAATAGATGCAATTTGTGCGCACGTATGTATGGACGAACCAAGGTGCTGAGCGAAAAAAATGGTAACGTTGACTCTAAAGTTGTATTTATCGGCGAAGCGCCTGGACGCTTAGGTGCCGACCGCACCGGTATCCCCTTCTATGGCGACCAAGCAGGGCAGAATTTCGAACGGTTGCTTCAATTCGCTGGCCTGACAAGACAACAAGTATTCATTACAAATGCCGTACTATGTAACCCACGAGATAAAAAAGGTAATAATTCAGCGCCAAATAAAAAAGAGGTTCAGAATTGTTCCCTCCATTTAAGTATATTAATCGATGTTATCGAACCTGAACTCATCGTCCCATTAGGTCAATGCGCTCTGCGTTCACTCCACATTATCGAAGCACATCGGATCGAACTGCGGCAAGATGTACGAAAAGCAGCAAAATGGGGCAAATATACGGTTGTGCCAATGTATCATCCTAGTCCACGAGCCGCCATTTATAGAAGTATTGCTGACCAAAAAGGGGATTTTTCCTTTCTAGGTAAAATTTTAGGGCGGCGACCGATCAATTTGTTTCAGGTGTAGATCGACTCTATTCGATCTCCCCATCCTGCGAATACAACCTATTAGCAAAAATAGCTTGTATAGGTGCTTTTGACTTTTAGTTATCGAAATAATAAAATCAGGGTGTCGGTTGACCCAGTGTCTTGACACCCTGATTCTTTTCGAAACTCCCCGGCGGGGAAGGTCTCCTAGCTTTGGTAGGCCGTACAGGTCTCGAACCTGTGACACCCTGATTAAAAGTCAGGCACTTTCGCCAATTCAATCAGCTTTGCCTTTTAAAGAGACATTTGACTTTATATCACAACAATTAGATTACTTTGCTAAAGTCAGTCTGAACGGCAAAGATTTATGTATATTGTGACTATGCAGTCCTGTTTGCACAAAATGACGGAATGGTTAATAGGCCGACAACTATTGACAAAACTGGCACATCCATCTAAAGTGTCCACTAACAAGTTGTCCTGTAAATATTGACGACGCACATATCAATATCCATACTCGTTTATTGTGAGGGAAGAAAAGGAGGAGACCATGAGTAATGATGTGCTCACCGCTATCATTAAGTGTACAAATCACTGTAATTATAGATGCAAGTATTGTTTTGTTAACGCAAATTCTCACCGTCAGAACATGACCTATGAGACTCTTCGAATAGCTGTCAAAAAGTTACTCTCGTCTAGTAAATATGGCACAGTTAATTTTATCTGGCACGGTGGAGAACCTCTACTTTGTGGTTTAGATTTATTCCGTAATATTACTGTACTCCAAGAGGAGTTCAATTCTGAAAATAAAACATATACAAACTCGATTCAAACTAATGGTTCGTTACTAAATGATGAGACAGTTGACTTCTTCAAGGAGAACCACTTTAAAATTGGCCTTAGCCTAGACGGTCCCAAAGAAATTAACGACGCAACTCGCATCAATTCACATTACGCTGGGACCTACGACAAAGCAATTAATACAATCAGACTACTTCAGAAGCATGGACTAGTGACTGGTGCAATTGCTACCATAACTAGACATAACTACAGCTATCCTGTAGAACTCTACGAACTTTTTAATAAGAACAGAATTCATATGAAGTTGGGGCAACTAGTGAATTCCGGCCGGGCAAAATCTAGGACCGAAGAGCTCCGTCTATCGCCGGAAGAATATGGCGACTTTGCGACAAGGCTTTTTGACCTCTGGCTTAACGATGAAGGAAACGCCATTAGCATAAGTCCTTTCGAGTCCATCATTTTGAGTATGTTTGATCATGGTAATAAGCCCACAGAGTGTATCCATGCTGGGAGATGCTATGAGAAATTCATTAGCATTTCTCCCAGCGGAGATGTATATCCGTGTGGTTTCTTCCAAGGTTATGAAAAATTTCGCTATGGTAATATACGTGAATTGAGTTTGGATGATATTGAAGGAACTGAACCATTTAAGCTTTTGAAATCCCGATACGAAATGGTTGAAAGATTGTGCAGGGGATGTATTTACTTCCAATATTGCCATGGAGGATGCCCCTTTAGTGCTCTCAGTAATAACGGCTATATCTTCTCGAAGGACTATTACTGTGATGCTTATGCGAAGATATTTAGGCACATATCTGAGCATCTTTGTCCGGAGCATGTATATATCAGAGACCCAAAGAAGAAAGCTCAGGTAATGGGAGGTGGTGGTGGAGGAGGCGGTGGTGGTGGTGGTGGTGGAAATGGACAATACACAGTCATGTATTCAGTGGAATACGCGGTCTGGCAAAATTATGAAGTTGTCGTATAATGCTCAGCCAAATGAACGTAAATACCAATAAACACGGAGACGAAGTATGGATAGACAACAAGAAAAAGGCAAAGCAAAAGCTCGTAAGAGACTTGGTAACGATGAAGCAAAAAGGGAAATCTCTGCAGAAATCAAACGGCTAAAAACATTGACAGAATTGGCAAAGAAGTATCCTGGTATAGCCAAGTTATTGGAGAGGGAAGGGAAAAAGGGGAAAGGCCAATATACAGTTAGATACGTTATCGAACACAGTATTCGATGAATTTGATTATTCATATTAAACACTGCTATTCGCTGTCATCACGTACGTCACGTCCATTATTGAGGGAGTTAACTTGAAGAATAATCCCTCAGTAGCAGAAGATACACAATAGACATGGATAAGAATTGCGACAGCATGGAGATTTGTCCAAATTGTCGGCTCTCGAAGAGGATGGGAGGACCTTGCGGAGAGTGTAACGCTGAATATCAGGCTCGTTGCTTGAAAAACTACTGCCATTCAAGTTGTGATACTTGCGGTGGGGGAAGACATGCTAAGGTTGCAGCCTGTTGTGGTCGTTCTCCGCTTCGTGACAAATGGGCGGAGATTTTTAACACTCATTTGAAACGCTACGTTCCGGAGCCAACATCGATTAAGTGCCGCTTAATCCCGGTAATCTTTGCTCAAATTGCGAAGTACAAGATACCTGAACTTTTCCCTCAGATTGACGCTTGGGTTGTCCCCGTACACAAAGCTATGAACCTCAAAGGAGAATTTCGATCATCGGACTTGAAAGATTACCTTGGCTTACCAAAGAATCGAAAGTTGATTCTCTCATCATGTGGCCCTGATAACTTCATGGAAATGCTTTGGGAAAAGGGAGAGCACCTTGACTATCAGGGACATAGTGTGGACTACTGGTTTCCAGCACATTTTTCAATATATGACAATGACAGCAAGTTTCTCCAATTCTTCAATGCAAGACGTCAAATAATTCATGCTTTTCGTGTGAAAAGTCAATTTGTATGGTTCCGTTTAGGAGAAAACATTCCTGTTGAATTTCTGGGTTCAATCCAAAATGCTCCCTCTGTGCTGATCTCGTGTCAACAAATGTACTCTCATTTTAATCGAGAGATCTTACAACGGGAGGCCCAAATAGCAGATGAATGGTTTCCATTGCACACTTCATTTTTTCTGATAAAGGATAGGACTTCACTTCCTTTTCAGGCAAAACGCACAGTCTACGAAATTAATGAACACTGGTTAATAGCAGGATTAAAGGGTCACGACATTCATGATAGACCACTTAAGAACATTCCTATTGGAGATGTACTCATCACTAATCTCAGGGCGGTCCGTAATAGAATAATAAGCGGATATCCTACATCGCAATATTTCTCGAATTCCACATAAAGAACATCAGAAGTTATGGCTTTTCGCTGTCAAACGGTGATAAGCCTCTCGTTGTGGACGGATGGTGTGGCGGTTGATGATGCCCCCGGCATAGAGGAAAGCAAAGCGAGCTGGGTGACCAGTGTGCTCACCGGAGCACCATTGCCGGGCATTCTCCTCGGTGTCGGACGCTCAGTCTTCAACCTGTTTTCGAGGTGGTTGAGCCATAAGCGCCAGGAGCGAGCCCTGAAGCGCAATGGGTTAACCTATCTCCTGCAGATCCAACGGGCACACGCATGAAGACCAGTGCCCGAACATGTACTCTCGGGATTCGTCTACGTGGCTCAGAGTAGTCTTGACACTAGGGATGAGTGAATTTCTGCCACAGCTTTACCGTAAAGAGGAAACCTACAGGTACCCAGCGAGCCCAGTTATATACGTACGCGGGATTCGGTGGTCTGTAGAATGAACTGTTGATTTCCACCGTATTGAAGAACTGGCTGTAATATTCCAGTTCGTTAATTTTGCCAGTGGGGTAGAAATATTGTAGCTTTCTCGACGTCTCCAGCCAAGTTCATAGAGATACAAGAACAACTGCTCATGGAGCAGATTCAGCTGGTTTATGATGGCCCTCTAGGCAGGAAGTTAATGCCTAAGAAGCAAAGGGCTGTAAGACCAGTTTTTTCGTCCTTAATGTAACAGAATAGCACATTGTTATGATATTCTATCCAACACCACTTACCTATCCGTCAAAGCTAGTCTGAACGGCAAAGATTTATGTATATTGTGACTATGCAGTCCTGTTACTCTACTCTCCCCAACACGACCTCCCTCTCCAAAGTTGTAACTACATTCCGCACGCATGATTGGTTTAACTTATTATCGAAGAACAGAGTTTCAAACCATCCTCAAACCTCACCGACCTAGTATAATACTCACCACCTATCCTCTCTCCATTTTTCATCAACATCGTCTTGCGCGGGATACATTCGTCGTTTTTACGCGGGTCGGGTTTTGGTTAGTTTGGATTATTGACATCAAGACTATTATAGGGGGTATTGACAAACTGGTGGAAAATAGGATAATATCAGATAAAATTTACCAAAATAAAGCAAAATAAAGCAAAATAAACTACGGCCATGCAAGATCTGATGACCATTAAAGAAACTGCAAGTTACCTTAGACTCAACTATTCCACCCTTTATAAGCTTGCTCAGAAAGGGAAGATACCGGTATCGAAAGTAGGCGGAACTTGGCGCTTCAAGAAACAGATACTGGACGACTGGTTGATTGGTCAACGCCTTCAAGCTAGAGAGGCGGTCTTGATCGTCGACGATGACGCTAGAGTCCGGGAGCTTATACGAGATATCACTGTCGGGCAAGGATGTGAAGTAATTACGGCAGAGGACGGGGAGAAAGCTATTAGAGAGATTGAGAAGCGTCACTTTGACCTGATGTTCTTAGACCTGGTCTTGCCCGGGTTGAGCGGTATTGAGGTACTTGAAAGGCTGAAGGCAAAAGGTGAGAAGACAGTCGTTGCCATAGTGACAGCCTATGGAGACGACCCTATAGCATTGCAGGCAATGTCATTGGGACCTCTGGTTCTTATTCGAAAGCCTTTTACTGTTCAAGATATTCAATTGGTTCTTAGTTTTGTGGCTGGACGTCAGCCGGCTAAGCAACATTCCTCTGGCAATAACGGCCTCGGAGTGGTGAAAACCTAGTGGATCCTTTTGATACATCCAATAATGGCACCTATGGACTATTAGCAGGTGTTTTGGGGTTCTGTGTAGCTCCCCTATTGGACTGGGTATCCCTGAAAAGAATCCACTACGTCAAGCCGGGTAGCATTTCACTTGTGATTATTCTCCAGTCCTATGCGTTGTATGCGGTATCCTTCGGCGTAGAAAGGTTTGACTTGCCCAGAGCAGCCACAGGCCTGGGATGGTTTCTTTTGCCTGTCTCACTCTTTCTTTTAGCCTATTCCCTTTTTATTGAAATCCCTTTTGTTGACACCTATGCTCAGACAGGGGTAGGAGATAAGCTAGTAACCACTGGTACTTATGCCCTAACACGCCATCCTGGAGTTCTATGGTATGGATTGTTCCTTGTCGCCCTTCTGCTGGTGACTAGGTCACAGATCCTTGTCATAGCTGCTCCTATCTGGTTTCTGATGGATTTACTCTGGGTGCTATTGCAGGACAAATACTTTTTTGTATTGATGTTCAAAGACTATCGCCAGTATCAAAAGCAAACTCCTATGCTGCTCCCAAATAGGCTGAGCATAAAGCACTGCTTCAAAACATTAAATACAGGAGGAGGTAGATGACAAACTTAATAGACATCTGGAAGAGGGGAGACAAGAAGCAAATCTGGAATCGCTTCTGTGGTTACCTTGATCTGACTGTTCCTGCCTTCATGCGTATTCAAGAAGGGCTTCTCATGGAGCAACTTCAGCTGCTAATCCGCTGTGAACTCGGTCGCCGCATCCTGCGTGGCAAAGTGCCGAATAGTGTTGAGGAGTTTCGGGCTCAAGTTCCGGTGACGGACTACTCCTTCTATGAGGCATACCTCTCTCAGCAAAATGAGGATGTACTGCCAGTCAAGCCGCGATCTTGGGTGTGCACTAGTGGTGCCAGCGGGGCTAAAAAGTGGATTCCTATCTCGGAAAAAGCCTACGAAGCTCTGATAGACTCTTGTCTGGCCATTTTCATCTTGGCTACCTCAACTGGGCGTGGCGAATTCTCGCTAAAGCATGGAGACACCATGTTTAATGCTACTCCCGCCCCTCCCTGGTTCAGTGGCTTCATTGTTAAAGAGGTAATGGAGAAAGCGCTCGGTTTTCGCCTTATTCCACCCATGGACGAGGAGTATATGAACGCCACTTTGGAGGAGCGAGTTGCTCGAGGATTCCGGATGGCCATTCGTACAGGCATCGATATCCTACCCGGTCTTCCCAGTGTACTGGCCAAGGCAGGAGAGCACTTTGGCAAGGCAAAGAAGTCGCCTAAAGCGCTCCTCGACCCTAGGGTTGCTGCAAGAATTGTGAAGGGTGTTATAAAGAGCCGTAAGGAGGGTAGAGCTATGCTACCCAAGGATCTGTGGAAGTTTAAGACCCTAACTCTGTTCGGCATGGACATATCTGCCTTTCGGGAAAAGATTAAGTACTACTGGGGTGCCGACCCGTTTGAATTCTACGCCAATACTGAATTTAACTCCTACATCGGCACACTTACTTGGAACCTAAAGGGATTGACATTCTCCCCCAGCCTCTGCTTCTTAGAGTTCGCACCTGAAGCAGAATCCTCTAAGAGGCTCAAGGACCCTTCTTACCAGCCATCTACAGTTCTTCTCAACCAGTTAGTCTCCGGTCAGCTTTATGAACTGGTCTTCACCAATTTCAATATGGGAGTGTTCACCCGCTATTGCTCTGGAGACATACTCAAAGTCCTCAGTCTAGAAGACGAGGAAACCGGTATTAAATTGCCTCAGTTCATGGTAAAGGGCCGTGCTGATAAGCTTATTGACATTGGGGGCTTTACCCGCATTGATGAGAGAACGATATGGCTTGCTCTGGAGAATTCAGGGGTCAAATACGGGAGCTGGATAGCTCGCAAAGAAGTGGAAGGGAGCGAGCCTATTCTTAGACTCTACCTGGAAACAGACTCAAAAACCGAGCCGCAGATTATGGCGCAGAGTATTCATAACAGCCTCAAGGAATTTGACTCTTCTTACAAGGCTCTGGAGGATTCACTGGGGATGAAACCTTTGCGAGTGACTCTGCTCCCCCCCGGAACTAGCGCACGGTGGGAACAAGAGCTAATTGCATCCGGGGCAGATCCTGCCTGGATAAAGGCTCAACACGTGCAGCCTTCAGAACAGATCATGGAAAGGATATTGAGTTTAGCTAAAAAGTTAGGAGGTAATTGAAACGATAAGCTGGATTATTCTTGTACCGTTTCTCGCCTTTGCCGTTTATTTATTTATCCTTTTGTTACTGGTCAAGCACCTGAGAAAAACAGCGGCGGGGCGCATATTTGCCGCAGTTCTTTTCGCCTCCTTAGCTTGGGCATTCTGTTCGTGGATGATGCATGTCGGCACCCCACCCTCCCCGCGTTTCTGGATGGTGACAACCTTTGCTTTCACCGTATCACTTAGCCCTCTACTGGTGCACTTCGCTACTGAATATCCACGTCGTAAATCAGGGGTGATGTGGCTTGTCCTGTTATGGTATGGTATAGCTCTAATTTTTGAAGTGGGTAACCTTTTGGGCAAAATGGTGGAACGAGTTGAACTTATACCAGCCAGTGGCGGGGTGGTAAATATTGAATTTGGCCCAATGATGACATACGTCGGCTGGCCTTATATGGCTTTGACAATCTTTGTAATGGCTGCCCTATTTATCCATTCCTACCGTTCCACCAACTCTCGCGATGAAAGACTCCTGCTACGTTATCCCTTAGCTGGCATATTGTTCTTATTTGGCGGCGGGCTACTGAACATCTTTCCCGCCCTTACTGGTTACCCTTTTGATCTTCTGGTCAATATCGCCTTCGCTATGCTCATAGCCTATGCCATCAGCAAGCACCAATTCCTGAACATTAGGATTGTGCTTAGGAGAAACCTGGCACACGTTATCTTAATCTTGTTATTGAGTGCCTTGTTCGTTCTTATACTCCGCCTAATTGAGGGAATTCTCAGTGATGTATCCGGTTTTTACTTGTGGCTGATAATGGTGCCGATAGCTACCGCAATCACTCTTGTTCTATTTGTTACGAGAAATAGATTGCAGTCGATGATTGATCACCTATTTTTTGGCAAACGTTATGATTATCGTGAAACCCTGTTGGCGTTCAGCCAGAAGATGGGGAACAGTCTTAAGCTGAATGAACTGGCAGAAAGTTTGCTTAAGATACTATGCGATTCACTCAACTGTAATAAGGCTAGCCTGCTTCTTCCTTCCACTCATGAAAACTTTTTTGAATTAAGAACTAGCGTAGGCTTAGAGGATAGACATTTACACCGCAACATACGCATCATGAACGATGACCCGCTTGTGACATTGGCTAGAACATATAGGCGTCCTCTTTCAAGAGCCGAGATAGAGATTATGGCGCAACCAGGCACTGGACCAATGTATAACAATTGGGCGGAGGCACTGAGCTGCAATCTGACGTGTCCCTTGGTATTAGTGGACAATATAGTTGGCTTTATCATTCTAGGCCCCAAAAGGTCTGGTGAGCAATACTCAGATGAGGATATACTCCTCATCTTGACCATCTCCCATCAAGTGGCGGTGGCCATTGAGAATGCCCGTCTCTATGCTGAGTCACAACAGATGTATGCCGAACTGAAACAAGCACAGGAGAATCTTATTCAATCGGAGCGTATGCACGCTTTGGGTCAGATGACCAGCGGCATCGCTCATGACTTCAATAATATACTCACTACAATTTTAGGCAGAGTCCAATTGACTTTGCGTCGAATGAAAGACGGAAAGAGTATACGCAATCTCCGGACCATTGAGCAAGCTGCGACCGACGCAGCAGCAATGGTGCGTCGGCTCCAGGATTTTGCTAGATTACGTACTGATCGTCCTTTTGACATCATAGACTTAAATAGTGTGATAAACGACGCACTGGAAATGATTAGACCGCGACTAGACGAACAACGCGAAACCCTTGATGCAGATGTTCAGCTGACTGTCGACCTCGGTGAAATCAGACTGATAAAAGGAGATTCAGGAGAACTAAGGGAAACGCTGGTCAACATTCTCATTAACGCTATTGAGGCTATGCCTAATGGAGGGAAGCTATCCGTTAGCAGTAAGCAGAAGGATAATTTCGCAGTCATTTCACTCAGTGATACAGGCGTTGGAATGACTGAAGATGTAAGGAGGAGTGTTTTCGTCCCGTTTTTCACCACAAAAGGTGCGCACGGGCTAGGAATGGGTTTGAGTATCGCCTATAGTACGATCACAAGGCATGGAGGAGAGTTAACCGTATCTAGCCGACCTCAAGAAGGTTCTACATTTAACATCCGAATCCCCGTAACTAAAAGGAATAAATTGGAGGCGGTGAAGATAGGAGCCCAAACAATCAATCACGGCGGCGCAACCATACTGGTGACTGATGACGATAAGGGCTGCCGTAATCTTCTTTATGAGATACTCGCTGAGTATGGATATAAGGTAGACACTGCTACTAGTGGTAAAGAGTGTCTTTCTTTAGCTAAGCGAAGACGTTACGACTTGGCACTCGTTGATTTGGGAATGCCTGATATCTCAGGGCTAGAACTGGCCACTCAGATAAAGGAATTTAATAGCAAGACGAAGGTTATTCTGATTACAGGGTGGGGTGTCCAACTTAATCTGACGGAGTCTAAGATGGGAGCAATTAGTGCAGTGATTGCAAAGCCATTCCGCTCCGAGGATGTCTTAGCGAACGTGGGCCAATTGCTGGGCAGTAAAGCCCTGCCAATAGAACCTAAAATGATCAAGTAGCACTAAATAACATACTTAATTGCTTCAGATCTCATATGTAAAGGTAGGTAATTCTGTGAAACATGGAACAGTTCTTATTGTCGATGATGACCCTGGGGTAAGGGATATCCTCCGCGACATCCTAAAAAGTGAGGGCTACACAGTGGCAGTGGTGGGAAACGGGACGGCCGCATTCAAAGAGGCAGAACGAAGAAATTTTAATGTGGCAGTCGTCGATTACTTTCTACCGCCGACTACTGGCCTAGGACTAATTCGAAGGTTACTTAGGCAAACCCCAGAAATTGTGCCTATTCTCATAACTGGCTACCCTACCGAGGAACTAGCCGGGCTAGCTAGTCGATACAGTATTTTTGATTACATCGCGAAACCAATTGATAGTCATCGACTATGCACGGCCATAGCGAATGCCCTTAAAACAAAAAAACCTACTGAACAGAAGGCTAAATCAAAGACAATTTCAAAAGAAACAGGCAATATAACAAAGAAACCAATGGGAAGCTTTATCACACCGCTCACTCCTAGAGAGGGGGAAATCGTTAATTATATAGCTCAGGGCTATCTTAACAAGCAGATTGCTGCCGAACTTGATATTAGCGAGCAAACCGTTAAAAATCATGTTACTTCAATCTTGCGCAAACTGAATGCCAACTCTCGTACCGAAGTAGCAGTCGTCGCTATGAGGCGGGAATTAATTTCTATCAATTAAGTGCTCATCGCCTTTGTCGATATTTGAGCCATTTGAACTTTGTCACTATTGGGCGGTGATTGGTGTAGGTGCTTGAAGTTTCTTGGAACAATTTGCGAGGCCATTTTTATCTAGACCATTCAACGTGATGAGATAAACACTATGATGAGAGAAACCTTTGAGGGGATAGGAAAATGGTTGGAGAACAAAGAAAAGTATTGATTGTTGATGACGAGGAGGCTGTACAGGATGTCCTTCAGGAGATCCTGAAAGAGGCCGACTATCAGGTAATCACAGCGGCTAGCGGTTTAGAGGCCTTGGAACGGGTCTGCGAACAGGAGATTGAGGCAGTGCTCTTGGATATCAAAATGCCAGAGATGTCAGGGATAGAGGTGTTGGGAAAGCTAACCGCTGACTGGCCAGAAATTTGTGTGGTAATGGTTACCGCTGTTGCCGACACCCAGACTGCAATCGAAGCCATGAAGCTGGGGGCTTATGACTACATCGTTAAGCCCTTTAACCTGGATGACGTGGTGCTGAAGATACGAGGAGCCATTGAGAAAAGAGACTCCGAGTTGAAAAACAAACATTTAATGCTTAAACTTCAACAAAGTGTTAAAAAACAGTCAGAACAAATGCAGACACAGTTTAATGAGCTGATTGATAGCCTAGCTCGGGAACACAAACTGCTGCACGATTTAGTTGCGAGGCAACCTGAAAGCGGCAGATCGTTACTCTCGAAGCTTCCCTTGGAATTGCAAGAACCGTTTTCATCTATTGAAGAATTTAGAGACGCACTAATTAGAATCCTGAGAAGGACATAAAGTGGAGATGCCCTAGGACTTCTGCAAATGGTGGTAGTGGTACAAAAAGATAGAAAGCTCGTTACTACTATTTATCAAATATTTAGTTTAGTGCCATGGTGAGATATTCAAAACAGAGAGAGGCGATTCTTAGGGTTCTGGAGGATACGACTTCCCATCCCACTGCTGATTGGATCTATAAGCAGGTGAGGAAGGAAGTGCCCAATATTAGCCTTGGGACGGTTTACCGCAACCTAAAATTGCTGAAACAAGAGGGCAAAATCTTGGAGCTAGACTTTGCCGGCACCCCAAGAAGGTTCGATGGCAATACTCACGATCCCTATCATTTCAGATGTAAGCAATGCGGGCGCATTTTTGACGTGACTGAGCCAGTACATAAAGGGATAAAGATAAATAAGAGAATAGCCCTAGAAGTAGGCTTGAAGTTTACCTGTTCTAGACTGGAATTTGAAGGGCTATGCAAGGATTGTCAATTAAAAGGTCTCATATAGAAACGACCCTTTCCTTTAGCCCAACACCACCTCACTCTGACCTGCCCCCCAAAAAACTAACAGTTATAATGTTAGTTTAGAGGACCAAGAAAGAGAGAAAATATATGGTCAGGATTTGCTGTATTAGTTGATATTTTACTGCATAAACGATAAAATCAGGGTGTCGGTTGACCTAGTGTTTTGACACCCTGATTCTTTTATAAATTCCTCAAAAGGGTCGGCTTGTTAGCTCTGGTAGGCCGTACAGGTCTCGAACCTGTGACACCCTGATTAAAAGTCAGGTGCTCATTTAGGCCATACTTCATTAATCATAACCGCATGTTGTTAAAATTCTTCAAGAGAACAAACGCCTGAA
>SDBT01010138.1_pt1 | contig 15241 bp, 22 predicted proteins | sample 2277101 | NCBI WGS metagenome assembly SDBT01 (sample SAMN10404973, study PRJNA504765) | marine sediment metagenome | isolation source: marine sediment core GS10_PC15, 103 cmbsf | place: Arctic Ocean: Southern Knipovich Ridge | collected 2010 | reverse complement strand
TTTTCAAGAATTTACAACCGAACTAATACACGGATATAAAGAAGGTTCGGATTTTGAATTTCATATCCACGCAGCGTTGAACGCATTAACGGCACAAGAAGAAAAAGTCCAATTTGAAATAGAATATTCAATCGCCGACGCAAATACGATAACTGGATTTGGCGATGTATTTCCCGATGGTTCTGGTTCATTATTGACCGCTGAATTAGTTGTGCCGGATGATACCGCCGACCTTACGCATATTTTCCTAAATATAGGAACAGATTCGGTTGGTTCTTTTGGGATTGATGCAACTATAGTAGGTAGAGTGAGACGTATAGCAAAATCCGCAGGCGGCAATGAATTGACCGGTAATATATTTATAACCCAAGTTGGTGTTCATTACGAAATGGATATGGTGGGCAGTAGGACTGCAACCACTAAATAGGAGAAAGAAATGGCAATACTTGAAATAGAAGCAACACCAGAACAGGTTGATATGGTAAGTGAGATGTATGCTCTCACAGGAGCAGCATTAAAAGCTGCTGTATCTGCTGATGTAATAGAGATGCTAAAGACTAAATGGTATGTATTTAATCGTAAGAATATGAAAAAGAATATGAAAAAATTTGGTGTGAATGAGGAAGAATAACTATTTTGGAAAGGACAAAAAATGGCTGAAGAAAGAATAATTAGATTGAAAATGACTTTGGGTGAAAGGATAGTTTTTTCACAGCTATATCCAGAAGCCACTAATATCCTCTCTGCGTTACTGCTTAGGAATATTAAAGAAAAAGTAGAGTTATCCCAAAAGGAAGCATCCTCAATAGATTTGAAAATCTTAGAGAATAGGATGACTTGGGATGTTGCTAAGGATAAGGCTACTACCATTGGATTTTCGTGTGCTGAGGTTAGGTTTCTTAAGGATAGGATTTCAGAGTTGGATAAGCAAAACAAAATACAATTAAACCTCCTTGATATTATTCTCAAGATACAGGATGTTAATATTGAAGCAAATACTTGTGGAGATGAGGATAAGAAAAAGAAGAGAAGGTAATGGCAAACGAAGGTGTAATAAAAGTTGTATATCCAGTATCGGGATTAGCTACCTTAACGGCTAAAATCCTCAAGCCAGATGATACCGTACGGGATGGTCAATCTGCCGTGTCATTGGATGATTCTGGCCACGTCAATTTATATACGAATGCGGGTGCTATTACTATTGAGGTTGGTGATAGTATTGTTCCTTATGTGGATGGTGTCAATTATGGCAACGGAGAAATATATCGAGATGCCAAAGAGGTAATGAAATGGTTGGAAGCTGATGAGGTGATAGATAAATCAAATCCAGCTCAGTATCAGACGATAAGGACTAAGAAGCAGAGTGGTGGTGGTGGTGCTGAGATTGGTCGTAAGGACATCAAGGATATAAATGGAGACCCGGTAACGAATTTGACAACGGTATTTAGTCAAAGTGAGGAACCATAATATGCCTATAGCACCATTAGGAGTTCACGCAGGACCGACAGTGGCAGGAAGTCCTCCTAATACTCCATCTATTGTTGATGTGATAGATGGTGGTGATGGTAGTAGTGCAATTATTTCTGTCGTGGGTACTTGGACTGTTAGGTTGTACTATAGGCTTATTTATAATGATACTTGGACAACGGGGGAAACTCGAAGTGGTAGTGGTGATATAACTCAGGCAGGATTATCCTCAGGAGCCATTTATGAATTTTACTGTGTTGCTGATGATGGTTCCTTAATATCCTCTCCCAGCAATATAATGTCTCAAAGAATATCAGGAACCGCGGCAAGGGATACGGCTTTGGAACGTTCGGTAATATCTATATTGGCTGCATATATTATAAATAACCTATCACTTATGACAGACCCCTCTGATGATACTGATTGGCCTTTACATATTTCTCATCTACCAGATATAAAAATTAACTGCGGAGCCATTTACGATACCGCTGGTATATTGGATGCAAAGTTGGAGAGTGGTGAGGTTGTTGAGCACCCTGGAATACAATTAAGCATCCGTTCAGATGATTATGAAACAGGATTTGCCAAGATTGAAGAGATAACTTTAGCATTGGATGATGTTAATTGGGATACTATTGTGATAGGTGGTACTACTTATCTATTGCAAAATATAAGCAGAACCTCTCCTATAGTCCCATTGGGTTCTGAAAGAGGTTTTCAAAGGAGATTTGTGTTTACGGTCAACTTTTTAGTAACTTTGAGGAAAATTTAATGTTGGCTCTCTTAACTTCATTATGTAGTATTATTCAAGTTTACTTGACAGAGGGAAGTGGTAGTTTTATGTCTGTTCCCTCTGATGATACTGATTGGCCTTTATATATTTCTCATCTACCAGATATAAAAATTAACTGCGGAGCCATTTACGATACCGCTGGGAAGTTGGATGGGAAGTCATTGGAAGGTGATGGAGTTGTTGAACACCCTGGTTTTGAATTGAGGATACGCTCAAGTGATTATGAAATAGGATATGGGAAAATAGAGGAAATAGTTTTTGCATTGGACGGTATTTTTAATGAGGATGTTGCTCTGGATGGAAATACTTATCGGGTCCAAAATGCAAGTCGAGTAAGTACCATAACTCCAATCTCGGAGGCAGGAACTGGGAGGAAGTTTGTATTTACAGTGAACTTTTTAGTGTCGTTGAAAAAAATATAGAAAATATGTTAAGAACGAAAGGATAGTACAATGACAAAAATGGAAGATGGTTATCAGACTTCAATTGCGTTCTCATCGGCGGGCAGTGGTGTCAATGTTTATATGTATAACACGGGGGTGACCCCTCCAGGGCTTGCAGGTGGTGGCCCTATTGATACTACTACTATGGAGAATGTTACCTATCGTACTCAGGTACCTAAAAGTTTGATAGGTATGAGCCCGTGTTCGTTTGTTGGTGGTTACAACTCTAATGTTTACACTGAGCTTTTGTTGGCATTAAATGTAAACCAAGAGATTGTGGTTACCTTCCCAGACACCAGTACCTTAACATTCTGGGGATGGATTGATGAATTCGTTCCAAATCCTCTTGTTGAAGGTGAGATGCCAACTGCGAACATAACTATCATACCATCCTGTTGGAATGGTAGTGCTGAGATTGCTCCGGCTATAGGTTAAAATGGGCAGTTGTTTAACCTATGTACTGTTTAACTGTGTTTGCCCATTAGAAGCGAATCTGCTTGGTTAGCAACGTGATAATAGGGCTGTATGGGTGTTTATTTTACTGTATATTTTGGAAAGGATAAGGAAATGACTAATGGACTACGATTCAGTACGGTATTGAAAGAGCTTCCTGTTTTTCTAAAAGGAAAAGATGGAGTCGAGAAGGAATTCTCACTGAAGGAACTGACTGGTACTCAACGTGCTGTTTACAACGAGAGCTTTGATGTTAAGATTGAGATGGATGAAGATGGTAAGGCAAAAGCGATTGCCGGTGAAGGATTCAAATCCTTCTCAGCAAAACGGTTTTTGGCTTTATGTCTTTACGATGAACAGGGAAAACCCGTTGGTGAAAAAACCATAGGTACCTATCCCAGTTCTATGCTTAATGAATTGCATAAGGCTGCGTTGGAACTCAGTGGGTTAGATAAGAAGGCTCTTGAAGCGGCAAAAAACGAATAAAGGGGGAGCAATTCCAATGGTATCGGATTGCTTCCCATTTGAAAATGTCGACGCAAAGAGCTCAATTTGAAATTCCTTCTACAGAGTTTATGGATTGGATTGCTTACTTAGATGATAGAGAAATAAATGAGTTTCGTAGAGAGGATTTTTACCTTGCAAATATTGCTGCTGAAATACGACGGTCTTATGTAAAGGACCCTATGAGTGTTAAAAATGAATCCTTCTTATTGAAATTTAAGAAAGGTAAATCGAAGAAGATAAAAACGACTATGAAAGAGGCAACCAGGAAAGCCAAAATGTTCTGGTCGGCGTTAATGATGGTTCCAAAAAGGAAGAAATAAAATGGCTGCTGTATTAGATTTAGGAAATTTGCTTATTCATCTACGAATGGATGCCACTCAGTATATGGCTATGATGAAAACTGTTGAAGCACGAATGAAGATGGCATCAGCAAGAATGATAACTATGGGCAGGCAAATGAGTCTGCTTGTGACAGTACCTTTGGTTGCCATAGGAGTTGCTGCTGTTAAGTCTTTTGCTGACTTTGATGATGCTATGATTAAGTCATTAGCCATTATGCAAAATGTTACTCCTCAGTTGCGAAAAGAAATGGAAGGTTTGGCTTTAGCTATGTCTACTAAGGGAGTAACTTCTGCAAAGGATTTGGCAAGGAGTTACTTTTACTTAGCATCCGCAGGATTAGATGCCCAACAGTCTATGGCTTCTTTGGCTGCTGTAGAAAGGTTTGCTGTGGCTGGTGCTTTTGATATGGCTTTGGCTACTGATTTAGCAACAGATGCTCAAAGTGCCTTAGGATTGACAGTTAAGAATGCTCAACAGAATATGGTAAATATGACAAGGGTGACTGATGTTTTGACTGGAGCAAATACACTTGCCAATGCTACTACTCAACAATTTTCGGAGGCTTTAACTGCACAAGCTGGTCCTGCTATGAAGGCTTATAAGATAGAGTTAGAAGAGGGTGTTGCGGTGTTGGCTGCTTATGCTGACCAAGGTATCAAAGCCCAAAGAGCTGGTAATATGTTTAGTAGAATGGTACGTTTGATGACAAAGGGGTTTCAAGATAGTAGAGGGGCGTGGGACCGGTTTAATCTCAATATATATGATGCAACAGGAGAGTTGAAACCACTTTATACTATCATAGGAGATTTGTCGGGGGTTTTGAATAAGATGTCTACTCAACAAAGAACTGCCACTCTTGGTATGCTTGGTTTCCAAGCTCGTTCTCAGCAAGCCATTTTGCCTTTGTTAGGACTTCAACACAGGATAAAAGAATATAATGAAGAACTTTTGAAAATGGGAGGTATTACAGAAAAGGTATATCAAGAGCAGCTAAAATCCTTTTCATCCCAAATGAGAATACTTTGGAATCAGATAAAAGGTGTAGGTATTGATATAGGTCGTATATTAGCACCTTCTATTTTACGTTTGAATGCAAAAATTAAAGAATTGACTGAGAGTTGGAACGGGTTAAATAATATAACCAGGTTATGGATAGTAAGAGTTGGTCTAACAGTTGCAGCCATTGGTCCTCTTGTATTCATTTTGGGAAAACTTTTGAAACTACTTATAGCTGTAAAGATAGCTGTATTTGCTCTTAGTGGTTCTCTTTTAGCCCTTACGGCAAGTGCTGCGGCAAGTGTAGCAACGTGGGGATTATTTGCTGCTGCTCTTGGTGCTGTTTTACCAATTTTGATAAAGGTCAAGGTTGCACTTTTAGCCATAGCAGCAAATCCTGTAATACTTGCTTGGACTGTTATAATAGGTCTTGCTGCAAAATTGGCATATACTTTGGGTAAAATATGGTATTTGAAAAAGAAGACAAGGGATTTGGATAGAGCAATAACTGAAGATGACATTGCAGCTTACAAGAGACAGCACGCGATTGGTTTAGAAAGAGCAAAATCGCTCCACGCAAAACGGGAAGCAGCAGTAAGAGGAGGGGATACGGCAGGGGCAATGGGGATAGAACTTGCAACAGAAGAACAGTTGTCAATGGCTGAGCAAGTTTTCAGAGCAACACGAACACCACTGGAAAAGTATGAGATAGAGATAGGTAAACTCAATGACTTGGTTGAAGCAGGAGTACTAACCTGGGAGCCTTATAGTCGTGCTGTTCAGCAAGCCAGAGAAGCATTGGAAGATGCCAATGAGGCTGCTGCTAAAGTGGCAATAACTTTTGAAAGTATTGCTAAGGATATTTATAAGGATATGGCAACACCGTTGGAATTATTTGAAGCACGGGTAAGAGACCTGCAAGAATTATTTGCAGCAGGGGCTTTTGAAGAATTTGGTGGTAAAGAAACATTTGAACGAGCAATTAAGGATGCCAAAGAAAGATTATTAGGAATAGGAGGGATAGAACCAGCAAGGAGAGAAGGAGGATATGGGATTATTGAATCAGGAGTAAGTGTGGCGGGATTGCAAATAGGTGCTATGAATCCACAATTACGAAAACAAGATGAACAAATTGTCTTAACAAAAGAAGCTAATCGGATACTACAAGAAATTAGAAGAGAATTGGTAGAAGCAGGAGTTGAATAATGGCTAAATTGATAATAGATATAGTTGAAGCTAATGATGGTAATTATACAGAAGATGTGTTTGGAGATTCGGCAAGTGGTGTTTGGGAATGTAGTAGAATAGCAACGGTAACAAATATAGGAGGTACGGGCACTACTAAATTAAGACAGGCAGTGAAACACGTTGATATGCCTCGAATAGGTGCTTACCATCCCGATGCTTCTCTTAATGCCAAACTATATACAATAGAATGTATGTCAATTGATGCTGATGCAATGAAGTTACGATTGAAATATCGTAGAGGTAATTGGCAAGAGGGGGCTGTTACTATTATAGAGGCAGACGGTACATTAGAGCAAACTGAAACCAATAAGGATTATTTAGGAAATGTAGTTAAGGTTGGTTATCATTATCCAGAGGATGATTCAGGAGTGATGACAGAAACAGGTGTGCTTATGCCTAAATCAATACCACAGCATACACTGGTTTTTAGAAGGAAAGAAAATGGTTCTCCATACGCTCTTGGTTATTTACCTTATATTGGTAAAATAAATAGTATTGATTGGGTGGAAGTAGATGATGCTTTTTGTTGGTTCTGTACAGGAATAAGAAGTGTTGGTTCAAACAGGGCAATATATTGGGAAAATGAATATACCTTCCAGTATAATCCTGATGGATGGGATGTTCACGCTGTATTTCTTGATGAAGAAACAGGCAGACCACCAATTGACTTAGATAGTGCTGGAGATAAATGGGTATCAATTTATGAAACGGCTAACTTTAATCTTTTAGGATTACTTCCGTGATAACTCGTAGAATAAGAGAACTAATTCGTGGTCCTGCTGTTTTAGTAAAGCGTATAAATGAAATTATAGCAGCGGTCAATACATTGAATAATATGACTGGTGATGGATATATTCAAATCAATAAGACTGCTCGTGGAGTGGGATTACATTTAAGTGTTGATAGTTTATTGCCTCGAATACCAAGGGTAGGAGTGATTCACAAGGCTTATGTTAAGACTGAACCTGGTGCAGTTGAGATGGTCGAATGTTATTTGGGTAATGATGAAACTAATTCAGATACTTGGGCAAATGATACACCTTATGTAGTTAATGAAAAAGTGGATAAAGCAGATTGGCTCTCTCCATATTATATCCAAACTTACAAATGCTATGTTGCACATACATCAACACCTGGCACTGCACCGGGTGGTGGGGCGTTTTGGCGAACGGTATGGAAGAAATATTCCATAACTGTTGATTGTAGTGTGGTAAGTGGGGAGGCTCTTAATTCAGCTATACCACGACTGGTAGATGGTGAATTGATATATGTGCAGAAATTTAGTGGTACTTGGGAGTGTGTAGGCATACCTTACCAAACGATTGATGATGTCTTTACGATATTCAAAGTAATTTCAAATGCTACGGGGGATGGTGTTTATAATTGTAAAAAACAGATTATTGATGCAACGAATTGGATAAAAACTGATGGTACAAGTAAGTTGTACAAAAAGAATGATACCCTTTTTGAAGTTTATAATACAGCAGAAGATGGTGTGGCGGGGCACGTTTTGGCTGTTGATGATTATTTGTTTGCTATTCAATTAGTGGATGATGAAGATAACATAAGATGGCTGGGTTGGAGTCCTAAATATAGTTGGTGGCATATATAATGGCGTGGACAAATTTCCCAATGACCGCTGGTGTATATTCGGCAAGAGATAGAAAATTTCTCTTGGAATTATACAACAAACAAAAAGAAATAAATGATTTGCATACTTATGGTGATTCCATATCGATGCAAGGCAATCCCAGTACACAGGCAATGTATTCTGTTGCTTCAGGCAGTGTAGTTCAGAAACTTAGGACAAATGCTATAAATATGTTATCTAATTATTGGTTTTATGATGCAGTCGACGAAACTTTTATTCACAAAACAAAGGCCGGTGTTCTTAATATTGTGCTTGGGCAAGCTAATTGGACTCAACTGGCTGCCGCTGTGGTTATGGATAAACAAGGGACACCTCTTTTGGATGAAATATATTTAGTTACAAATTGGATTGCGAATAATATGTATGTTCGCAGGCAAATATATATTAGTAATGCTGGCTGGTATTATGGCTTAGTTGGAAGCCCACCACCGTGGTATCCAGCTTTGTGGGCAGGAAGTCGTCAGAATTTTGCAGAAGATGCTGAAGTTGCTTGTGATAGTTGGGAAGGTGAAGCAGCAGACAGAACATATCCAGGCTTAACCGCCTTCGTTATTTACGGAGACCATTATAACGATGCTGGAACTTCCAAGTGGCTATACGATATAAGGGGCGATGTATCAACAGTTCTTATCAGTGATGCTACGGGGGGTATTGCAACAAACGATGCAACTTGGACATCAGCTTTGACTGATGGTACTGATTTTAAGTTATGGTATGGTAATGGGCTTATGTGTGCGGAATATTATCATTATGGAAATAACGTTGGCTGTATTTCTGTCCCTGTTAAACTTGATGGTATTCTCGTTGGTACACTTAATTCCGGGGGAGACCATACGTGGCGAGACTTAGTTCTTGATATTGATGCAGAAGATTTAGATTTTGAAAATGGGACGGCTATAAATTATGATGTTGGCCCTGCTGAAATGGCAGATGAAATATTTGTTCCACCAGATAAGCAAGATGATGTAATTGCTTGGGCTGACGATACAGCTTATGCCCCGGCTGATAATGTGTATCACGGTGGCCCGACAGTTTACTATCAATGTATCCAAGCACATACTTCGGGTGGTGATGGCGATTGGAGTGCAGGTACATATAGCCTTGGTGATAGGCGGGTGCATTCAGGTAATGTTTGGATTGTTGTAGTAGCCAGCACAACAGAAGAACCAGACACAGGGACAGATTGGGAATTGGATAATGACGAACCTGGTGTCGGTAATGCTTGGCAGAATTATTGGGAAGTGGTCGGTAATTATGGATGGTATAGAGGTGACAAACCGGCTGTTGGAGAATACACAAAAACTGATTATGTTTGGACTATTCCGTGCCCGATGGGAATAATGGTTAAACCATATTTCAGTTGGTCTTAGTTGGAGAATAGTTTGTTGTCTATTAGGTAAATGGTAAAAAGATTTCAGAAAAGTGGAGAAAAAGACGATAATATAATAAACAATGATAATTTTTTGGAAAGGATAGAAGAATGATGAAACCATTTATCAAATTGCAACAAGGTATCATTTTGTACTTGCTGGAATAGTATTACTTTTAGGGCTTTGGATTTTTAATGTAATCTTTTTTGATTTCCGAGGTTATCGAAGGTTCAAAAAACCTAATAAGTTAGAAAGGCTAAGAAATGATATGTCTAATACAAAAAGAAAATGAGGAATTGAAGAAGACAATCAAAAATCTTGAAAGAGATAAAGAAATCTTACAAGGTAAAATAGAAGAACTGATGACAAATTTTGGAAAGGATAAAGAAGATGAGCAAAGAGAGGAGCAGCGATGAGGTTTTCATAATAGGTGGTGGTCCAAGTCTAAAAGGATTTCCTTTTGAACGATTGGGAGATAAGGATACTATTGCTATCAATGTATCAGCCTTTGATGTTCCTAACCCTACTTATTGTATCACAGGAGATACGCGTATTTTTCGCCAAATACAAGAGGGATATTTTAAGGACATAGATACCACTTGGATTATGGCTGTAGGAGAAGACCATCCTGTAATAAAATTTAGAGATGGTAAACTTCAACGTATTTATTCTCATTCTGCAATAAGTGTTCATCCCAATTTTGTGTATAATCCTCTTTGCGTAAATATGTTGATAAGATATACGAAAAGGGGGGGTATAGGTTTTTCTTTCAAAGATTTTAGGAGTGGTTATAATAGTGGATTTTGTGGTTTTCAATTAGCAGTACTTCTAAGATATAAGAAAATATACTTGTTGGGATTTGATTTGAATCCAAAACCTGCAAAAACTCATTATCATAATAGATATAAGCATAGGAGAATTAGTGATACAAGTCTAAATCTTTACTATGAAAATTTCAAATTGGCTTTTGGAATTATTAAGAAGAAGACAAACATAAAAGTTTTCTCTTGTTCTAAAACCAGTCGTCTTAACCAGCATATTTCTTATGTTCCGTTTGAGGAGGTATTATGAAAGATGTTAAGGCATTTTGGGAGCGAGATAGTTTTAGGAATATAAGACCTGGAAAAAAAGAATTTCCGGAGGGCTTTGACCCCAGGGAGGTATTGAAAGAGTTGATTGAAGATATTGATTATGAAACCGTAGTAGATTTTGGCTGTGGTTATGGTAGGTTGTGCAAGGCCTTTTCTCCTGAGGAATATATAGGGACAGACATATCGGATAAGGCTATAGAAGAAGCGAGGAAAAGAAATCCAGATTACAAATTTATTTCGTATGCAAAACCTTCGGCTGATATTTACTTGGCTTATACTGTTTTTCTACATTTGAGTGATGAACAATTGGTTGAAGAATTGGAAACCATTCAAACCACCTATTTTATTATAGCAGAGATTTTGGGAAGTGAATGGTCCAATCACGGAATGGGAAGACCTCCAACGTATAACAGAGATGATTATTCCATTATGGAAGAGTTTGGGTTCACTCTTCTTCGTGAGGTTAAAAAACCTTACAAAAGATATGTAGGGGATTCAATAGCCAAAAATAAGAATACAAACATTTCTTTTTTATTATGGGAAAAGTTATAATGAGAAAAGGATTATTGTATGTGGTATTTGGCAAAGAGTATGATAGGATGGCCGCCTATAGTATTGCTTTTTCTCGACGATATACGAATTTGCCTATTTGTGTTCTTACAAATCTTGAGGAAAGGGATGCAAAGTGGAGGAAAATAGAGAATATAGAATTCAAGTATATCCCGGCATTACTTGAGGAGAATCGAGATGTAAAGACAAGGATGATTCAATATTCTCCCTTTGATTTAACCTTATATATAGATTGTGATAGTGTAATTGAAAAGATTGGAATAGAAAAGGTATTTCGTATGTTGGGTAATAATGATTTATTAGTTCAAAAATACAAAACTTTTGAGAAGGGAAATAAGGTTTTGCAGATATATAAAAGGATGATGCACCAAGTTGGAATAGAATTACCTATGACAAGATACCTTGGGGGTTTTGTGCTGTTTAGAAAGAATGAAAGGGTCTGCAATTTTTTCAAGTTGTGGAATGAATACTATAAGATAGGAACAGGTGCAGATATGCCGGCATTTTGCTGTGCCATAAAGAATTCTAATTTATTCATTAGTGTTATTACTATCAAAGATAAGGTATTTGCTGTACATAAAAGAAGAGGATTTATTATTCAACATAATTTCAAAGGTAAACTTGATAAAGAATTTGGTTTACCGAAATGGGAACCTTGGCGAGAATTTGATGCTAATCACGACCAAGATATGGAATGGGTAGATTTCTAATGCAAAAAATTGTAATCAAATCCTTTCACGGTATTGGTGATTTGCTTTTTGCAACTCCTTCCTTTAGAGTAATTAAGGAAGCGTATCCGAGTTCTCGTTTGATAGTGAATACGCACAGACCTGGTTTGCTAATAAATAATCCTTTTGTAGATAAGATTGGTTCTAAAAGAGAAGGTCCGTACCTTGCTTATCCAGACCCTGATAGTAAGAAAAAACCTTATCAACATCACATTCTTTCCGATTGGGAAATTATTTGTAGAGCATATAATTTGAAAACGAAGAAACCCTTACTAAGGCCAGAATTATACATAAGAAATTTATCCCCCAAACGAGATATTATAGGTGTACAAATAGAACATAAAGGACATTGGCATAATAAAAAGATGTGGCCTTATTTTAAGAAACTTGCTGGTAAAAAACACTTCGAACCTATTCCTCATATCAAAGAAAATCCGATGATAAATCTTGTTAGGAAAATTGCTGAATATAAGTGTGTGGTGTGTGCTGAAGGAGGTATTTCTCATATAGCAAAAGCACTTAATATTCCTGCTGTTGTAATATATGGTGGTTTTGCTAATCCATTGTGGAATGGTTATGAAGACCAAATAAATCTGGTTAGTGATGTCAATTGTAGATATTGTTATAATGAAGAACCTTGTAAAAATGATTATAAATGTTGGAAACAAATTCCTATAGAATTGGTAGAGAAGGAGGTATTAAAAATATGATATGGAATGATATAAAAGACAAAGTTTTATCTATTCCAAATAAGATGTGGAAAGGACAGTTAGAATATTTGTTTAATAAAACAAATCAATTACCAAATGATGCCATTATTATTGAAATTGGGTCTTATAAAGGAGGTTCTTCTGCTGCCATTGGTTATGCTTGTATAGAAACCAATAGAAAACTTTTTTGTATAGATGAATGGAACGAGAAAAGTGAGTATCATTGTTCATTGAAACAATGGCAACAAACAATTATGAAGAATGGTCTTGAAAAATTTGTTTTTCCTATAAAAGGATTGTCTCAAGAAATTCTACCCCACTGCCAAGAGATTGTGAGAAAAGAAGTTGATTTTGTTTTTATTGATGGCTCCCATAAATATAAGGATGTATTACAAGATTTTGTCTTTTCTTTTTCTCTTCTTAAAAAGAAAGGTTTTTTAGCAATGCACGATGTATCTGAAGGGTCTCTTGTTGATGCAATTCACCCAGGAGTTTGGAGAGTTTGGAACAAAATTGCTTTAACCTTCCTTGTAGATTGTGAATATTATTCAAATTTAGCTTGTGGCCAAAAGACTCAAAATCATTGGGATTCCTTATCTGTGTTGAAGGGAGAGAGGAATGAATAAATTTATTGTTATAGGCTATTTTACCAGAGGTTCTTTTTATGAAGATTATGCACAAACTCTTGTAGAAACATTGGAACGATATAATGTTCTTTACCATATTGAAGGTGTTGAAGATTTAGGAGATTGGTATAAGAATGTCAACTACAAACCAACTTTCATAAAAAGAATGTTGAATAAATTTCCTGAGCATAATATCGTATATGTTGATTGTGATGCTAAGTTCTTTGGTTATCCAAAATTGTTTGAAGAGATAGAGGATAATATAGCAGTCCATCGTTTCAATAAAAGTCATTTCCATAGAAAATTAAAAGGATTTGAAGTTCTTAGTGGAACTATTTTCTTGAAGAATACTGAGGAAACCTATAAGATAGTGGAAAGATGGGAAAAGCAATGTAAAAGAAAACCACGCCAATGGGACCAAAAATCTTTAGAGCAGGTATTAGGTGGTAACTTTTATAATTTACCAGAGAGATATTGTAAAATATTCAACATAGTGTATCCTGTTGAAAATCCTATTATTGTTCATTACCAAGCCAGTCGTGTGATAAGAAAGAATGGAATGAGAATTTTGAAGAGTTCATTACGGGAATCGTTGCCTCAGGTCCTTTCCAAAATCGTTTGTCGTATCAAACGCTGAGGAACGATTCCCGTTTTTGCTAAGCTAATAATGAGTAATACCTTTTGTTAATCTCATAGAAACCTGTTGGGCTATTCTACATTCAGGTTCTATTTCTTTAGCCTTTCGTTTACATTCCTCTATAAGACATCGGCCTATATTTGTTCCAAGCCATTGAATAACAGTGGCTGCAACATAGGCATCCCGCTGAGTTATTTCAGATACTGGGCGGTAGAGACCGTGGTCTGTGTAAGGGCATTCGTTTAATAACAATTCCAAGTAACCACGTCCTCCGTTGAGTCCTGGAACCCTTATGTTTTCTTTCTCCCATCTTTCTGCATATACTTTTTCGGCCGGGTTCCATATGTTCCTTCTCTCAGGACAATTACCCACGTGCTTAATATCATCATATTCATTGTATTCATTGCTCATAATTCAATCCACCAATCTGCACATTCTGTATTGAGTTTGAAATTAGTTTTTCTTATGAATTCATTTACTGCTCTTATCACACCAGGACAATAACCATAACCATAATCGTGTCCTCCGAAAATTCCCCCTTTTTTGACTTTGGGTAACCAATTCTTTATATCCTGTACAACAGCATCATATCTATGGCAAGCATCTATATAAATAAAATCAAAATATTTATTTGGAAAATCTTTACTGGCTTCTACGGAATATTTTCTAAGAATGGTAACATTCTTTTTCTTTCCAAATCGTTTTATTACTAAAGGATAGAAAATATCATTTGCTTTATCAATTGCTGTTGCCATATTGGGAAGCAAACCTTCATTACTTTTTTTTGCTGCTGATGGTTTTGTGACTATAGACCTCCAAATATCTATGAGTACCAATTGCTTGAATTGGAGATTATTTATCATTGCAAGGGCGTGATTCCCTCGTTGGACACCTATTTCTGCTCCTATCAATTTCTTCGGTCCAAATCTTTTTTGTACGAATTGTATCATAGGTCTCATAATTCAATTACCTTTCCTATCTGAAACGCTATTTCGTGAGTTACGATGATGAATTGAACCTTAAAATCTTTTGCTAATTCTTCCAATAACATTCTCATCCTCTCTCTGTTTTGCATATCCAAGTTCCTAAAAGGTTCGTCCATTATCATTATTCTTCTCAGCCGAGGCTTGGATAGAACAATACTGGATAACCTTAAGGCAAGTGCTGCTGTGTCTATCACTCCACCGCTGTCGGAGTTTAATACATCTTCTATCTCGTGCCCATCTCTTAAGAGTAGTAAGTTAGCTTCTGTTCTGCCTCTCTTCCTTTCAAAGTGAATTTTGAAACCATACTCGTCACCAAATACAGCTTCCAAACATTTGGTAACCACACCTTCTATCCTTTGGTGGGCTTGTTGCTGTACCATTTGTGCTATCTGTTGAGTGATAGTTTGGGCTTGTTTAATGTATTCCAATTCTCTTTTTGCTTGTTTGAGGTTTTTCTTCTCTTCTTTGTATTGCCTCTTGGCCGATGTCAAATCATTGAGGAGTAGATTAACCTTTTTTCTTGTTTCGAGTAGGTTCATTATCATCCTGCATTTCCTTTTGGACAATTTCCAAACGAGCAAACACCACCTTTGCCTTTCGTTAGGGTTTGCTTTTTCGTTTAT
>SDBT01010137.1_pt1 | contig 15242 bp, 18 predicted proteins | sample 2277101 | NCBI WGS metagenome assembly SDBT01 (sample SAMN10404973, study PRJNA504765) | marine sediment metagenome | isolation source: marine sediment core GS10_PC15, 103 cmbsf | place: Arctic Ocean: Southern Knipovich Ridge | collected 2010 | reverse complement strand
GCTTTCTTTTTTAGTTCTAAAGCCTAACTTTCCTGTATAGTATTTATATTTACTCATTTTAATATATGGCAGCCTCTTTATATCATTTTGATATTTATTAGGAATTCCTAATAAATACATTTGAGAGGATTAAAATTACCCTGTAAACGTCCATGCTAGTGGATTTCCAAAGATTTCCAATGTTGAAAATTATGTATCGTCGCTTTTTGTTATAATCTCCAAGTCTATGGCCTCATAATTTTCTGGAGGTTTTTTGAAACAATATACTGTTATGCAAATTTTAGTGGTAAAAAATATGACCACCACAATCGCACATATTAATAACACTAGTGATAACACAAAAGAAATATTAATGTCAATGTCATTATCTTTAATATATTTGAATAGGAGGGGAGGATATCCTTCTATAAAATGCTGCCCATCCATGGCCACTCGTACAGCCACCTTTCTTATTTTTCCCAAATCTTTTTCTTTATATTCTGGTATTGGACATACTATTCTTGTAGAATCAATATACTTGCAATTTGACCGAAGAGCAGCCACTCCAAATTCGGCAACTATAGAGCAGTTTATAAAAGCTACTCCGGTTATGGTGATAGATTTACCACGATGACCTTTTCTCGGATGCATATCTTGTAGTATGGGATACACATACGCCGTAAACGGCTCGGAATATAATTCGGATGAAATTGTAATATTATTTTCCCCACACATTTCCGGCTTTATCCATACACACCGTCGTTTCCATTTATAGTAAAATTCTGAGATTTTTCATCTTGTGACAATGTCAATACTCCAGAGCCACCTGATATTGAAAGTAGAGTTGATTCTCCACATGGTCCACACAATGGTGTTACAGTAAAAGCTGTCGTTTCCGACGCAGGAATCGTCAATGCAAGTATTGCAACTAAAATAAATATTCTTGACATTTATCTATTTTTGTGGACACAAGTTTGGAATTTCATTTTTTACCAGTAAAAACTGAGATTTGACATTCAAAGAATATACAGCTATACAGATTATAAATGACAAAAACAGAAATATCGGAAAGACTTGAAGAAGAGAGAAACTCGGGGTTGAGTGAAAGTCTAAACTCCTATGGTCATATGTTTTTTAGAATGTTTTGTGTAGCAGTTTCATTACTATTTTTATTTATAGCGATTAACAAAGACGCATGCGCTCCTACAAAAAATTCGTATGGACATATTATGTTTATAATTTTTGGATCACTGGCATTTGCGCTTCCAAATCTATATTTGATTGTGGAGCTTGTACTTCAGTACAAAATACTTGGATTGTCGTATGAGGATCATATACGAGAGGATGAAAGAAATAAACTATTGGGTGTGGTATAATGGTGGAAATTCGTTATGCATAGCATAACGAATTAAAACTTTACTTTTGACGTCATAATGTGTACAGGCATTCCTATATAATGCAGTTTAAGTGTAAGGAATATTAAACCTATAAGTAACGCGAATATAGCTACAAATGTATAAATCGCATATTTTTTAATCTCGGAGACATCTGTTAAAATCTCATTTAACTCCGATGAAAGTTTTATTCCTTCAATCATTTATAAATCTAAATTAAAATCTTTCTCTCAAAATCTCGACAGATTCATTGATATTTCTCTTTACATAATTGTATAAATGAAATTTATAGAACCCGGACGCCGATGACATTGCAAAAAACAGAATTAACATTGCTGTGATAAGCTCCCATTCTGTGGGAAATCTTTTATAGATTATAAACCATATCAACATCGTCGCCAAGAATGAAACTATTAAAAATAATCTCCATTTAACAAATCTCTCTTGATAACCGGCAGCCAATTCTATTTTATCGAATAGTTCTTCTGAGCTGTCATTGGGATAGGGAGTGGTTCCTTTGACGGCCTTTCCATTTATATTATCGCAATCCTTTCCTTCAAAAAAGTTTCCACATCCTAGAGCCTGCCTTTCTTTATACAGTGCATATAGAAGAACAATCGCCAGAATTATGTATATCCACATTCTTTGATTAAGTGTAATACTTTTTCTTAAATATATACCATAAAACTATACATATTACAATTATTAAAGCTATTATACATAGCCATTTGGTATATCCAAATGACATATCTGTAGAGTCGGATGGTAAAGCGTATCCATCGTACATTACCTCTTTCCTCTCTGGAGAGATTGCTAGAGGATTTCTAATCTTTGTAGGAACCATACCCGACCATATATTTTTTAGCCCCGAATTCCAAACATATAGACGCATTGTTCCATTTCTAATATTCATTGATATATTGGACATTGGAGATATTACGGATCGACCATTTGAAGGAGGAGAATCTTTGGATGGTAAAACCAAGGCAACATATATATCTTTATCTTTCGACACATTTGCTATCTGAGTCATTTCTTTAATATCTTTAACGATTCTTTTATGTTAAATTCTCAAAGTACATCTCTGAGTATTACGAATAAAAGAATTCCAAAAGATTAACTTAACGTTTCTGCTGGTTGTATAACCATACGGTAAGAACTCCCACCAAAAGAGAGAATAGGGAGAGCCATAGGTAGCTAGGATAACCGCTTGGTTTTCCACTAGAGTTCTGAGCTTGAAGAGCTTTAGGATTATAACATCCTAGAATCAATACGGTCAATGCCGAGAGGACGACTGGTAAATAGTGTTCATAATTATTCATCTTAAACTCGTTTAGGATTATATTTTTGCATTTTCTTGTATTTGATTTTCTTGCAATAAGTTAATAAATGGACGATTTTGGAAAAACATATGAAGACTTAAAATCCCACGTGGAAAAAGCAAGAATTGGAATAGAGTCAAAGGAAAAATGTTTCCCGATAATGATAATTATAGGTGCGGTTGCCCCGGTACTTGTATGGCTAGTACTATACTTTCTCCAACCCAGTTTTGTTCAAAAGAAGGAGGGTGATGTGTATGTGCGTAATAATACCAAGGTATTTTATTGGACAGTTCTTATTACATTGATAATTTGGGTGGCAATGTATCTGTTCTCCTTTTGCTCTGGTAGCAAGGCAATTCCAATGTTTTGCACAAGGAGATTGTGAATTACAGAATTATTCTTTTGAAAATCAAAAGAATGAAATTCGATGAAAAGATTTCATCATTGGCACCTGGATTAAAAGATGAAATCTTTTAATTCCGTATAATAAAAGAATGATTCAAACATCTTGGAAAGATATAGTTATAGGTGTTCTGGTAGGATATGTTGTATTGGACCTTATGGATAAATACCCGTCCGTCTTGGAGCAGGCTATAGGAACAAGGAACGGCAATATTACCATTGTAACAATACTCATTGCCATAGCAATAGGATTACTTGTGTGGTATCTGTCAAGTAGATCAAAGACGGAATACTTTAAACGACAAGTTGTAGACAAGGATATTAAGATTAGTGACGAAAATTGATTTCAATTGACAACGTTCTGACTGAACCCGATAAACGCGGAAATCTTGACGTTGCCCCCGCCAACTCTATAATTCATATGCGAATGTAATGAACGAGGGATATAAAATTTTTTCTGACAAGGATAGAGAGATAAGAATTATAATATATAAGAATGTTGGACAAACTTCCTCTAGATCTTTTACTAGAAATCTTGTCGCATTTGAATTGGAAGGATATATATTCATTACGACAAGTCAATAGATATTTATACAATACTCTATGCCAAGATAAAGAGAATAGAAGACATGTCTTAAGAAGATGGCAAAATAGAAATCGATACAGGACGTGGAAGTATCAATTCTATGGACGAAAAGTCTATAGAATTATTAGATGGAAAAATCACCATTTTAGAGACGTCAAACACGTGGGAGACCTCACGGTTCCAATTCGTTTTGAATTACAGACGATTATAACATCTAGACGAGAAGAAAGTATGGATAATCTTTTTAAAAATAGGTATTATAAAGGATTGCATAATTATTCTAGGTTTGTCTGCATTACAATCCCTCAATCTGAGAAGTATGGAACTATTCAAAGTTTGGGATCCGATATATTATTAAATTTAATAGTAACAGTCAAAGAAGATTGTTCTTACAACCTTGTGGGCAATTGCGACGTTCTAAAAGAAGGGAGACTTTTCAAAGGGACTAATATAATATGGTTTAATAACTTTGAAGGTATTTATATATCCCGTTTATATCTCACGGATTTATTTTTGAAAGTCAAACCAAGAATGAATTTTACTCTTCGATTAACGTATGCATTCATAGATATATGGAACAGAATTCCCGCATATACAAAATTTGGAGCTCTTTTTCCAATTTATAGTGATGAATTTGTATATCCTCCCTGTCATATATATAAAAAATCGGAGTTTCTGAAATCTTATCCCACTGCGACTATTGCCAAATATATCAAAAAATCAACATTCTCTCAACAATTAAAAGATTTCATTTGACGAAAAATCAAGTGAAATTTTCCCTCGAATAAAAATCAAGTGAAATTTTACCTCGAATAAAAATAAACCTAAAAATGACTTAAAGACAATTACTACAGTTAAAATAAAGAAAGTCTTTAAGTATATTAAAAAAATATACCTGAACATCACGGATAAATAATTACGAAAATGTCTTTGATTAAAAAGAGAAATCTTACAATGAAAAAATATGGTCTGCCGGAGTTTGAGGAGTTAAAGACTTCTACTAGGACTATGATGGTTTACACCAACATTCATTTTGATTTGGAAAAGATATTTAAGAGTGTGGAAATTACAAAAGTGGCTGTACCTTTGACGAAGAAAAAGAAGAATGTTGATAAAAAGAAGTTGGAAGCTCCATATGGAAGTATTATTAGCGTTCAAAAGGGAACACGATTCAGAGGAATCAACCTAAGAAAATACAAGGAGCATTGGTGCTCGGCAAATTGTCGCCTAGAGGAACAACGGGGTGATAAAATGAAAAAGATAAATACGGTTGTAGAGGAGGTCTTTAAGGTAAAGGGTACAGACATGCATGAATTTAAATACTACTGTAGGAATTGCAAAACATATTATTCTCTAAAGCAGCTAAAGAAGATTCCAAATTTTCTCAATCAAGTTACACTTGTAATTTCTATAGGAAAAATTATTCTAAACATAATGCTCTTTAGTTCGAAAGATACCAAGATGGGAAACTTTAAAATCGCAGGATGCAAAGAGGATATAGATGCACATGAGGCGACAATGATTTTATGGCAGGACTATATCAGCCAAATATCTGGAGGGTGGAATATATTAGATCCCATTTGGGATCCGCAACCTAAATTTCTATTTAGACTTGTAATGAGAAATGTGGATTTTAAACTCGGATTCTTTATAGATAGGGAGGAATTAAACAATCTTATGAATAGTCCCATATACAGAGACAAAGTATTTATGTCACAGTGCGAAGCGACGGGTCACACAAATGTTAATATTAAAATGTTTGCTAATAAACCAAAGGGGTATTTATACGACTGTTTAGTTATGCCTCTCAATAAGGAAGCATATTTTATAGAACTCAATAAAAATCCATACAAACCTAAAAAGAAGAAGAAGGACAAGCATACAACATTTATAGTTTTTAGCTCTTCTGAGATTATTCTTTCTGGGCGATACGAGGAGAATATGAAGGAGATGTATGAATTTTTTGTATCGGAGGTTATTAAAAATAAGAAACGAGTTGAGGAAAAGCTCAACGAACCCAAAGAGGATCTTAACTCGCATTTAAAACGACTTGGATTTTAAAATGTGAAATTCCTCTGATTAATCAGAGGAATTGATTCTTTTATCAACGTTCAAATCAATACAAATATTTAATATAAAATGTGCTTCTTAATCTCCCAATATTTCTAAAAATTCCACCCTCCGTATCTATCATCATGCAACTCACCCCGGGCAAGGGGTTGGAGATTGGTACGCAATTTTTAAAAAAATCGTACCCCACATATTTAAACCTTCCTTTAAATACATCTGATGAATCGCTTAACAATGGTTTAAGATTTGGCGGATATTGAACTTTTAAAGACATATCTTTGAATGTCTTATCTACGACTTTTTTTATTTTCATTTTTCTTTGCAAATAATTTTTTCAAAATCCATACTTGGGATTTTCAAAATCCCAAGTATGGATCTATTCCTCCCTTGGATTCAGATGTAGATGTGGGTTTGGATGTGGAGGAAAGACTTGAAGAATTTAAATATCATTGAGTATCTTGAAATTCCAACCAAAAATTTTCGGGCCTGGGTATACCTATGTTTCTAAACAGTTTAATAGCGTCCTCCTTCTTTTGTGTGGGAGTCTTGCGCTGTATCTTTTCTTTTGGACGTATGGACTTTATGGTTATTCCGTTATGTTTTTCTAAATTATTCTTTACCATATATTTGTAAAGATGACCCTCCTTTTCCTTCTTTTGATCTCTCAACCTCTTTACATGAGCATTTAGACGTTTAATCTCCGCTTTTAAACTTTGAATCTCTCTAACATATGCATCTGCTCTACTCATTTTTGCTTTTTATAAGAAAACATATTTCTCTAATATAATTCATGAATTTTATCTGACTGTCAGATAAAATTCATTATCTGACAATGTCGTATAATGAATTTTACAAAAAGATAAAAATGTAAATAAAATTATATGTTCAAATTATAAATACATGTCAAATTCAAATTTTCCTCGAGGAACACTACAACCAGGTGGATTCAAAGTTTGGAGAGATAATACAGATGATAATACCGAAAACAAACAGGGCCAAGGATTCCCTAACTTTATTGATGTTACAGTTGAACCTGTAAAACCGTCAGGATGGTATGGATATAATATACCAGACAAAACATTATATTACTCCGATGGATTAAGATGGATTCCTTGCTGCGGCCCCGATGGGATACCAAAAGATGCGGCATTATGTTTCCTTTATAAGTTTAATACCAATACAAGTGCTACCGACCCCGGAGATGGATTCGTAAAACTTAATACGGCAAACGTAGAGAATGCTACGTCTATGTTTATAGATGACTTGGACAAAAAGGGAACAGATATCTCTGTCTTTTTGACAAGCTTGGGAGCTATTGTAAACCCAATTAAAGGTCATGTCAGAATATCGAGAACTATAGACTCATCTACTTTGGCATTATATTCTATTTCTGCTGTTGTAGATAGTGCGGGCTTTTTCACAATAACAATTTCCTATCTTTCTGGAGATACTGGAGCAATTTTCGCAAACGGAGAATGCGTTGCAGTATGTTTTAGTTGCTGCGGAAACACGGGTGCCCAAGGTGCACAAGGCCCTCAAGGCGGACAAGGACCACAAGGCGGACAAGGCCCACAAGGCCCACAAGGCAATCAAGGCAGTCAGGGTCCACAAGGACCACAAGGCGGACAAGGCCCACAAGGCAATCAAGGCAGTCAGGGTCCACAAGGCCCACAGGGCGGACAAGGCCCACAGGGCGGACAAGGACCACAAGGCCCACAGGGTGATCCGGGAGAAGGGGGTGGTCAGGGCTCACAAGGTAGTCAAGGCCCACAGGGCCCACAAGGCAATCAAGGCAGTCAGGGCCCACAAGGACCACAAGGCAATCAAGGCCCACAAGGCAGTCAAGGTAGTCAAGGCCCACAGGGCCCACAGGGTGATCAAGGCGCTCAAGGCAGTCAAGGCCCCACGGGACTTAGTGGAATGGGTATTTGTTTGGCAACCTCCTCCGATACAACTATTAGTGCAGACATATTTATAGGTTTAGGCGATCAGTCTACTACATTTGAGGATGTATCAATGGTTATGGGTGCCAACAGAACATTCACAGCTATTACTTTTACGACAAAAGGTACAGGTGTAGGATGGCTTGCAGGAGATACTGTGGTTGCGACAATTTATAAAAAGTCTCTCGGTGGAGTTGCCGCCGCTACAGCATTAACAGTTACGGTTACATTCGTAAATCATTCTGCGGACGAATACTGTCAGACATTTTCTACAAATGTAAGTATGGCTCAGTGTGACGAATTTGCAATCTTTATAGAACCAACAGGAGTAACTGTACTCGATGTTGCAGCAACAATTAGTGTGTCATAAATTGATTCAGTTTCGTTAGAATGAAAACAACGATTTATTATGTATTTACATAATGAATTCCAGTCTAAAGAGTAATTATATCACATATAACACTATGCAATCTAGTAATAAATTTTGTCTGGTAATGATAGTTAGAGATGAGGCCCATATAGTAGAAAAAGGACTTTCAAATATTGCCAGATGCCTTACGAGCGTAAATAATATATTTGATAATTATGTCATATGCGACACAGGTTCTATAGACAATACGAAAGAGATTATTACCGACTTTATGAAAAAACATGATAAGGAAGGATTTTTAATTGAGAAAGAATGGAAGAATTTTGGTTTTAATAAAAGTTATCTTTTGGACGTTGCTTTTACTAAAAATCTTTCCAAGGGAGCAAAGTATCTTATGTGGTTGGATGCGGACGAAGTGTATCTAAACAAAAAGGGAAAATACCCTACCATAGAAGACAAAGATAGACTTTTTAAATTTTTGGAATCCAATTCCGAGAGTGGAATTTTTATGATGCAAACCCATTATGGGAATTTAAAATATATGAGATGGCAATTCGTTAGAAACAATCAATTATATATATGGAAGTCTCCGGCTCATGAATATTTGGTTGCGAGTAATCCTACAAATACCACCAACATTTTGTTTCTTACCCTTCTTGCTAGAAACGAGGGTAACTCTTCAAGAGATCCCGAAAGAACAAAAAAATATATAAAGATGTTTAAAGAATTTTTATTGGAAAATCCCAAATCTCCAAGAGAAACATTCTATCTTGCCTCATCCCTCTCTGAGAATGGACAATATGAGGAGGCCATAAAGTATTTTAAAATGAGAACTCGTCTAGGTGGATACTATCAGGAGAAATATATAAGCATGTTGAGAGTGGGAAATCTCTATTTTAGACAACTCGAAAATTATAATGAGGCAGAACTTTGGTTATCTAGCGCATCTACCGAGTTTATAGACAGATTGGAAGCACCTCTGGAACTACTCTATCTTTACTATAGAGTTAAAAAATACGAGGAGGGAATGAAGATAGTTAGAAAATTCGATGAGGTCTCCAGATTTCCTTCAAACGATAAACTTTTTATTGAGACCGATGTATACGATTGGAAATACGATTTACAGGCATCTCTAATATCATACCATGTAGGAGAATACACTCTGGCATTGAAATATGGAAGAAATATAATATCCAGAGGAAAGTATCCACAAAATATGGAAAGCGTGTTGAATAAAAATTTGGAGTTTTTTAGCGAGAAAGCCACCACCGTAATTAAAAATAATATATCATTTCCCGTATTATTTATACCAAAAACGGTAATAGTGGATAACTTTTTTCCAAATCCCAATGAAATCCGCGACTTTGCCCTGAGTCAAGATTTTAGTGTAAAAGGGAATTATCCGGGAAAGCGCACAAAATCTTTTGCATCCAACGAACATAAGGAAATATTTGAGAAAATGCTAGGGAGAACAATTACATATTGGCCTAAAGAGTATAACGGATCTTTTCAGATAACAAATTCTACTCAAAAATCATGGATACATAGAGATCTTACGGATTACTCCGCTCTTATTTATCTTACTCCAAACGCCCCGTTGGATGGCGGCACCACGATCTACAGTCATAAATCGACAGGATTAACATATGCTTTTAACAAGGAGGACGAGGATAGACTAAGTATAGATTCTAGCAATAAGGATGCTTGGGATATTATAGATTCAATAGGAAATGTCTACAATAGATTGGTAATCTTTAATGGAAAGAGGAGCCATAAAAGTACATCTTACTTTGGAACAGATAACATTAGCGGTAGATTGTTTATGGTTTTCTTTTTTAATGTTTAAAAAGTTGTCTCTTTTTTCTTGAAAAAAAGAGATTTTAAACAGGAATCCTTTTCGTATGACACATTACCATTAATATTACAATGATTATAACACCGGCCACAGACATTGCAGTGGACGCATACAAACCATTTCTCGTAGATTTCTTATCGACCTCTGTGGAATATATTCCGTCTAAAACCGCCGCCAGAGCGGACACGATAATTCCTATTATACCTAAAATAATAGCAAATGACATTTATGATTGGTAAATATTCTTTGGAAATTCTTTAGGCCTATGCCTCAAATTATCTCTTGTTCAATTGAACAAGAGATACCTCCTTAAGAATCTATTTAAATAGTTTCTCATATCGAGAGACAACCCGCTGACTAATTATAGGAAAACCCCCAATAACATTGTCAACCCCCTGTACCAATTGATTCATTGTAGAATCGGATTTAAAGGCCTGCAAAGCATCCATCATTATTTTGAGATTGTCCAGATATTCCCCGTATGTCTCTTCTAACGAGACCACCCTAACAATTCTTTGCTCCAATCCCGCATTCTTGGCGTAACACTTTGGACACGATTCCTCCCCAACTATAAACCCATTCTCTCCTCCAAACTGTAATGCCATCTTGTAAAGATTCGTCTCAAACTCCACTTCCCATCTTGACTCACAACCCGTACATGTAACATGAACAGGTTTAAAGAGTCGTCTGGGGACAATTCCCCTGGGACGAAATTTGCGCTTTCTTGGTGCTCTGGGAGCGTCAGGACATTTCAACGGATCTCGTTTACGGACAGGACTTCTGGTCCAACTTGAGCCGAGTTTATAAACTCGCTTGTTTTTGCGTTGTCTTGTAGTACGTTTTGTGTTTGACTTGTTTGACTTTTTAGTTTTATTCATTCTAAGGTCGATAATCTCAGACATTATCAATCTTAAATCTCAGTTTTCCAATCTCTCATAAAGAGGCTTTGGGAAATCTCGTCGTCTCTTTATGAGAGTATAATTCGCCGAGTGTTGATTTTAATTTTCACATTAAAAGTAATGTGAAAATTTAAAGGCTCGGATTACAATTTTTCCATGTCTTGAAGAGTCTTAACATACATCTCCATTAGAATAGCCTGATGTTTATAGACGTCTGAGGTTTTGCTATGATCATAGATGCATTTCATTCCCCTAAGAACATCCTCAAGAGTCTCGCTTTTATGCTTCTTTATCTGCCCCAACTTTTCTTTAGTAAGAATATCTCTTTTATGTTTCGAATTTCTCTGAACGCCATCCTCATAGAAAGATTTTAACACCACCATTCCCTCCCAGTCCCATTTCTTGTACTTTCCATCCAACTCTCCGAAATTGTAATTACATTGAATGTACTGATACCAATTAGATACAAATTTTCTTTTTAGAAAAGGTCCATGCAATTTCCCATCCTTGTAGAAACAATCAATCTTAATCTCGTCCTCTCCGCCCCATTTTATATATCTTCCATCCAATTTTCCATTATTGTAGTAACATTTAAGAATTTGATGGCCTCTACTTCGCTCCCAAATCTCAAAGAGTCCATGCTTTTTTCCCGAGGAACTGTAATTGCATTTTTTCCACAACTGCTGCAATTTTTCTCCATATGGAGATGGCATATACCATTTCTTATATATCCCAATCTTTTTTCCATCTCCGGAATCTTCATACCATTCCCTTTTGTAAAGCGAATCTCCCTCTTTATTTTTTATAGGATAAAATTCGTAACAATGATACCTATCTCCTTCTAGAACTTTTCTGGAAATAACTTCTCCTTCATGACGATTGACAATGTGAAGAAGATTTCCGTCCTTGTACCAATGCTTTGATTCCCCGTGAAGTTTACCCTCCTTATAAAAGTGCTCCTTCGATTTGCCACCACCGTCCTCCATATTAAACCAATGTTCAAATTTTCCCTCCTTTTTCCCATCCTTTTCAAAGTATCTACACTTTAGAGATACGGAATTTTTATTTTTATAAAATTCCTTGCAATTCCACCCTCCATCTGCAAAATAAAATTCTTTATCTTTAATAAAGAACCCATCCTCACACACCGCTTTCATTATCTTTACCCCATTAGAATCCCATTGCGTATAGTCCCCATGAACTTTTCCCATTTTGTAATTACACTCCTCGATTTTCACCCCCGCCTCGGTCCACTCTTCGAATTTTCCATGCTTTTTTCCATTTCCTAAAGAACTGTAATTGGTTTTAATTTTTATCTGCCCATTATCGTGCCAACTCTGATACTCGCCATTAAACTCTCCGTTTTTGGGAGCATCTTTGATGCACTCCTCCACAAGCACCATTTCATTATCATTGGGGATGCACTCATCCACAAGCGCCATTTCATTTTTAGGAATCCACTTCTTACACCTCCAAGCCTTGCCCTGCGAATCTCTCGTGTCCCGCGTATCCTCTCCCTCTACGCTTTGCGAAGTACTATATAGTTCTACGCCTCCCTTTTCCTGCAAAGCCTCAACTTCCTCTTTAGAGGCCTCCTCCTTACCCTTTAGAGAAATTTTCACATTCTCCTCAATGATCTTTCCATCCTTGTTTTCGCGCCACACCTTTGTAAGATATTCGTCGGAATCGGTATCGGAATCGGAAATATCACTTGGATACGTCCATTCCTCATAAACTTTTTCGCCAGATTTTTCTGTAGTGATTTTAGTTTTTGTCTTTGACATTTTTACTCTTTCTTTAAACTTTTAAATATTAATATCAGTTTTCCTTCAAATTGAAAACCATCCTCCTTCCAAAGAAGGGAATTTTTTAGATAGTCAGAAAATATTTTTAGTTATTCATGATAAGTCGTTTTCCATTTTTATGATATTCTTGAGTAACGATATTTCCATGTCCATCATATGTTGTCCAAGCTGCGCCATCTTCTCGGTGCAATTTACCATCCCGATACCATCCTTCTGACTTTTTATTACCATTTTCATCATATTCGGTTACGGTTGGTCCATCTTCCCTATGAAATGTTCTATTCTCAGACCATTGTTCTCTTTCTCTTTTACCATTTTCGTAATAGCTAACATATGATGGTTTATTTTCGCGATAATATTTCCCATCTTCGATCCAACGTTCTTCCTTCTTTTTACCACTTTCATAATATACGATTTTTGCTGGTTTATTCTTGCGATGCATATCATTGTTTTTATACCACATTTCGAATAGCTTATTACCATTGTCATAGTGGTAACCAATTATAGCTGGTCCATTTTCCCTACATAATTTATCATCTATATACCAACGCTCTTCTTTCTTTTTTTCATTTTCGCGATAGTAAATAAACGCTGGTCCTTCAACTCGATGTCTTTTATCATCTCTATACCAATATTCTGATTTCTTCTTACCATTTATATAATACCAAATGCACGCCGGTCCTTCGACTCGATGTCTTTTATCATCTTTGTACCAACACTCTTCTTCCTTTTCTCCACTTATGTAATATCTAATATCGGCTGGTCCTCCCACTCTGTGTCTTTTATCATCTTTGTACCATTCTTCTCTCTCGTTTTCTCCAAGTGGATTATATAAAATAGATGCTGGTTTATTCTCCCGATGACGTTGTCCATTTTGAAACCATTCTTCTAACCTTTTCTTATTATTTCCCATATATACAATGCACTCCGATTCTTCTACTCGATGTCTTTTATCATCTCTGTTGTACCACCATTCAATTAAAGCCGGTCCATTTTCCCTGTGTAATTTATCATCCCTGTACCAATTTTCTTTCCACTTTTCTCCAAATAGATCATAGGAAATATGCGCCGGTCCATCCTTGGCGTCTCGATGTAATTTATCATCTCGGTACCAATACTCCTCCTTCTTCTTACCATTTACATAATATGTAATTAAGGTTGGCTCATTTTCCCTATGTAATTTATTATTTCTATGCCAAGATTCGGTTGATCTTTTACCGTTTTCATAATATCTGATATATGATGGTTTATGTTCCCGATAAAATTCTCCTTTTTGAAACCAACCTTCTTCTTTCTTTTTACCACTTTCATAATATGTAATTTTGGCGGGTTTATTTTCACGATGTAATTTCCCATCTTGGCCCCACTGCTCTTTCTCCTTTTTACCATTTTCATAGTAGCAAACTTTCAATGGGCCTACCTTCCGAAGATGGTTTCCATTTCGAAACCATTCTTCTGACCGCTTCTTGTCATTTTCATTTTTCCCATCTTTATAATATGTGATAACCGCCGGCTCATCTTCACGATGTAGCTTATTATTTGGTAATCGGTATTCTATTGCTGAAAATCCATCGATAAGACAAGTGATTCGTCGAGTGAATTTATTTTTTATCCATTTCTGGACCTTTTCATTGAGGGAATAACGGCCCAGAATTGGAATAGCCAAAATTAAAATACGCCAAACTTCTGATCCGCCGAGTGTACAAATATTTACCCATAGTTCTAGGGGAAGGAGAGCGCCATAATCTATAGGATTTTTAGTTAAGTCATTATTATCATCCATTTTTGAGTCCAACTATTTCTGTTACTTAATATCATTTTTCCTCTAAATTGGAAATGTTTATTTTGGAGAACAAAATGGACGTTTCTTTGGAATTGTCAAATAATTCGCTGTTTTTAAGAATTTGATTTAATCTGCGATGTATACATATAGAACCAATCTCTTTAAAAGTGACATGACAGAGCTCAACAGACTTGTAATACTCTACTGGAACAAATTTATTCTGTTTTAAAATCTCTAATCTATTCTTTTCGAATAACTTTGGATCGAGTTTTACGCCATACTTTTTTAAAACATCCACCGGGACAATTAAACAGGCATATACGGGTCTTTTATGATAACCATTGATATATGTAAATTTAATGGTTTTCTCAATCTCCTTTACATCTCTTCCCAATATCTCACTACTGTAATATAACTCCTCTCCAAACTCTCTTGCAATGGTATTATAGATGTTTCCGTCCTCAAATCGATATTTTCCACCAATGTCCGTATATTCGCTTTTTTCTCCGGAAATTTCCCGTATGACCCACACCCCGTCCGAATCGTATGGCAACAATCCCCCAGCGGTTAGATTTCTCTTTCCATCATACCATCTAAACTTTTTCCTATATGAATTTTGTTTTGACATTTCTTATATATTATACAAATCATTCTTTTAAAACTCCTCCTGCAAATTCTGCTTTTGGGTTTCTAGCTCAATATCTCTTGCTGTTTTTTTAACTGTTTTTGCCGATTTTGTCTTATCCAATAAGTTTTTTTGACCACCAAAACCCAATGAGCCTGAGTCCAGTAGACTTAACTGAGGCCCTGAAGCATTACGCCGATCCGGCCAAC
>SDBT01010136.1_pt1 | contig 15243 bp, 19 predicted proteins | sample 2277101 | NCBI WGS metagenome assembly SDBT01 (sample SAMN10404973, study PRJNA504765) | marine sediment metagenome | isolation source: marine sediment core GS10_PC15, 103 cmbsf | place: Arctic Ocean: Southern Knipovich Ridge | collected 2010 | reverse complement strand
TGGTGATCGCCAACGACGGGACCGAGTCCCAACTGGTCGAGGTGATCAAGGCCAACTACGGAGCGATGTACCGATGACGAAGAAGAGTTGGTTAGATACGGCGGCCTGGCCGTGGTTCGTAGGGACAATGGTTGTGTGGGCTGTCATTCTAGTAGTTATGATGATCTATTCATCATGACCTATCAACCCTCTCATATATGGAGATGAGCCCATGTTGAAGATCTTAGTTCTGATCCCACTTCTGCTAGTAGCATTTATCGGTACAAGCCTGGCTGACAAACCGAGTTCACCACCAGGACAAAATAAACTGGTTACAGTATACAAGTCTCCTTTTGTAGTCCCTGGAGATGGAGAAGCCTTTGGAAGCAGAGGAGTGGTTAATGAGGATGGTTCTTACCTGATAGAAGTACCAAGCACTGGAGAGATTGATCCGGATACGGGAGAGATTAAAGACGCCAATATGCAGTTTGCCATCTGTGTAGTTTCGTCAGGCGCAGAGTCTTTCCTGAACTTTGTTCAGTCCGATGACAACGGTAACTTGTTCCGCAAAGCTGGTGTCACAATCAACAAGATAAGTGGAGTGAAGTCAGAGTTCAGCTTTCGTATTCGTGAGAATCGTGGAACTTTTCCCACGTGTTCGGGAACCCTTCGATGGTCTTCTGGTTTTGAACTATGACCTATCACCTGGGAGCGCGGTCCCTGAAGCGCCTGGAGCGGGCGCACCCGGACCTTCAGCGCGTGGTCCGGCACGCGATCCGGATCACCCCCGTGGACTTCACCGTCCTGGAGGTGGCGCGCACCGTGCGACGGCAGCGGGTCCTGGTGGCCGGCGGGTCGTCTCTGACGATGAACTCCCGGCACATCCCCAGGGTGCCGTTCCATGATAAGGCACTCGGCAAGGTCAGCCACGCCGTCGACCTGGGTGCCTGGGTCGACCGGCGGGTGGACTGGTCCTGGTCATTGTACTACGAGATCGCCATGGCGATGAAGCTGGCGGCAGAGGCCCAGCAGGTCGCCCTCCTGTGGGGCGGGGTGTGGGACAAGAACGTGTCCTGCTTGAATGACAGCCTGATGAGCGAGGTGGCGGACTACGTCAACCGCATGCGGACGCGGGGCGTCGTGGACGTGCTGTCCGACGGGCCACATTTTCAGTTGCCTTGGTCCCACTATCCGCTAAAGTGACCATGACGCGGTTATAGCCGAGTCGAGCGCGACCGCACCGATAAGAGTCACCGGACGGTGTTGCCTTCCCTCAGGGGATAGGTGCGGCGCGTCGACACGTCGGGCAGACGTGTCCAAGGAATGGGGAATCATCGACACATGGATCACGCCACGGGGACCTGCGTGCAGTGCAGGAAGATGATGACCTACTCCAAGTACTGGGTGAAGATCGGCCATCGGATCGCCGAGTTCGAGCCGGGCATCGACCGACCCCTGTGCAGCCCGCAGTGCGCCGACGACTATTATCAAAAGAAGATTAAAAAGAGTTAACGGTTTGCAATCAATTGCAAAAAAAGATTCACCGGATTAACGGTTCGTTAAGGTCTGTGGGGTAAGATGGTCATCGTAAGCAGACGACACCAACCCCGGAGGCCCTGATGCCCACCTATCGCGACCCGACAAAGCAAGAGGCCGAGATCAGCCTCCTCGAAGAGATCACTCCCTCTGCTCGCAAGAGCTTCGGACAGTTCAAGCCCATGCTCAAGCATCCGAATGGGGGCACGACGATCGTCGGTCAGGCACGCAACGCCCAGTGGACCCGCGAGCGCGGTGTGCTCTTTAGCACGCGCGAGGGTGCGATTGGGTATGCGGCAGCGACCAAGGTGGCGATGATCGAGGACGCCACCGAACGGCTCGAATGCCTATTTTACGCACACAATCGCGAGCATGGATTGACCGCTTGACCTGCCGGCATTCTTCGTATAGGATACTCGAACCAATCAAGGAAGGAACCTGAAAATGCGACTCACCGAAGCACTGCGGACCGTCGAGAACGTCGAGACGTTCCGCACCAAGTTCATGAACCTGCACATGGCGGCCGTGCCGATCATGATATGTCGGACCCGCGAGCCGATGCGCCTACAGGATTGCCTGCGCGAGTTCGCGTTCGCCGAGGACGACATGGCGTTCCGGGCGTGGAACGTCGTGCACGGCTGGATGACGTTCGACAAGACGAATCCCGAGCGGGTGCCGGTGACCGATGGCATAGTCAATCCGTTCGACGCGCTTCGGATGATCACCGAGCCTGCCCGGCCGTCGGCCGGTGGGCGGCCCGAGCGGTCCGAGTGGGGTAACGGCATCTACACGATGATGTACCCGCACATGGTCAACATGAACAAGAATCCGGCGATGATTCAGTGCATCAAGGAATACGCCGTGGCGTTCGCCGAGAGCCACAAGCGCCTGGTCATCATAGTGCCGCAGGACTACGAGATCCCGATCGAGCTAGAGGACGACGTGTCCCTGGTCGAGTTCGACGTGCCGAGCTACGCAGAACTAGCGGGGCAGATCGACGAGGTCCTGGGCAGCATTCCCTCCGAGAAGGCGCCGACGTTCAGCCACGACGACAGGGACCGGATCGTGTCGATCGGCATCGGCATGACCATGACCGAGTTCAACAACGCGCTGTCGCGGTCGCTGGTCGAGGGCCGCACCAAGCTGCCGAACATCGGGATAGACGACGTCCTGGAAGTACTGGCCGGGTGCAAAGTCGAGACGATAAAGAAGACCGACGTATTGGAACTGATGGAGGCCGAGTCCTTATCCAACCTGGGCGGCCTGGACAACCTAAAGAATTGGCTCCAGGTCCGCGTGGCCTCGTTCACGGAGGAGGCCGAGGATTTCGGCATATCACCTCCGCGTGGCATCACGCTGGTCGGGCCGCCGGGCACCGGCAAGTCGCTGGCGGCCAAGGTCACGGCCAACGTGCTGGGCCTGCCGCTGATACGGTTCGACGTGTCGCGGGTCTTCCAGTCGCTGGTCGGCTCATCCGAAGCGCGGGTCCGATCGACCCTGAAGCTGGTCGACGCCATGGCCCCTTGCGTCCTGCTGATCGATGAAGTCGACAAGGCGTTCGGTGGCACGGTCGCGGGCCTACAAGGCGACAGCGGCGTGGGCCAGCGGGTCCTGGGCGCCATCCTGACGTGGCTCCAGGAGTCAACCGCCCCGGTGTTCTGCGTCACGACCGCCAACCGGTCGGAGTACCTCCCGCCCGAGCTGATGCGGCGGGGTCGCATGGACGAGGTGTTCAGCGTCCAGATGCCGACCGAGGACGGGCGGCGGGACATCTTCGGCATCCACCTGGCCAAGCGCGGCCACGACCCGGCGGGCATCGAGGACCTGGAGTTGGCGGTGGACGCATCCAGCGGATTCGTCGGGGCCGAGATCGAGGCGGCCGTGAAAGACGCCCTGATCGAGTCCTTCTCCGAGCACGACGGCGTGTTGACCGGCCAGGTCATCGCCAGTCAGTTCGGCCACATGAAGCCACTCTCCGTGGCCTTCGCAGAGCAGTTCGCCGCCATGGCAGAATGGGCACACAACAATGCCCGTCCGGCCGACATCGGCGAGCCACCCACCCCGATCAGGCGGCGCACGCGCGGTGAACCCGCAACAGATCCGATAGCGGGTCGTGGGACATCCAGCCGGCGCTTGGACCTGGACGGGTGAGGGGAGGGGTCGGTCCGGGTCCCGAAGCTGGTTCCTTCCTGCTCGGACCGACCCCGACCACAGAATTACCTTGACCAATGATCGCGGATGAGATACGATGGTATCGCTGTTAGACATAAGGATGGGGTCATCGCTTATGCACGAGTTTACCCGAGATATTCGGTGGGAGCAGGATGATCCCGATGCTACGATAGACGAGGAAGGAACCGACAAAATGCTGATCACGATCACATACGGAAAAGAGGTGTTCGATCAGTCTGCCGCCAAGTTTCACGCCTTCGGCCACAAGTGCCTGACCCGGCAGGTTCAATCCAACCTGGAGGACCAGGTCGCGGGTCGCACGGACAAGGGCATATGCTTCATGTGGCAGGCGGCCAAGGACGACCCGACGGGCTTCAAGGTGCGCCGTCACGGCGGCCATCAGCGAACCTCGGCTGCCCCAGGACTGCGCGACGAGTTCGGCGCCTGGACCACCCAACAGTACGAGGTCGAGCAGGGCTGCATCATTCGGCTATTTGGCAGCAAGAAGATGGGGAACCACCAGCCTGCCCTGATCGCCTGCATGTTCCTGGAGGCGCACGAGCATGCACCCTATCTGAAGGTGTACGCACGCCTGACCGGCGATCATCGGGCGCAAGGTCCCGAGGTGCTGGCGTTCGAGGGCAGGGCGTACCACATCACCCTGCGCCAGGCTGCTGCCATGCAGGTGGTCCTGGATAGGTACCAGGGTTCGGCATACGAGGACTACAATCAGGAGGCCCTGTTCCGCATCCAAGAGATCGCCCCGGCCACGAACACGAGGCCACAGATCAGCACCAACGTCGTCACGAATAGTGATGGCAACCGAGTCAACGTCACGCGCGCCAGCCGGCGCCGTGCCATTCAGGTTTGAAAAGGAGGACGATCGTGTCCCACACCACCACGTTGAGCAACGTCGCGATCCGCGACATCAGCGCCCTGCGCAAGGCCGTCACCGAGCTACAGCAGTCCGGCGTCAACTGCGAGTTGGTCGAGGGCGGAGTGCCGCGCATGTACTTCAGCAAGCAGGGCGACGAGTGCGAGTACGTCCTGAAGCTGAACGACGGCAAGTACGACGTCGGCTTCAAATATGAGGCAGACCAGGACGCCTACGTCCCGGTCCTGGACACCTACTCCGGTCACGTCGGCAAGCAGATCGGCGCCACGTGCCCGATGCCCAACAGCCAGGAGGGACGTGCGCAGCACGCCATGGGCAAGCTGATGCAGGGCTACGCCAAGAACGCCGCGATCAACGCGGCGGTCCAGCAGGGATACAGCGTGGACCAGGTCACGGTCGACGACGACGGCAACTGCCACGTCGTGATCGGCGGCATCCAGTAAGCCGTCCGATCCCATCCAACTAGGAACGAGGAGCGAGACCATGAAGCAGATCAAGATCACGATCGACCCGATGGGCGCGACCAGCGTGGACGCCCTCGGGTTCAGCGGACAGAAGTGCGCCGACGCCACCAAGGCGATCGAGGTGGCGCTGGCCGGCGGCTCCGGGGACATGACCCAGGTCATGAAGCCCGAGTGGCACGAGACCGAGTCGCAGGGCGTCGTCCAAGAAGTGAACACTGGCTGGTAGTGTGGGGAGAAGGGGACCGGCAGGCGGCGACATCGTGCGCCGTGCGAGCCGGTCCCCTTTGCCACATCATGCCCAGACTGATCGACGTGCTCCTGAGTGACGAGCGTAAAGTCACGGCCAGGATAGCGGGCTTGAAGGTCGCGGCCAACAAGCTGATGAACGACGTGTGCATCCTGCGCAATTCCAAGATACAGATCGGTAAGCAGCGGGACAGGGTGCAAGAGAAGCTGGACATGCTGGAGTACGACGTGGAAGAGGCCGAGAACAAGATACGCAAGGCCGACCAACTGGTGGGACGCTGATGCCCAGAAGAATGATCGACGTGTTGACCGACGAGGAGCGCGTCCTGTCCGCCAGGGTCAGGGTCCTCCGCCAGGCCGCCAGGCAACTGGAGGGCGAGGTCGATAGGCTGTCGCAGCGGCGGGTGGAACTGGAGGGGGTGCTGGACGACCTTATCATGGCCGAGTCCAAGTACCAGAAGTTGCGCGAGGGTCACTTTCCCATCTTCGACGAGAACCCAGGCTCTCCGAAGAAGGGCCACGTCACCATCAGGGAATCCCTGGGCTTTAAGGACTGATCCCATGCGGATGATAGACGTCCTGAACAAGGACGAGAAGGTGGCCCAGCGGCGGACCAAGAAGGCGGTGGCCGAACTGGGAGGCGTGATGGTCGACCTGGACGCTGCCCGATTGGAGGTCAAAGTCTTACAACAGTCCAAGGTGGCCACGGAGCGGATCGTCACGGCCCTGCGCGAGGCACGCCGCGACATGGAAAACGAGATTGCCAACCTGACGCAGGAGACCGACGGCATCAGGCGGAGCCAAAAGCGCGACCCCGACGTGGCCGCCGCGCTGGAGTCCGGCGAGTGCGCCGAGGATATCTATGCCAGGATGAAGCCCGACGTCTACGGCGTCGCGGTCTATCACGTCAAGAATGCCAAGTGCGACCGGTGGTTCCTGAAGATGCGGTGGGGCAACAGGGCCAGCGTCATCGCCGAGAGCAACAGCCAGGACAAGATACTGACGTTCGCCACAGGCATCGTGAAGCTAACAGGTGGCAAGCTTCGGACGATCCAGGTCCGCGACAAGCAGGCCATATTCGACACGAAGGATTGTTGACAAACGATCGTGGACGTGATAGGCTCGTAAGGATGGCCAGGTCGCGCGCTTTTAGTGCCAGCCCGTGAGAGTCGGGCCGGCCTGGTCAACCCTGAAGAAGGAACCGAGTCATGAGCCAGCAAGTCATCACCATCGCGCCTGGGGGCGCCATGTCGGGCCTCCAGCGCAAGCGGGGTCGGGGCGTCGACGTGCGCCAGTTCGGCCACGCCACGATCGAGCGAGCCAGCGAGATCACATGGAACGAGATGGACCAGTGCTGGCACGTCCGACTCCTGAACCGCAAGGTCCTGGAGTGGATGCACCCTAAGAGGTCCATCATGATCGAGTGCGGCGAGGGTGCCACCCTGTGCATGTTCTACTGGGTCAAAGCGATGCCCGCCAGAGAGACATATATGATCAGTGCTGGGGCAAGTCCACCTAAAGGCTCCACTAATTTATCCAAGCGTTGTTGGCTGGCCTTCGAAGACTACGACGACGCCGTGGCCGCCGAGGTGGCCTTCCTGGACGCCCTCAGGCTGCGGGCTGTGTTCTAAGACAAAAAAGAAGGCCCCGGCCTGCTAGGACCGGGGCCAAGTTCGTGATGACAAGGGAGTCTCACCATGAGTCTACGGCCCAGGTCTAAGGGTAAACCGCTACCGAGTCAAGCTAATGTTTGCAACCGCTTGCAAAAGCCGACGGCGATCGACAAGCTGCATGACATCCAGGAGATCCTGCGGCACATCGACCCGCCCCTCGAACCGTTCAAGCGCAGCATCATGTTCGAGATGTGGGGCACGTCCACGTCCTGGGGCAAGCGGTGGGGATTCCTCTCCCTGAACGACCTTGCCCGGCGGTGCGCGATGTCGAAGGCCAAGGTGGCGACGACCGTGGCCGAACTGGTGATGCTGGGCCTCCTGGCCAAGCGCAGGACCCCGGACAAGACCGGGTACATGATCAATTATGAGGTGATCGAGGCCATGGCGATGGGCAAGAAGGGCGCAGACATGCTGGCCAGGAAGAGAACAAGGTTGGCAGAAGGTTCACCGTCTGTTCTGGTGCACGACGTGGACTCCCCTAGTCTACTCAGTGGACGGGAGTACTTACCAGTAATTAAAGGTACCGCGAACAAAGAAGCTAACCGGCCTGCGGCCGGACTCGCACCCGAGGAAGAAGATCCTCAGGCAGACACGACCCAGGCCATGGAGGACTACGCCAGGCGGCACTGGACCAAGACCGGTGCCAAGTCCCTGTTCGTCACCTGGCGGTCAGCCTGGGAGCGGTCACCCCACTATCGGTTCGCGGGGGTCGGCTGCCCGCCCTGGTCGAGGAAGGAGCAGGGACAGGCCGGCCACCTGATGAAGGCGTGGCCCGGCACCACCTGGGAGTTCCACGAGTTCCTGGACTGGGCCGTTGACGACTGGCAGAGCATCATGCGTGACTGGGGCGGGACCAGGAAGCCGAGGCTCCCGACCATCGCCTACCTGCTGGCGGCCAAGTCGACGTTCTTCGGCAAGTGGGCTGCCCTGAAGGTCGATGGGTTCGCCGGGGACGGGACCAACGACCGGGTCGAGCGACTCATGGTCGAGGGCGTGTCCGAGTACGACGCGGTCGTGGCCGACCACAGGATCAGGAACCCAGAGCAACCCGCTGCCGAGAAGGTCGGGCCTGGCAGCATCACGACTAAGGAGTTGAAGCCACGAAAGAAGAGGAGGCTGCATGGCTAGGATAATGAACGATGACCTTCGCACCTACATGGACGAGCGGGGGATCAGGAAGTATCACCAGGACCGGTCGGTGAGCGAGTTCGACGTCCTGGTGGAGGCGTGCACGACCGGACGGCTGGACGGGTTCCAGAGCCGCGCTCGCGGGCTGCTGGTGGCTGGGCGGGACGGCTACGATGCCGCGCACCTGCTGGCCAGGTGGCGGGTGATGGACTACGGCGAGGACGTGCTGGTCACGTCGGCCTGCGAGGTGGCCGCCGGGACGGGCGACTGGCTCAACGGTTCGCGTGGGTCTGGTCAGGATTACGGGGAGGTCTTGTACGAGGCCGAGTTGGTGGTGCTGACCACGTTCCAGGACAAGGGTGAGTGCCCGATGACGGGCGAGGGGAGGCACCGGGTCCAGCGATTCGTCATGAGGTGCCTGAACAAGTCCGAGCACGGCATCCTAGTCCAGGTGCACGACGAGCCGCTGGACTGGTGGTCTGGGGGGTTCCGGCAGGTGGTCGCGAACCGGTTCGACAGGATCGTCGTCGGTGAGATTAGCGCCGATGGCTGACGGCCTGGCGACGATCGCGGCCCTGGTCCAGGAGGGGGACCGGCGCGGCATCCGCGAGCTACGCCAGGAATTATTCCTGGAGGACGAGGTCCCGGCCTACGACCTGCTGATCAACCATTACCGTGACCACGGGGGCTTCCCGTCCCCGGAGGTATTCAGGCGGGAGGGAATCCAACTCCCCGAGGTGACCGACCCGTTCTCGTACTACGTCAGCGAGCTACGGGGCCGGGCGATCTTCAACGCCTGCCGCGATGGTCACCAGGCCCTATACGAGGCCATGACGGCACGCAGCCCGGAGCGGATGATACAGGCCCACAGGGACCTGGGAGTCGCCATCGGGGCGATCGACGCCAGCACCAACGTCCGCGCGCTCAGGACCGACCTGGGGGACGTCGTGGCGGATCACTTCGCGGCCAGGATGGACCCCGACCTGCGCGGACTCACCCTCGGCTGGTGGCCCCTCGACGAGCTGACGAACGGGGCGATGCCCGGCGACCTGGTGATCCTGGTGGCCCGGCCGAGCGTCGGCAAGACGTACTCGCTGCTGAACATGGCGATGGAGGCGTGGACGGAGGGATCGTCCGTCCTGATCATGTCCATGGAGATGACCCCGGCCCAGATGATCAGGCGCATCCTGGGCATCCGGTCGGGGCTGAACCCGGACATGATCAGGAAGGGCCAACTGTCCATCTATGGCCTGTCCCGCATGCTGCGGGCGGCCCACGAACTCGGCGACGAGGACATGTCGGACTTCAACCTGGTGGCCGGTGACTTCAACAAGACGACCGGGGACGTGGACAGCCTGATCCAGGAGCTACGGCCAGACATCGTGTACATCGACGCGAGCTACCTGCTGCGTCCCCAGGTCAGGAAGCAGGCCCGGTGGGAGTCGGTGGCGCAGGTGCACGAGGAGCTGAAGGGCGTGGCGATGAACCGGGGCCTCCCGGTCGTCTGCACCGTCCAGTTCAGCCGGGCGGCCAAGGAGAAGTCGCGCGGCGCCTACGACCTGTCGATGATCGGCAACGCGGACGCCATCGGCCAGGTCGCGACGGTCGTGGTCGGAATCCGGCCGGGCGTCGGAGGTGAGAGGTACACCCAGCGCCGCTTCTCGGTGATGAAGAACCGCGACGGCCAGATCGGCGAGTTCACCACCAGGTTCCAGTTCGAGCCGATGAACTTCGACGTGCTGTCGTTCAAGGCCGACGTGGAGGGCGGGGAAGACGATGCGCAGGAGGCGGAGCGCCAGGATCATGCCCAAGAGACTAGCCAGAGAGTCGGGAGGACGATGTCATGAGCAGGGCCATCAACGTGGGTAAGGTTGACTGGGACCCACCGACGTACGGGCACCTGGACGCTCCCATCCTGGTGGTGTGCGACGCGCCCACGACCAAGGCGCAGCGGGCCAAGCTGCCGATGGACGTGCGGTACCAGAAGTTCTTCATCGACCAGTCCAAGGCGACTGGGTTCCGGCGGGGCGACTTCTGCTTCGTCGGCCTGTGCACGCCGCTGAAGAGCGCCGACGCCAAGTCGTCCTCCCGGAAGTGGAAGCACGTCGAGCACTACCTGCCGGACCTACGGGACAAGATCCTGTCCAAGACCAGCCCGCAGGTCGTGGTGACCCTGGGCGAGTTGGCTACCAGGGCGATGGTCGGCCGGCCGACGAGCATCACCAAGGCCAGGGGCATCATCCAGGAGCGGGAGGGTACGGTCCCCGTGCTGCCGATGCTGTCGCCGGGGTTCGTACTTCGGCTGCCCGACCACGAGGCTGCGTTCACCGCCGACATGCGGATGCTGCACAGCATCAAGCGGGCCGGCTACGACGTGGCCAACTTCCTGCCGGCTGAGGGGACGTACGAGTGGTGCACGGATCTACGTGCACACCGGGGGCTTTCCCGTCCTGGTGTTCCCTTGGTGGTGTCGGTCGACACAGAGACCCAGGGGGGGACCAGGTGGTGGGACCCGGACGTGAGGCTGTTGTCGGTACAGTTGTCCTGGCGGGCTGGCCATGCGATCGTGTGCCCCGTGGACACTCAATGGTGGGTGAAGAAGACAGGAAACTTGCGGAGGGCAGGGGCGGAGACCGTCAGGGTCGTCGCGCAATTGAAGGCACTGCTGGAGGACTCGGACGTCAGGAAGATCGGGCAGAACATCAAGTTCGAGCAGATGATGCTCCGCAAGCGGAGCATCGAGTGCCGGGGGTGGCTGCACGACACGCAACTGATGGCGTTCAACGTCGACGAGAACATCATGAGCAAGGGGCTGGACGACCTGATCAAGCTGTTCGTACCGGAGATGGCTGGGTACGCCGACGCGTTCAACCAGGCCACCGACAAGTCGAACATGGCGGACGTGCCGTTCGACGAGTTCCTGGCGTACGCCGGGGCCGACGCGGATGCGGCCCTTAGGTTGGCCCAGCGCCTGCGGCCGATGGTGACCGCCGACGAGCGGCAGAACAGGTGCTACCGGATGATCCAACTCCCGGCCATCCAGTGCTTCGCCAACACGGTCGAGCGGTTCGGCCTGCGGGTCAACACCGAGCGGCTGGAGGACTTCACCGAGGAGATCAGTCGGTGGTCGGTGGACTCGTACAACAGCCTGATCGCGAGGGTGCCGGCCGAGGTCAAGCTGGCTCACGCGGCCGACGGCAAGGACCTGAAGTTCAGCCGGGGCGACTTCGTCAGGGACATCCTGTTCACCGAGGAGGGGTTCGGCCTGGAGCCTAAGGTGTTCACCAAGACCACGGTGGACCTGCCGCCGGCCCAGCGGATCGCGAGCACGAGTGCCAAGATGCACCTGCCCTACCACGTCAGTCAGAGGAAGCGAGTCGTCGACGGCAAGGGCGGCACGGTGGGCACCTTCGTCAAGGACCTGATCGACCATCAGAAGATCACCAAGCTGCTTACCACGTACGTCGGGGTGCCGGAATTCCTCGGCGACGAGACCACCCCGGCCAAGGCGGCGACCGGCATCTGGCAGTACATGTCCCACTACCGTAAGGTCCACCCATCCTACATGCTGCACAGGACCAACACAGGAAGGTCAGCTTCTGCTGATCCAAATGGTCAGAATTTTCCAGTGCGCGGGACCAGGTTCGCCGAGTCTTATCAGGACATATTCGAAGCCACCGACGGGTTCACGATGTTCAAGGCAGATATGTCGCAGATCGAGCTTCGCCTGGTGGCGTGGTCGGCCATGGACAAGACCATGCTGAGCATCTACAACAAGGAGGGAGGAGACATCCACTCCCTGACGGCGGCCGAGGTCGGCATGAGCATCTCCTACGACGATTTCATGGCCATGTCCGACAAGGACAGGAAGGACCCCAGGTTCCACGCCAAGGCGATCAACTTCGGGTTCATCTACGGGATGTCCGCGCACGGACCCAGGGAGGGCGGCGGCGGATTCCAGCGGTACGCCAAGACCGACTTCAACATGGACTACAGCGTGGCCAAGTGCCAACGAACTCGCGACGGCTTCTTCGAGACGTACTGGGGCCTGACGCCCTGGCACGACGCGGTCAAGGACTTTGCCCTGGAGAACGGATACGTCAGGTCGCTGCACGGCGCGGTCCGTCACCTGCCCGCCGCGCGACCCATGACCGAGGGGGGGAGCGACGACCAGGCGATCCAGGCGGCGGCCTTGCGGTACGCCATCAACAGCCCGATCCAGCGATTCGCGTCCGACCTGGGCATCATCGCCCTGATCAGGATGTGCCATCAGGCGGACCCCAGGATCATGCGGGTGATCGGATTCATTCACGACGCCCTGGTCATCGAGGCCCGGACCGACCTGGTCGAGGAGATGGCGTCGGCCGTCAAGTGGGTGATGGATCACGCGCCGTTCGACTGGTGGGGCCTGGAGCCGCCCCTGCCGATCATCGCGGACGTCGAGCTATACGACGACGAGGGGGAGAAGGTCGTCATGGAGGCGGTCAAGCCGGACTGGTGGGTCGACGACGAGCGGGATGCCGCCAGGCAGTACTCTGCCGGTCGGTGGGACGAGGCGATCGGCCGGCCGCACCTGATGTAGTTTTGCAATTGATTGCAAAAAAGATCACCCCGTTAACGATTTCTTAAGACTCTGATGCTATTCTAGGGTCATCAAAGAGAAGGAACCAGACCATGGCCACCAAATATATCGTCACAGTTCACGGCCACGCCACCCGCACCGATCGACAGATTCACGGTCGCGTATTCAAGAATTACGACGAGGCAGAGAGCTACTATCATAAGGACCGGGTTGGCGGCCCGACCGCCATGCGCATAGAGCTTCGGTCTTGGGATCTCGCCAGCAACGAGATCACCCCTTTGCACGAACGTATGAGAGTTTCTTAATTATAGGTTGACAAACGATTGCGGACCATATAGGATAGTCTTGTAAATTAATCACAGGAGCCAGCCATGACGGTTAGAACCAGGACCCGACGCGCCATCGACGTGGGCGAGCACCCCAGCGGTCGCGACCAGATACGCCTGCTCGCGGAGCAGTTCTACGTGGCCAACAAGGCCAAGAACGAGGCGTCCACCGAGGAGCGTCGCATCCAGAAAGAACTGGACAAGGCGATGGCCAAGGTCGGGGCTGGTGACGCGTGGGGGATGGAGCACGACATATTGCTCTCCTCGGATGGCACCACCAAGCGGGTCGCCATCCGGTACGACGGCGCCCTGAAGGAGGTCATGGACGTCGGCAAGTTGGTCACCCAGGTGCCGATGGACGTGCTCCTGAAGATCGTCATCGCCAGCCGGGCGGCGGTCGAGAAGCACGCCGGCAAGAATGTGGTCAACCTGTGCGTGGTCACGACGCAGTCCGCATTCAAGGCCACGGTCAAGGAGGTGAAGTGACATGACCGCCCAAGTCATCAGCATCGGCAAGATGACCGAGGAGCAGGCGATCAAGGTGGCCGAGGCCGGGGTGGATTTCTCTATCCCGGTCGACGTGGCCGATATGAGCCTGCAAGAGCCGGATTACGGTGAGGATTTCGTGGACAACGCGACCCCTGAGGAGGCGTCCTTATACTACCAGATGTGGAGCACCTTCCAGGTCGGCGAGCGCACGTTCCGAGGGGCGGTGGCCGACGCCCTGATCCGGGGTGGCGAGGCGCTGCGCGAGGCCGACCTGAAGACGAACATGGTCGACGCCCTTCGCGGTGATGAGGAAAGCAACGTCTACTTCAAGACCGAGGAGGAAGCAGAGGCGTTCTCCAAGGTGGCCCAGCACCACGCCATGCTGCGGGCGCTGCTGTGGTATAAGGTCGGCGAGCGCCTGGGGATGCATTCGTGGCGCCTGGGATTCCGTCGTCCGAAGTCCGGGTCAAACGACATGCGGATCGTCAAGACCAAGAAGCGGTGGGGGGATGCAGGAAGCTGACCTTCGCCGGATACTGTCGGCCCTGGGCGTCAGCGTAAAGCGCAGGCAGGCGTCCGGGTGGCTGGAGGCCGAGTGCCCATTCGCACCGTTCCTGCATAGGTCCGGGCAGGACAGGCGGCCCAGCTTTAACGTCAAGGTCGAGGTCGCCGGGGTGTCCGCCTACGTCTGCCACGGCTGCCACATGCGGGGCCGGATCAGCAGCCTGGCCAGGTCCCTGGGTCACTATCGGCACGAGGACAAGGGGCACTACAAGGCCCTGGCCATCGCGGCGGACGACGCCGACCATAAGGTCGCCCCATCAGAGTGGACCACGCACGATGTCCAGGATGAAGCTCCCATTCCCATCTCCGAGGCCATGTTCGGCAACGCCTTCACGCCGATCGAGGTGCATGATCAGGCTTGGTCCTACATCAGAGATAGGGGGATTAGTCTTCGAACGGCTGAGTCCCTCGGACTTCGATTTGATCCTCGCCAGGGACGGGTGGTATTTCCTGTGCGTGGACGGGAAGGTGTTCTATATGGATTCACGGGTCGGGCCGTCAGATCCGGCGTTTCGCCCAAGGTACGTGACTATCCAGGACTTGGAAAGCGATGGCACGTCCTTGGAGCAGATCGTTGGCAGGCTGCGGAAGGCAGGCCGCTTGTGGTCGTCGAGGGGCTTTTTGGATTTGCTCACCTGATCGAGATCGGGATCGAGGACCACGCCGACGTCGGCGCCCTGATGGGCAGCGAACTAACCAGGCAGAAGGCCGGCGTCATAAAGCAGCACGGGGCCAGCACGTACCTTCTCCTGGACAACGACGCGGCCGGCGACGTGTGCCTCTGGGGCCGGGGAGAGCCGCCATCAGGTGGCGCTGTCGCCACGCTGCGCCGGCACGTTCCGGTCTTCGTCCCGCCGTGGCCCGAGGGCAAGGACGACCCCGATCAGTTGACGCTAGAAGAGGTCCTGGTCATGCTTCGCGATACCACCATGGTGGACGCTGCCCTGGACGTCGCGGAGGGGGACAAGTGGGACCGTTGACTCGGCGATCCGACTGGAGTAAGATCACCGTTGATCGCCGGGACCCGATGCGGGTCCGTGGCATGGGGAAAATATAAAAGATTAAGGAGGGCATGGTTGACATGTCAGAGATTCGCACGAGGACTCGTTCGTCCAGCAAGCCGGCTGCTGCACCTAGCAGGAGCCTGAAGAAGACCGGTGCCGAGGCCGAGGCGCTTCGCCAGCGGGAG
>SDBT01010135.1_pt1 | contig 15245 bp, 2 predicted proteins | sample 2277101 | NCBI WGS metagenome assembly SDBT01 (sample SAMN10404973, study PRJNA504765) | marine sediment metagenome | isolation source: marine sediment core GS10_PC15, 103 cmbsf | place: Arctic Ocean: Southern Knipovich Ridge | collected 2010 | reverse complement strand
ACGCTCACGCCTTTTAATCTCAGACCACCTGTGGTCCATTTTATTGTTCTATCATCATCGGTTTCACTGGTAGTTAGCAAGTTTATCGAATTAGTGTCAGGATAAGCAAACTCTTTGTCCCAAACGGGACGAGCCCCTTTGACAATCTTCCCATTTGATCGAGCTGCAAAAATATTTCCACCATCTACAAAAATCTGAGTGGTCGATATTGTTGTGGGTTGAGAATAAGCCACCCCAAAATAAGCAAATCTGGCATCAAACAGTGTTTCTTCGTTTATATGTTCATAACCGTAGCGAAATGCTTTCAGTGATTCATTATCGGCAGATGCATATGTGCTGAAAGCCAAATCAAAGAGATAACCACCTACTTGGGTCGCTTTGTGAGCTATGTACCCCGGAGCTATATTGTTGATTCGTAGGTTTCCAGTTCTTCGCATGCTTACAGACGGGGCCGAATGCATAATTCCTGTTTCTCCATCTATGTCAATTCTGAATCGTCCTTGGCTCCTTATATACGTTACTAAGACGTGATGAAAACCAGGAGCAGAATATGGTTCTGAAGTTATAACATGGCTTATGTCAGTAGTGTTTTCGGACAAATATACTCTGATCGCATTCTTGGTCTTAGAATAGCCAACCTCAGTTATTGCCAATGTTGCTTGGGTCAGCACGGTCTTGCTGTCACTTTCACCAGAGTTGGCGATGGCAAAAATTGGAGCAACTTTAGATTCTAGTTCTCTTGTAGTTGCATGCTTGGTAAACCCAACTAAGCCTGGCGAATACCACCAAAAAGAGATCGTCCAATTGTTACCATAGTTATAGGCGTTGCTTGCGGAGTAGCTTTTATCAGCCTCAAACGCAAGCCCGTTTCGAGTGACAATACCATTTGGTAATAATTCATATTTGCTAAATTGAGTGTATGAAACAGTGCCGGAAGATGGGACAAAGTCATTAGTCCCTACAGTATCTTCAAGAGTTTCATCGAATGTCCAGATACCATGAACCTCTGTTGGATATCGAGAAACAACAGGAAGGGGCAAAACAGGACCAAATCGCTTGGGAGGAATTCTAATCAGGGCTGGCGATCGCAGTGTTCTTACTGTCATTACACATCTCGGTATCTAAAGATTAGAACCGCTCCTGTATCTGATTCGGCTTCCGTATCAGCCGTCAATGTCCTTCTGAGCCAAACATAGAACAAATCATTTTCTTGCATCGTTGTGCCATGATCTAATAATTTGATGGAAATACCCTCTACTTCCTCCGAAAACCCTCCAAATCGTCCTGATATATTCGCAGGAGCAGTCGCATCATTGGCTGTCTGTTGGGCCGGGGCGGGCATAAGAACAAAATTCCAAGTTGCGACCAATCCGGTAATCGTCGGGCTAATAATGAATTCACCAGTAGAACCATCTGTGGCAAAAGAATCCGCAACCGTATAACTCACCGCTCCTGCTAGATCTGTTATCTTCAAAAAGGCTCCATCGTAATACCCATCTGGTTTCGCTATAATGGTGGCGTTGTTGGTTACCAGCAAAGCTGATCCAGTGTTATTGGTTCCATCTACCGCTATTCCAGTGATGGAATCCCACTGTGGTAACTCGACCCCTATGACAACTTGAGATTTCGCCTCTGGATTCTGAGCTATTCCAATTACCCCGTCTATGATATTGAAATCATCGCCAGAATCAACATTGGCTATCGCAACACACCTGTATTGGACCAAATCACTGGCTGGACGAGTATCGAATAATAAATGTAAGTTGCTAGTATCGCCTGTGTGAAGGTAGTAAACATTTTCGGCATTTTTGAAGGAGTCGAATCCAGCAGGAAACGCATTGGGAGCGATTCCACGAACCACATTAGTCAACTGATGATTCGTGGAATCGATACCTGAATACTGAAAAACCTCAGGACCTACTGAGCCAAGTCCTACTTTGGTAGGTAGCGTCGCACTAGTATCAATCGGAATTGTTGTTTGCGTAGAACTGATTGATTCATTTATAGGAGCCAATGGAGCTACATCGTTGGTTGCCATGTATTTGCCCAAGCTGTTCGACGGAGTACTTTGAGCGGTTGTGGGGTCCGCAGTAGTGAATTTCATATTCAGTTCTGGATGCGCCGCTGTATCTACGTTGTATGTAATGATTAACAATGGGGCATCAGTTGGCTCGTGTGGATTGACTGATCTCCATTCGGAAGTTCCTCCAACAAGATTTTGTCCATTTACCTCTAATTCTCCAGGCGAAGTTGATAAATCTACATGCCTTTGGATGGCAACGGTTATGCTGAGACGGCTGGCAATATGCAACAGAGACTGGTAATGGAAGAAATCTACGTCATCCATTTCTACAGTCAAACCTGTTTTGTTTGTAGATAAAATGTCTGCGGTGGCTAACTCTGTTTCTGTTAGCACAGAGTTTATAATGCCGTATCCGTCTGAAAATCTTGGATCAGCCCCTTCGTATTTCAAAAATGACAATTTGATGCCATCAACGTTCCTGTGGTATTTGAACATTATCTCTATTTTTGTGATTGTGGATCGACTAATTTCGTCTACAATAGTGTTAAAATCGTCGTCAATATAGGTAAAATCCCAGTTGTATATACCTATAGTGTCTGCGTTGTTTCCCACTTTGACACGATATGTTTCTTCAAATTCCTTGGCTTGGCTAACCATATTTATCGAAGTGGTGTAAGTAGCTCCAAAACTGGCAATTCTTTTAGACATTACGCCTCCACATCCGAATGAAAGAAACTAGTTCCATCATACAAGCTAATGCGAGAACTGTTTGATTGCCCAATGTACAAATATTCATTATCACCTGTTAAGGTGCTAATGGGGTTATTGAAGGTTGCGATTTCGGTAAAGGCCACTCCGTCAAATTTCCAAAGTTCACCATTTTCTAACCCAACATACATGTCGCTTTGAAACTCCGCGACAGTGTTCGTTATAGACAAGGAGGAAGTGAAGTTCAAAACGTGGACAATTGCGGTTTTATCATCACGAAACACCGATCCGACTTCTACGCTTCCTGATACAACGTATGTGAACAAATATATGTGTCCACCAAATGCAAATAGAGCGAGAATCTGTCTGTCAAAAACACTACTCGCAATAAGCCTTGGAAAAGGCTCTAAAACCCAATATGTTCCATCAGAAACAGCCAGATAGGCAACCTCAAATGTGGATACTTCGGTTATTATCTCGAAATCATCTCCATTTTGCTCCACAGTTGTCGTTTCACGAGCTTCTACGGTTATAATTATGTCTTCTATTGGTGTATCAGAACGAAAAATGGGGATAAAAGTTTTGCGTAAATCCTGAACAGAAGTATTTCCTCCCGAATCGGTTACCAGAGCCTCCAGTCGGCGTAAACCGCTCTGGTCTTCTAGGGACCATTGCGTTTTAGTAGAATAGCCCAGTGGTTTGCCGATGAGCTTCCCGAAATCCGCATCAGGTGCGGCGATCAAAGATTCGATACTCTCACAATCCTCTGATGATTGTTCTACGTCTTCTATGTTGCCTAAGGCGACTTGTCCACTTGCATCGCATTCTCGTATTTGTATTTGTTCAACTTCTGTGGTCCCATCTTCAGCATAGATATTCAGAGTATGAGTAAGCTGATTGGTAACCCCGGCGCTACTCTCAATGTCTAAAATAGTTTGCGGTGGGACTGTATCGATAAAGAACATACCTGGCTGTTGAATTTTAAGATTGTACACAAAGCGTCTTGATATTTGATCCGGTGAGGGAGTAGAAGTTTGGATGCATCCGGTTGCCGCGTTCTTGGCGGTTAATTTTAGAACAAAATCATCCGAAGGAGGGACATCTTCTAAATCCCAACGAATTACGTTTTTCCCTATAGGGACATCTAGCGCAATGGGGGTCCAGTTAATATCGCGTTTTTGAGAGGAGTATTCTAAATTGTAACGAACTTTCTGGTTAAAAGTGTCACGTGTGATTGATTCATCTAAAATGATCAAAATAAAATCCGTGTAAACGTGGTTGGGCAAGGGGCTGACAATAGCGGGTGGAATCAGCTTGAAAACATTGATCAAAAAATCCCCGCTGCTGGTAGACCAATCAGACAGTTCCCCATCCATGCTATTTTTGGCTCGCATCCTTACGCGGACGGTGGAACTTTTAATCATCTTGCCAACTACCCATTCGAACTCTGTTTCAGTCCACGGTATTCTGCGTTTGAGAGTATGCCACACAGTATCTTCGTAGTTGTAGTTGTCGGTATACTCTATCTCATAAGAGATAATGCTTGTAGCTCCATAGGGATCGTCTGTGGGCGGATCATTTCTATCCCAGGCAATAGTGACTTTACCAAGATTGACGACCTCGCCGCCCTGCGGACTGGTAATATGTGGAGAAAATACTGCCATTTTTTATCCTGGCGGTGGCTGACAACTACAATCTGGATACGGTTGCCGCACAAAACCTTCTGGACATCCTCCAGGTAGAGGAGGGCACGCCCCTCCACTCTGATCTACATCGCTCCCAATTACAATATCTGTTTCAGCGATTTGGAAAGGAACTCCCAAACGTCGTCCATCTTTGTGGTGGAGAGAATAATCGGGATCGCCAAATACAAAATACGGATCTTCTGAAGACCTGATATCCAAAGTTACCCCAATGCGCCCAGTGGTGGTTTGTCTAAAATCTGACAAGGAGTCTATTGTCTCCGTCTCTTCGACTGTTATATCCTCTCCAGCTTCATTGAATGAATCACGGGTATATGTATCAGAGACGCTGACCGTCTCACTGCCAGCATCTTCGCATGCACTTGGGAATGTAGGATTAACGCGAGCTAACCCATCGGTATTGAACACTTTATCTTCTCTTTCAATAGTGAATTCTCCTCTATAAAGTACCCTTCCATCGTTGTTTTTTCCTTTTTTAGACACTATGCCTCTCTGATCATTCGAACCTTGTTGGATCACATCGAAATTGATCGCTTCCTCATCTTGTGTTTGACTTGGAATTATTTCAACTAAAATTCTGGCTGTTTTTGGAACGCAACGTCCACCAAGACAAATCTCATTTTCGCCACATCCAGAGCTGTCGATGCATACACATCGCCCGTCAACGCATTCCTGACCGTCTGGACAGTCAGAATTTTCAGTACATGATCCTCCGCCCCCTGCGAAGCTGCCCAGACTGGCCACAGAGATTCCGTCTGACAGGGGCAATGCAACCAATTTTTCGTCCAAATCTGCCGGGAAAAACCCGCTGGCCACGTCACTGAAGTTTGTTATTTCATTACCCTCTGAATCTGTGCTTTTATAAAATAGGGTTTCGAAAATTACGGTTTCATAATCAGCGACAATGGGCAGACAAAACTCGGTAGTAATTCCTATGTAAGTCATGGCTTGAATGCAAACTTCTTTTACGCCAGATCCACCCGAAATTCGGTGTCCTTTTTCCATGACAAAATCCGATATCTGCGGCGACCACGGACACCATGGTCCCCATACAACTTTGTTTTCGTTCCTGAATCTTAGAGCTACAATTTCCGGCGTTCCATGGATCTCCAGGGCGATATTGCAGGTGGACACAATTGGAGTTAGTTTGCCTGAAGCATTATAAGTATGATATTGGACGAAATCGTCTTTTACTCGTATTTTTCGAACAATGTTGCTAGAAATAAACTGGTCAAACGAGATTGCATTGTTTTCCAAGGCAGATATATCACAGCTTCCTCCTGGTCCAGGATCAACTGAGGTCGCTTCTGCGGTGATAGCGAAATCACATACTTTACCATACAGCTCATTGCCAGGAAGCTCGTCTGGGCTAAGCTGATGCCCGTGCAGCCCCTCTTTTGATGGCTTGGGTTTTTCATATATAGCATTGACTCTTTCGTAGAGATCCAATGCCAAATCGGAATCTTGACCTGATATTCCAAAATCGTAGTCAAACCAGTATTTAGTACCTGATCCTCGAAGTTGGTCTTGGTTGACGTTGCGGAAGGTCGCGGCCCGAATACATGGGGGATCGTCACAGTTGTTGCTTTTGTTATGATCCTCCCATATAATAATGGCGGCGTTCGTTTTTCTGGTTCTAATTGTTGGACGCAGGCTATCTTTAGGAGAATCAGTTACAGGCGTATCAGAGAATCCGTGAGCACTCGATTCCCAACGGGCTACTTCATGCAAATGTGTTAAGCGATTGGTGAATATTTTGCTTGAACACTCACAGAAAAATACTGGCCTGATTTCATTCACAGATTGAGATGGCTGTGTGCGGAAGAAGTACACTCTGAATGGGTTGGCTGAGATAATGATGGCCGGTTCATTGTTGTACTCTGTAATTCCTACTACATGATCTACTTGATTCAGATCATCTTCAACAAGTTCATCTACAAATCTAGATCCATTGTAATATGCAAACCGAAGCTGAGAAGTTGTTGAAGATGTTTTTACGGAGTACGCTATATATGGTTTCCCGTTGATGACCGCCATATCGACGTGCTTGTTGAAGTCTCGCACTTGTCCGTTGGTAGGAATATTTATCCAACTAGATCCATCGAACCTCGTGTATTTCAATACTCCAAGGTTATTTGGTGTTTTTTGGATGTATGCGATGGCTGGCTGTCCATTGACTTCGGCTAAAGCTATTTTGCCATGTATAAGATCAGTGTTACTCACGGTACTCGGATCGTCAAAATTTTCGTTTGTTGTGTTCCATGTAGAATATCGAACTATACCTAGTGAGATCCAACTCGCGGCTGGAAGTCCATTTATGTTAGCCAAAGTCACAGTACAAGAACCTCCATCTTCTGCCGCGAACCGAGGATGACACGATGGATCTAGATGCCAGGTATCAGAGCTTCCGCTGTTTAATTCAAAAGTGGGTTGTCCGCCCCCACTTGTAGATATATAGGCAATCATAGGGGCGTTATCGTATTCCAATAAAGCTCGTGGGTGTGACAGAACACTGGCTTGAAAATCTTCCATTGCTGTCCAAGAAGTCCATGCTCCATCGATCAAAGAGAATACGGTCTCTATAGTGTGTGAACCATCTTGAAGGGCCACAACAGCCATGGCAGGAACTCCATTTATTTCGGTTAATTCAAGATATTTTACATCGACTTTGGGTCCTCCGACCACAAACTGAGTAGTCCATCCGTCGTCATCTAATTGGGAGAATTTGAGATTCTCATCCGGAGTTCTCCAGGCCACAGAAAGTTTGTTGTTTATTGTTCTCATAGACAATCCAAGCATAACTTCATCGTCGGCTTCGATTGTGTCGTCTATGATATGACTCTTATCTCCTACCAATGAAGCGAACCAATTAGATGGACTAATTTGAGAAAAATTAGAACACCTTTCTCCAATACCGTGACATTCGTTGACGTGTACTGTATATGTTACTCCACACAAAAATCCTGCGGTGGGATCTAATACAGGATGAATCTGAATAAAAGCAGAATCACCAGCGATAATCGGCAGCCCATCTGATGTCCATTGTCCTATTGCTGGCTCGTTATCTACTTCCATATATTGCAAGTCGTCACTGCCTGGGATTGCTTCGAATCGTCGTATTAAGTGCTGTTTCCCTACGTCAGCATAAAAGTCTATCTGGAAGTTGAATGACTGAGTATCTGTCTCAACATTTGGCATAACAAACGAGTAAGAACATGCACTGGTATTGAAATTGTTATTTCCAAATCTACTACACTTGCTGCATGAAAAACTGTTCGGTTGTGGCAATCCTGATTCGCGTACCCCATCATTTGCGTTGATTAAGAAAACCTTCGGGAAGTAAGTTTGATTTGGTTCAAACGTATAAGGCTGAGCCAGTCTGGAAAATCCTGGAACAAAATGAGTAGCATCAAAGAAGACAATGCCAATTTCATCTAATCGCAGGAATATACCACGAGCATCCATTCCAAAAGCTGCATAAGGGCTGATATATGGATCATCTAGAGTCTCATCGTTGATGAATGCCTCCAGATTCTCACGACTATCTACCGATAAAAACACATCTCCCTCAAAAGCTATGTTGTCATAAAAGTCGAGTCGGATATGGAAAAACTCACCTGATCCTGTGATTTCTACATCAAGCATCTGGTACGCAAGCCCAGATGTAGTCCCTACAGGAAGAGTCGGAGCATCTCCTGATCCGGCTGTCAATGATGTTTGTAGTGTTGTTCCAGCGGAGAGTTTGCTGACAGTGTATAAGTCATTACCAGAGTCTACCACAAACAAGGTGTCATTTGCGTCTGCTGTCATAGCCACAGGAGTAATAGTCGGAGTAAGATCTCCCGACCTGGAAAAATCAAAATTAGCCACGCGACCAACAATGTTAGGATAGTCACTCTCTGAAAGCGAAAATTCTCCACTGTTGTCCCAGGTAACATGGAACTTATTATCAGAAGTGATAGCTAATGACCCGCCATCTGGTCCATCTACATCATCAACCATGGCTACACCACGAGCCATCATCGATGCGTTAAACCCGCTGACATATTCAAGGCGTAATCTGTGATCAATTGTAAATGTATGGACCAGAGGCAGCCCAGATGGTGTCATTGAAAATCCAACGCCACCACTGTCTTCTATTTCATAGATTAACACCCAAATTCTGTCAAACTTGTCTACTGCCATATCTAGGACTTGGGCATCTTGGAATCCATCAAGTTCTAATTTTATAGTTCCTACGAGCACAGGAGTGAAGGTGACAATGTCATTATTATCACCAATGCTTCCCAGTTTATATAGTTCTCCTCCATTGGAGATGCCCCACAAAGCAGTGGACGAGAATGCCAGCGACTGCGGTCGAATTATAGTGAATGAGTCCAGGCTAAATCCTTTGCTTGGTGTCCCTGTGGTTTCACTAACTTGGTATACATAATTTTCTGAATCATTACCCGCTCCATTTTCGTTCTTGTTTCCCCAGAAACGACCCAGGTCAGGAATTTCTCCAGATGGGTTGTCCAAGAACAATGGAATAAGATTTGTGTAGTGAGTATATCCAGATCTCAGAGAAGCAAAGTAGGCATCCTGTTCTAATAGTGGAATAACCCTTTCTTCATCTTTGGTGGACAACATAATGTTGAACGGACCAAATCTGTCGTCATGGTAGACTACGAAGATGCTTCCTGTTTCATCTATATCTATAGAAGGATGAGACGAACGGCTTTCAAACTGAGTGATCCGGACTGGATCAAACATGTTAAAACTGTTTGCGTAATAGATTTCCCAGTACGCATCTCTGCTTGATTGCCACACTATGTGCGTAATATCACTATTGTCGATAACGAAATCGCATAGCTGATTGACTCCCTCTCCTGGAAGCGTAATAACATGATTGTAGGCGAAGTCAGACTGATTCAGCAGTCGAACAATACGGCTGGCTTTAGGCCCAGTGATAGAATTTTGATGGAAATCCCCAGTTCCTTGTATCTCTATTTGAGATGCGCCTGTGGAATAATTTTCATATGCCACCATTACTTGATTTCTATTGTTAACATAAACTTTAGGACGAGCCGAGTTCACAGATACAAGAACAGGGGTGTTACTTGTCCCACTCGCTCGGTGTCCTACATTCGGATGCGAATAAATTAGAGCCCCTTCATTTCCAAAAGAAATCCAGTTACTTGGATTCCCCTGTATGTGGACTGAGTCAACTCCATAGATTTTTCCAGAAGCCAGATCAAACGGGAATTCAACCAGTTGTTTTGTGTTAGTGCCAGGAAAAGGAACATGCAAATCGTTAAATTCAAAATCTTCTTTGTTGAAAGTCCAGAGATCCGATAGGTCACCATCATAGGTAATAAGGACTTCACCCTTCTTGAGGAATGTGGCGTCTGTTCCTCTGGTGGCTCTTTCCATAACGGTAGCATTATCAACACGCAATATCGAATCGATTGAATTAATCACTTGTTCAAATAGATCTCCGTAGTCTTCAGAGCTTACATCAAGTGGACCAGCATTCCATCCTGACGCTTCAGCCACTTCTACATAGTCGTCAATTGGCTTAGATTGATTGACCACCGGAATCAAAACTGCTCCGGTATCCAACAGGGCAGTTGTAGCTGCTGCTGCGGTCATAATCCATGGGCTGCAATTATTGCATTCGTTAGAATCAGTATCAGTTACAAAGAAGATGAATTTTGCTGCATCTTCTCTCCAGACGAATTCTGAACCTTCTAAAACATACTGAATAGCAGCCCATGGAGCTGTTGTTCCGGTTTCAACCCCCCAACAATTAAGAGCCAGTTGTAAGTAATCAGTACTACGGGTGAACCCATTGTCATGACTGCCATCTAACCCAGCAGAAGACTGTCGGCACGCAGACGAAAGCTGAAGCCCATTAGCCATAGAAGAACATGTGAAACAGTCCCTCCTTATGGCAGGAATAGGAGTTCCTAAAACCCCTCTGCCAAAGAAGGTAAAACCGAATCGGGCATCCAAACCTTTTGTAAGCATTTGTGCAGCCAACTGAGGGACTGCCACAACAATCTTGATGATTTCCGCAGACATCGAAATACTATGATCTATCAAAAACATGAAATCTATTGTATTATTAGTGTTTACACTTGTAGTTCCTGTTTGTAATGAACTAGACAGAATTACTTCCTGCATATGATATAGAACTCTTGTTACGTACTCATTAGGAGCAGTTTCTATTATCCATAGGTCTTCGGGCTTGTAACGGATCGAGATGTCTAGATATGGGTCCTGGTCTCCATCTGTATCCTCTAAGCAAATTCCTTCAATGCAATTAGAGAAATCGCCCAAGTAGCTTCCTCCGACATCTGTACACTGCTGTATGGTCTGATCTCCGAAACAATTAAAATCTATACAACATGCTCCTGTTGGTTGAGTACAACTAACTGAAGAACAAACAGAGCCGTTCCCTAAATAAGTTCTCGGCATCACACAGTCAGCAGCAGTAACCCCATCTTCGCATTCTCCAGTGAAACCATTGCAACATGCTCCGGTTGCCTCGGCACAAGGAAGATCAGCGCATGTGTTGGTCGAAATCCAGGTGCCTAACCCGCATGCTGCCTCTACAGTATCTGTACATGTCCCATCATCAAAGCAACAAGCTGCAATCGGATCAGGAGATGCGCATGGATCAGGAGCACAACTTATCCCGATTCCCAAGAAAGTACTACCAGCTGCATTGCATTCTGCTTCATTCCTTTGAGTACACCCTCCTCCGTCACAGCAAGCACCATCTTGACAATCCACGGCAAGTACCGTAACAATACTAACGCAGTCATGAGAAGGATAGAAAGTTCCCTGGCAGGTCGAGGCTCTAGTGATAGCACATCCGCTCGGAGTACAACATGCTCCGTTGGAAATAATAGGACAACCTTGAGAACATTCACCGTCTGGTAAGAAATTCCCAAATGGATTACCACCGCCATAATAGACTTGACACGCCTCTAAAGTAATTGGGCCAACACAACGAGGAACGTTGTTGACCCGGTATGGGCGACAACACCGTCCAAGAACTGTCGCTTCATCTGGACACCCTCTGTCTGTGGCTCCTCCGAGACAATCTGTTCCTGCTATCCACTCACAATCTCCAGTGCAACGGACATCAGGGATGCCCTGATTGGCTGCTTCTATCGCAGTGAGACCACCATGACAACGTCCATCTGAGGTGCAACCTGCTCCAATTGGGAAGTTTACTTCACATGCAGCTTCTGCGCAAGTTTGTCCGCTTTTCCAAATATCCCCTTCTGGACAATCTGCGCTGAATACATCCGGGGTACACCCGCCGATAAATCGACAACATGCACCTATGTACGATGATCCAGCGGCTCCCATTGTGGTTAGGGATATGTAATTTATGTGGGCCGAGGATCTGTAGTCATCTCCCCCTGAGGCTCCAATGAGACCTTCCGCAGATTCGTCCTCGGTTCCACTAAAAAATGCAGCCCCAAAGAACGGTCCATCTGCACCAGATCCTATTGTGGGAACAGTGAGGCTGCTCAAAAGTGTAAAATCAATATCATCCGGATGGACTTTTGGCGCCAATGGGTGGTTTATGGCAGTATCATCTCCTACGTATACATCGAATTTTACCAACCCAGCATCATCATACATGTCAATACGGAAATAATTCCATACCGCATGGCTTGTTCCGTCTTGCCCACCTCCACCTGAGGAAGCATATTCAATCCAATCTAAGGGAGTATCTGTTCCAATTAGTAAAAATTCCTCGGCAGCTGCGACATCTGTGTTCAGACCTGATCCAGAATTGTATGCGGACAATCGCCATACTTGATCATTTAGGCTGAACCCTGTAGTGCCAAGTCCTGGGTAATTTGATTGGCATCTAAACCGAGAAATACGCAATCTATATCTAGAATACCACTTGCCTGTTGACTCTGATACTACATTGCTGAACAATCGACCTACCATCCAAACATGAGGCCAGGCACCACTGTGTACGCGCCATTGGCGATTGACCGAAATAATCATAGTTACGGCATCTTGGTGAGATGTGCCCACTGATCCAGGAGTTCTAGCTACAGCAGAAGGAAGAACCCTTAAATATGCAGCCCATCCTTTCGGCGGCGAGTTTTGATTCCACAAAGGACCTAATCGTATAATCGCTTCGTGTGTAACTGGCTGCAAATTCTCTGTAGAATAGAATCGATCTCCGTAACCGTCCCACACGTAGTCTCGATAATGAAGTTCCGATGAGTCATAGTCAGTGTTTTCTGCAATACCTTCACTAAACATTGCAGGACCCTGGAAAGAAACGATAGATTCTGGAGCATTGACTTGTAGTCCATTGCGTTCACAATAGTTCTCAAAGAAATATATCTTGTCTGTCTCTGCGCGAGGTATACTGGTTGCTGAAAAACTATCAACCAGAACTTGGTGCCTTGATCTATTGAGAGGATGACCGTGATGCGTCTGAGCAAACCCAAATCCATGATATAGACCCAGGTCAAATGCCTGCATCTGCGTTGGCGGAGCAAACGCTCCTAATGACCAGTCCCATTCTCGGAAGTTGGCCATTAATCTTTCTGTTCCATCGGAATGAGTGTGATACACATCAAAAAGTCGATAATTACCTCTCAGATATGTGTCAACTCTCCATTCATTCCAATCGTCGAAATTGTAGTCGCCTCGCTCTCCAATATCGTCAGTCGGAATGCATTTCCAGATCACTCGCGTTGGCATGTCTTCTTGGCTTCCATTTGCCCAGATCCAATCGTTGAAATTATCCATTCCTCCTTGCCATTGGGGTGATCGTCTCTCATACAAAGAAAATATAAAGCATTCACCCTCCTCTGCGCATTCGTGGCTACATTCTCTGACTCCATGCGGGTATTGGCCGCCCACTCTACTCATAGAATCATTGTATAGGTTCTTTCCTCGTCTAATCTGGAGACGGTAACCTTCGCCAAATCCGTCCCAATCCCAAATAGAGGCGGGCGTCGACCAACCTATCAAAAACCATATTTCGGGGTATTCGTTAATACCAATACCAGTATCATCAAATTGATTAACAACTACATGAAAACGCATTTTGAACGATATGTCAGTGGCTGCTCCAAGAGAACCGCCAAGAAGTGTTGGTGTTTCGCTTACCACAAAAGACCGAGTGTGGTCAAGTATTAAAACACTTTCCCCACTATCATCTCCAACATCCTCGCATGCCTGCGAGTTAAACACTACTGAACAAGACGTTCCGCCAGTGCCTGTGCAGCCACTAGAAGGAAGACCTGTGGACCCTGGAGGTCCCTGAGCATCACACAAAACCAAAGGCATTGTCCTGTAGGAAACCCAATCGGCCACGCCGACAGATGAGTCAAACCACCACCATGCTGGAATATGAGTGTTGCTCAAGGACTTCCACCGTCCGGTTGTATCAATAGGGAGTCCTGAATTTAGTCCTGCTCCAGAAAATGTTTCATTGTAAAATACTATCTCAGGAATATCTCCCATTACTTCCACAGTTGGGGCTGCCATTATCTCTACTTGACGTACATCCTCATTAAATAGGTATGGAGCAATATATGTCGGAGGGATTCCGCCTGAACACGTTCCTCCGGGACAGTCCAAGTCACGAGAACATGCTACCCCATCATTTCCACCGCCACTACAAACGCTGGTAGTTCCTAGTACAATTTCACGAAGATAAACTCGCCACTGGTCGTTTTCAAACGCTTGATAAGCCACATAAATATTCTGTTCATTTATAACCATTTGGTTGTTTTGAGCGACCGCAACCGATGGATTTGCTACCGGGACGTTGTTACCCTCTCCGTCTACATGATTGGGCAGATCTAAAATAGTGGTAACGTTCTCTGTGCTGGGTAGGTCTTCACTGCCTTGGTTGTCAATAATGAACCAATTTATATCGTAGATGTTGTTTTTGTCTGGGAAAACAACATTAGGTGCGGTGAACTTTAATTCATGTCGAATAGTATCATTGGATCGGAGCCGCTCTAATCTTGTGATTGTAAACAGGCTACCTACCAGCGGACCAGACAGAAAGCCTATTTTTTCTCCAGCCGCTGGTACCGGGTTTCCATTTGGGTCGGTTACCACAGGTATGTGCATATCTTCATAGATAATAAAGGTGGCTATCCCTTCTGCTTCAACCAAGTCGTTAATCAAAGTTCCGGTGCCTAATTTTCTATGAGATCGAACATTTTCTCTTACTGAGCTTGACAGTATAGCAACACTGATTTTTGCTATACCGTCTTCTCCCCTGTTTTCGTACGCCACTACAGTATGTCCAGAAGGAAGTGTGGCTATTGACGGGTTGTCGTTACTCGCGCATGTTGGGAGAGCCGCTCCTCCAGGCCATCCGGTCAAAGGTTTCTCTGATTCACACATGATATCCTGACCAAACGAAGTTGTAGTGGCGTCCCAGTGCCATTCCATCCGTCCTTCGGCAGGAATTACTTCGGTTTCGGGAGTGTTAATATCCGATATTACCTCATCATCTGTTGGAGGTTCTGGAGCCCTGATATCATCGGGGGGAGTAGGAAGGGTTTCAAACGCCGTCACTTCTGGCGATGAGCTTGTTTGGCAATCCGGACAATTGTACAGCTCGTTACACTCTCCAATATTACCTTGAACTGAAAAGGTATGCCCATCAAATTCAAACACTGTCAAAGACTTATCTGGAGAGTCAAATGCTCCCAAATTTGTGTAAACTCTGCCAAAACAAAATGTTTCTGAGCCGAATATTGTCGCATCACATCCATCGACTGCCACCAAACCATCTTCGAAAGAAGTAACCTTAACTC
>SDBT01010134.1_pt1 | contig 15245 bp, 16 predicted proteins | sample 2277101 | NCBI WGS metagenome assembly SDBT01 (sample SAMN10404973, study PRJNA504765) | marine sediment metagenome | isolation source: marine sediment core GS10_PC15, 103 cmbsf | place: Arctic Ocean: Southern Knipovich Ridge | collected 2010 | reverse complement strand
TTGAAGGACCATTTAGTCTATTGCTTCATTTGGTAGAGGAAAGGAAGCTTTTTATAAATGACCTATCTTTAGCAGAAGTAACAGAAGATTATTTAAAATATTTAAATAATTTAGGTAAAATAAATCCGAATGAAGCTTCTACTTTTTTAATAGTAGCTTCTACTTTACTTTTAATTAAATCTAAATCTCTTTTACCTAATTTAGATTTAACTGATGAGGAAAAAGGTGATATAGAAAATTTAGAAGAAAGATTGAGACTTTATAAACTTTTTAATAAATTATCTCTTCATATAAAAAATAATTTTGGTAAAAAAATAATTTTTGCTCCACTCGAAAGAAAAAATGATGTTTTAATGTTTTTGCCTGATGATAAAATTACAAAAGAAAGAATGATGACTTTTGTTCGTGGTATTTTGCATGCTATGCCTAAAAAAATACTTTTACCAGAAGTAGAAGTTAAGAAAGTTGTTAGTATAGAAGAAATGTTAAATAAACTAGTTAATCGTATGAAAAATACTCTTAAGACTAGTTTTCGCGAATTTACTTCTAATGGAGAGGCTCGCGAAGAAAAAATTGTTGTAATTGTTAGTTTTCTTGCTATGCTAGAACTTGTAAGACAAGGAATAATTAATGCTATACAGGAAGGAAATAGAGGAGATATTTTTATAGAAAAAAGAAAAGTAAACATAGAACATAATGAATAATAATTTAGAATCAAAAATTGAAGCCATACTTTTTTTTAAAGGAGAACCAATTTCTTTAAGAAAAATTAGTGAAATTTTAAAAATTTCTAAAGAAGAAACAAAAGAAGCAATTTTAAATTTAAAAAATAATTTAACCGATAGGGGAATAGTACTTATAGAAAAAGATGATGAAATTACCCTGGGTACAACTCCTGAATTTTCTGTTTTAATTGAACATTTGCAAAAAGAAGAATTAAACAAAGAACTTTCTAAAGTAAGCTTAGAAACACTTTCAATAATTCTTTATAAAAATGGAGCAACTCGATCTTTAATTGATTATATTAGAGGTGTTAATTCAAGTTTTACCTTACGCTCGCTTTCTATTCGTGGATTAATAGAAAAAACTATAGACAAAGAAGACAATAGACGTTATATTTATAAACCCAGTCTTGAATTATTATCTTTTATGGGGGTAAAATCTGTAAAAGAATTACCAGATTATGGAGAGATAAATAATTCTATTTTAACTAGTGAGGAAGAATTAGTAAAAGAAGAAGAAATTTAAAATATTTATAGACAATCTGGGTTAATGCTTAAAATATAGTCATTAATTAAATTTAATTTTTCTACATATATATCACCATCAAAACCCTTAATATCCTCTTCTTTTATTAAGTCCGCATATTTTTTAGTGAGTTTTTTTGCAATGGGTAAATATGACCAATGCCATTTTTCTTCATTGTAACCTTTTATTCTTCCTTCTCCTTTTTTATTATATATTTGACAGAAACCAAAGTTCTTTGCATTAATTATTAACCAATCGTATTCTCTTTTCCCTTTTTCAGAATTAAAATAAATTGGATCAGCGCCATTTATGTCAATATCTGTACCCCAGTGGTGTCTAGAAGTAGATGGGGCTGCACTATATTTTAGAATTTTTTTAAATCGTTCTATATCACTTGGAGTACTTTCTGGTAATCTTCTTCCATCAACTAAAGTAATACCATTCCATTTTCTAGTCCAAATATTATTTTGATAGTCAAAATTTCTAGTTGCTGAGGCTATTTTAAGATTTATTCCATCTAGTGCTGCAGCATTTTCCATTTCTGCAAAGGCATTAAGAGTTTCTTTTCTTAAATACATATTTCTACCACCATACATATGTTTTAATGGGATTAAAATAAAGTCATCTCTTTGTTCAGGATTAAATCTGCCTGTTAGGTAATTTTTTTCTCGTATTTCTCTTTGAATTGCTTGTTCTTTTAAAAGTTTTTGATAGATTTCTTCATTATCTTTTATTTGTTTTTTTTCTAAAAGATAAGAACTAGAGTAGGGTATAAATATAATAAATATTAAGACAAGTATTGTTAAAGATAAGATAAAATTTTCAATTTTTTTATTATTCACAAAAAAACCATAACATATTTAACTATTTTAATCAAAATATAACTTCATTTATTCATTTATTCAATCTTTAAAGATTTCATAAATGGTAGTATAATGAAGATTATGGAAGGGCAATAAAAAAATTGCCAAAACCCTAAACGAAAACAAAGCTTTATACGGGGTAAACTGTAAAAAGGTTATGGAGCATAGGTCACAAAATGTAGTATGTCAAAACTGTAAAGGCAATTTTACGATAAAGCCGAATGATTTTGGATTTTATGAGAAAATTGGTGTTCCACCACCAACTTTTTGTCCAGATTGTAGAAGACAAAGGCGTTGGGCATGGAGAAATAATATGTCACTCTATAATCGTAAATGTGAATTATGTGATAAATCAATGGTTTCAATTTATTCTCCAGAATCGGCTTTAACTATTTATTGTAATAAATGTTGGTGGAGTGATAAATGGGACTCTAAAAGTTATGCAGTGGATTATAATTTCTCTAAACCATTTTTTACTCAAATGCGAGAACTTATACAAAAAGTTCCACATATGTCAGTAGTTAATGATGATGGTATTGCAAGTTTAAATTGTGAATATACTCACGATTGGTGGTTTTCTAAAAATTGCTATATGTGTTTTTCTGGTTGGCATGTTGAAAATGTAATGTATAGCTTTTTTATATTATCGGGAAAAGAAATCATGGACTGTAATATTATTCGCTCAAAAAGTGAGAGAGTATATGACTGTTTCTTAGTTAGTGGTTGTTATAATATAAAATATTCTAATGTAGTAAAATCCGGTATTGATTCTCAATTTTTATACGATTGCATTGACTGTCAAGATTGTTTAATGTGTTATGGACTTCGGAGTAAGAAATATTTTTATAAAAATAAGCAATATTCTAGAGAAGAATATAAGAAAATTTTAGATAACTACAGGCTTGATACTTTTTCAGGTGTAGAAAAAGCACAGAAAGAGTATGACGATTTTATTTTAAATCATCCACGTCGATACTCACTTCTTTTTCGTACCCATAATAGCTCTGGTTATATAGTTTCTAGTTCAAAAAATGTAAAAAATTCTTTTGTAGTAAAAAATTCTGAGAATTGCAGTTATTGTGAATTTGCTGGAAGTGGTGGCACAGAAGATGCTAATAAAGATTCTTATGATTTAACGCTTGTTGGAGGGGTTTCAGAAAGTTATGAATGTGTAGTTGGTGATCACTCTCAACTTAATTTATTTGGCCTTTTTTCCGTTAAAAGTCAGGATATTAAATATAATCATCATTGTCATAACTGTAAATATGTTTTTGGTTGTGTAGGATTACGTAATACAAATTATTGTATTTTTAATAAACAATATACAAAAGAAGAATATGAAAAATTATTACCTCAAATTATAAAGCAAATGAACAATATGCCCTATAAAGATAAACTAGGAAATGAATATCGTTATGGTGAGTTTTATCCTATTGAGCTTTCTTATTTTGGCTATAATGAAACTAGTGCTATGGAAGAATTTCCATTAACAAAAAAAGAAGCATTAAAACAAGGATTTAATTGGCAAGACAATACACAGCGTACAATTGGAAAAGAGACTCTTGTACCGGAAAATATTCCAGAAAGTATTAAAGATGTAGATGACTCAATTTTAAATGAAGTATTGGCTTGTATTGAATGTAAAAGAAATTATAAAATTGTGCAAAATGAATTCCTTTTTTATCAAAGGATGAAGATACCTATTCCACGTAGGTGTTTTTATTGCAGAAATACCAATAGGGTTAAAAGACGTAATCCTTTCAAACTCTGGCATCGTCAATGTATGTGCGAACTTGAAAATCACAAACATAAAGGAAGATGTACTAATGAATTTGAAACTTCTTACGCTCTAGATAGGCCGGAAATAGTATATTGTGAAAAATGTTATCATACTGAAGTTTATTAATTATGAAAAATCAAACAAAAAATTGCCAGAATTGTAAAAAAGATTTCGTAATTGAGTCGGATGATTTTAAATTTTATGAAAAAATAAAAGTTCCACCACCAACTTTCTGTTGGCGATGTAGGGCAATACGAAGAATGGCATTTCGAAATATGCGTCATTTCTATATTAGAAATTGTGATGCAACTGGAAAAAAAATATTTACACTTATGCCATCTGACAATCCAATGCCGGTATATGATGATAGGTACTGGAATAGTGATAATTGGGATCCACTTATTTATGGTAGAGACTATGATTTTTCCAAGCCTTTTTTTGAGCAAATTCGAGAACTTTATAATGAAGTGCCATGGGGGGTAATGTGGTCTATGGAAAAAGTGAATAGCGATTATGCGGTTTCTGCATTTTCAAAAAACTGTTATCTTTGTTTTGATTCTGGTTATAATCAAGATAGTGCTTATAATGTCACTCTTTTGTATAGCAAGCAGTGTTTTGATAATGTTAATGTTAAAGATTGTGAACTTTGTTATTACTGTATTAATACGAATGAATCGTATAAAACATTTTTTTCAAGGAATTGTGTTTCATGTATTGAAGTATGGCTTAGTCAAGATTGTATAGGATGCAATAATTGTTTTGGTTGTAGTGGTTTAAGAAATAAAAGTTATTATATTTTTAACAAACAATATAATAAAGAAGCTTATCAGGCCAAACTTATTGCCATGAAGCTTGATTCTTGGTCCGGAATTCAAAATGCAAGAAAGCAAGCAGAAGATTTATGGCAAAAATCTCCCGTTAAGTATCGACATGGTTTCCAAGTATCACATAGTTCAGGAGATTATCTTTATAATGGTAAAGAGCTTGTAAATTGTTTTTTTGCAGGAAATGCACAGAACCTGAAACATTGTCAAAGTGTGATTTATCCTCCAAATCGAGACAGTATGGACATTACTTCTAGTGAGGGTACTGAATTGGCTTACGAGACTTCATGTTGTGGAAGAGGGGTTCATAAAACACTTTCGGTTGTTGAATCTTCTAATGTAAGTGATAGTTATTACTCAATAAACTGTAGATATATTAGCAATGTGTTTGGTTGTGTAGCACTAAGAAGTAAAAACTACTGTATTTTAAATAAACAATATAGTAAGGAAGAATATTTAAAACTATTTCCTAAGATTAAAAAACACATGAATGATATGCCATATGTAGATAAACAAGGACGAATATATAAATATGGAGAATTTTTCCCTGTAGATATGAGTTCTTGTGGCTATAATCAGTCACAAGCATTTGAATATTTTCCATTATCAGAAAAAGAAGCTCGAAAACAAGGATATCGTTGGAAAATACCAGAAGACAGAAAATATAATATTACTATGAAAACACAAGAAGTTCCAGATAGTATTACTGAGGTTAAAGATGAAATTCTTGAAGAAGTAATTCAGTGTGAACATAATGCAACTAAAGAGCACTCATTTGGTTGTGATGTTGATTGTGTAAATGTTTTTCGTGTCACTAAACAAGAATTAGATTTTTATCGTCAGATGAGTTTACCTTTACCAAAACTTTGTTTTAATTGCAGACATGTTGATAGAATTAAATGGCGCAATATGCCTGCTTTATATAATAGAAAATGTATGAAAAAAGGATGTGTTGTTGAGTTTCAAACCTCGTATGCACCTGACCGACCAGAAATTGTATATTGTGAAAAATGTTATCAAGCTGAAATATATTAAATACCAAAAAATGAACGGCTCAACGGCCTGAGCCGTTCTTTCTAAAGCATATTTTTAAAAAGAGGGCCAAAATGCTATACTTTTATATATGTATTTAGACTTGGTTAAAATTTTTTTACCAACAACCTTTGCCTTTTTTTTGGGCCTTTTTTTTACACCATTTGTAACACATTTTTTATATAAATATAAAATGTGGAAGAAATACTCCAGAAGTGCTGAAATTAATGCAATTGATTTTAAAAAAATACATAATAAAAAAGGTGAATTAAATACACCCAGAATAGGAGGTATTATTATTTGGATTTCCGCCCTCTTTGTTATTGGTCTTTTTTATTTTATTTCAATTTTTTATCCAACACCGATTACTGAGAAATTAAATTTTTTAAGTCGTAATCAAACGTTAATTCCACTCTTTACATTATTTATTGGTTCTTTAATTGGTCTTTGGGATGATTTAATTCAAGTTTATACTTCTGGAAGATTTGCACGTGATGATAAATCTTGGAGAAAATGGAAAGCACTTCTCATTGCTTGCATGTCTCTTTTAATTGGTTTTTGGTTTTTTTATAAATTAGGAATAACTACCTTACACATTCCATTTGGTGGAGAAATGTATTTTGGTATTTTAATAATTCCATTTTTTATAATTGTTGCTTTGGCTACATTTTCTGGTGGAGTTATTGATGGTATTGATGGTCTTGCTGGTGGAGTATTTGCTTCTATTTTTGGTGCATATTCAGCAATTGCTTTTGCTAATCATCAGATAGATTTAGCAGCTTTTTCAGGAGTAATTACTGGAGCAATACTTGCATTTTTGTGGTTTAATATTCCACCCGCCAGATTTTATATGGGGGAGACGGGCATTATGGGGCTTACAATTACTCTTGCAACTCTTGCATTTTTAACTGATTCAGTTTTTATTTTACCCATTGTTGCTTTACCTCTTGTCATTACTTCTTCATCGGTTATTTTGCAAGTTTTTTCTAAAAAATTAAGAAATGGAAAAAGAATTTTTAGACTTGCTCCCATACACCATCATTTTGAAGCACTTGGTTGGTCAACTTATAAAATTACGATGCGTTATTGGGTATTTTCTGTTGTTTTTTCAATTATAGGAATAATTATAGCAATCATAAGTAGATAAAAATGCCAATAAAAAGAAAAGTAGATAAATTTTTTTTAATAATTGTAATTATTCTTGTTACCCTTGGAATTTCAATGTTTGTATCTGCTTCTTTGGGCATTTGGGCAAAAGATCAGAAAATTTTTTATTCTATTCTTTTTAACCAAATTGTTTTGGGGTTGGGACTTGGTGTTTTGAGTATATATATAGCTCTTAAGATAAATTATAAATTTTGGAAAAAATATTCTTTTTATATATTTTTATTTTCTATTCTTATAACAGCGGCTGTTTTTATTCCCAATTTAGGGTGGAGTCATGGTGGTGCACAAAGATGGATAAGATTAGGCCCAATATCTTTTCAGCCAGTAGAATTTTTGAAATTTGGCTTTGTAATTTATTTTGCAGCATGGCTTTCTTGGGCAAAGCACAAGGTGCAAGATTTTAAGTTTGGAATTTTACCACTTACAATCATGCTTACAATTATTGCCCTTATTTTATTTAAGCAACCTGATACTAAAAGTTTTATATTAATAACACTTACTGGGTTTTCTATGCTCTTTATCTCAGGAGTTCCCATAAAATATCTTTTGGGATTGGGTGTGGGGGCTATTTGTGTGCTTAGTATATTGGTATTTTCTACCCCTTATTTACAAGAAAGAGTTAAAACCTTTATTGATCCATCTTCTGATCCAAGGGGTTCCTCTTATCAAATTCAGCAATCATTAATTGCTTTTGGTTCTGGCGGAATTTTTGGCAGGGGATTTGGACAAAGCATTCAAAAATTTAGTTATTTACCCGAACCACAAGGAGATTCAATTTTTTCTGTTTTAGGAGAAGAGCTGGGTTTTGTTGGGGCTTTTGGTACAATATTACTGTATTTGCTTTTTTTGCTTCGAGGTATTCGTATTGCTAATAGATCTCCCGATTCATTCAGTAGACTATTGGTCTCTGGAATTGTTATACTTATTGTGCTGCAATCTTTTATGCATATTGCTTCAACCACAGGGGTTTTTCCCTTAACAGGCGTACCATTAGTATTTATGAGTCATGGAGGTACTTCACTTATGATTTATTTATTTGCTACTGGTATTGTGCTTCAAGTATCAAAATTTAAACGTCGTTATACATAATAATTTTAATTTATGAAAATAGTTTTTACCGGAGGAGGATCAGGGGGACATTTTTATCCAGTTATTGCTGTTGCCCAAAAGGTCAATCAAATAATTGATACTGAAAATATAATAGAAGCTAAATTATATTATTTTTCTAATGATCCATATGACAAAGAGGTTCTTTTTGAACATGGACTTTTATTTGAAAAAATTAGTACTGGAAAATTACGTTTATATTTTTCTTTGAAAAATTTTACTGATCTTTTTAAAATACTTTTTGGTACTATTAATGCAGTATATAAATTATTTACTATTTATCCTGACGTAGTTTTTGGTAAAGGGGGATACGCTTCTTTTCCTATCCTTCTTGCAGCAAGAATTTTACGTATTCCCGTAATTATTCATGAATCTGATTCTGCTCCTGGGCGAGTAAATAAATGGGCGAGTAAATTTGCTAAAAAAATTGCTATTTCTTTCAAAGAAACAGCCGAATTTTTTCCTAATAAAAATGTAGCTTGGACAGGTCAACCTATTCGTTATCAAATAGCACAACCTACTGTATATGAAGAAGCTTTAAAATTTTTCAAATTTGAATCAAATTTGCCAGTAATTTTAATTTTAGGCGGATCACAAGGTGCTGAACTTATAAATAATATTGCCTTGGATGCATTACCAAGACTTCTTGAAAATTATCAAATAATTCACCAAACTGGTGTTAATAATTTTCAAAATGTTTCAGGAAGAGCAGAAGTGGTTCTTATTAATAATCCAAATAAATTAAGGTATATTTCTATCCCATTTTTAAATCCTCTTCAAATGAAAATGGCTTCTGGTGTTGCTAAAATAGTAATTTCTAGGGCCGGCTCTACTTTATTTGAAATTGCTTCTTGGGGTATACCATCTGTATTAATTCCTATTACTAAAACCAATAGAAATCATCAAAGAAAAAATGCTTTTAATTATGCGCGTTCGGGGGCTTGTATTGTGATTGAAGAAGCAAATATGACTGCTAATATTTTTAGTTCAGAAATTGAGCGAATTATAGAAAATAAAAATACTTGGGATGAAATGTCTGAAAATGCAAAAAGTTTTGGTAAACCGGACGCTGCAATGAAAATTGCTCGTGCAATAGTTGATATGGCTTTAAGTCATGAAAAATAAAGTTCTCTCAATTTTTTGAAATAAATGTTAGAATAACCTTATGAGTAAAAAGGTTATTACAAGAATGCCACCGTCTCCAACAGGGTTATTTCATATTGGTTCAGCTAGAACTGCTTTTTTTAATTATCTTTATGCAAAGCAAAATAATGGAAAGTTTATATTAAGAATAGAAAATACAGATAAAGAAAGGTCAAAAAAAGAGTTTGAAGATGATATTACTGAGTCTTTAAAATGGTTAAATATATCTTATGATGGATTTTGTCGGCAATCAGATAGAACAGAGATTTATAAGAAACATCTAGAAGATTTAATTAGTAAAGATATTGCATATATTTCAAAAGAAGAGATAAAAAAAGAAGGCGACAGAAGTGAGGTAATAAGATTTAGAAACCCAAATAAAAAAATAAAATTTAATGATTTAGTTTTAGGTGAAATTGAATTTGATACAAGTGATTTAAAAGATTTTATAATTGCTAAAGATTTAGATAGTCCACTTTATCATTTTGCTGTAGTTGTAGATGATATAGAAATGAAAGTAAGCCACATAATTCGTGGACAAGATCATATTTCGAATACTCCAAGACAGATTTTAATATTAGAAGCACTAGGAGGAGAAAGGCCAGAATATGCTCATATTCCATTTATACTTTCTCCTGATAAAAACAAACTTTCTAAAAGAGATGGAGTCTTGTCAGTATTAGAATATAAAGAAATGGGTTATTTACCAGAAGCTATATTAAATTTTATTATTTTAATTGGCTGGAATCCTGGTGATGATAAGGAAATTTTTAGTTTTGATGAATTACTTGAAGTATTTAGTTTAGACAAGATACAGAAGGGTGGGGGAGTATTTAATATAGAAAAACTAGATTGGATAAATAAGGAACATATAAAAAAATTATCAAAAAAAGAAATAGAAAAAAATATTTTTAAATATTTACCAGAAAATTATAGAAATCCTAAAATTGTGCCAATAATTTCTGAAAGAATTTCAAAATGGGGAGATATAAAAGAAATGGTCAAAATAGGGGAGTTAGATTTTTTCTTTAAAAAAATAGAATATAAAAAGGAAAAGCTTATTTATAAAGATATTCCATTAAAAACAATTTTAAACAATTTAAAATTAGCTATTAAAGCACTAGAGAATTTAAGTGAAAATGATTTTACTGTAGAGAATATAAAAAAAGTTCTTATGGAAATAGCAGATAAATTATCTAATAGGGGAGAAATTCTTCATCCTATACGTTTTGCTCTTTCAGGAAAAGATAAATCCCCAGATCCATTTATTATTGCTGAAGTTTTAGGAAAAAATGAAACTATACATCGTCTACAAAAAGCAATTTAATATACTTATTTTATTTATTTTGGTTTTTTTGCCTTTTCTTTTTGTGTATGCGGAGACTGCTGAAGAATTACAAAATAAAATTAATAAGAATAATAATGATATTTCTGTATTAGAACAAGAAATTAATTCTTATCAAAGTCAATTAAATGAGCTTTCTAAACAAAAAAGTTCACTTAATGGCTCTATTCAAGCTTTTAATTTAACTCGTAAAAAATTAATTGGTAGTATAGGAGTAACAGAAAAGAAAATAGAAAAAACTAATTTTGAAATTCAGGGTCTAGGTAAAGATATAAATACTAAAGAATATTCTATTTCTAATAATACGAAGGCAATTTCTGTTGGTATAAAACAAACAAATGAATTTGAAAATGAAAGTATTATAGCTAAATTTTTGTCTTCTGATGATCTTTCTTTAATTTGGAACGATATTGATAATATGGTAACAATTAGAGAAAAAATTAGAAATAAAACAACAGAATTAAAACAAGTAAAAGTAGAACTTGAGGGTACTAGAAAGGAAACCATTAATGCTAAAAATAAATTACTTAGATTAAAATCTGAGCTTGCTGATCAGAAAAAAATTGTTGAACAAAATGCTAATGAAAAAAAGAGACTTTTGGCGCAAACAAAAAACAGTGAAGCAAATTACCAGAGAATTTTAAAAAGCCGGTTAGCCCAAAAAGATGCTCTTGAAAAAGAACTTCGTGATTATGAGTCGCAACTAAAATATAATTTAGATCCATCTAGATTACCTAGTAAGGGAGTTTTTTCTTGGCCTCTTGATTATGTTTATATAACCCAACTTTTTGGAAGAACAGTAGATTCAAAAAGATTATATGCTTCAGGTTCTCATGGTGGAGTAGACTTTAGGGCAGCAGTTGGTACACCTGTTAGAGCCATGGCATCAGGGGTCATTGCTGGTGTTGGAGATACAGATAGACAGTGCTATAAGGCCTCTTTTGGTAAATATGTTTTTATTGAATATGACAATGGATTATCAGGTGCTTATGGACATCTCTCTCTTGTAAAAGTAAAAAAGGGTAGTAAGGTCTCAAGAGGCCAAGTAGTGGCTTATACAGGTAATACAGGCTATTCTACGGGTCCTCATTTACATATATCAGTATATGCTCCAGGTGCAGCTGAAATAAAAAGCATACCCAGTAAATCATGTCCTAGAAGAGTTCTAACTCAACCTATTGCATCAGTTCATGCTTATCTTGATCCTATGTATTTCTTGCCTCCTTATAAAAAATAGTTCTTGCTAGGGGTAGAAATTTTATGGTAAAATAAATATATGAAAGGGGAGACAAAAAATCAAAATGGTGGTTTTTTAAAACTAATTATTTTTATTATTATTGCTTTGCTTTTGCTCAAATTTTTTAACATAAGTATATCTGATGCTGTCAATTGGTTTAAATCATTTTTTAGTAGTGTATTAAAGTAAATTACTTAAATGAATAAAATTAAAGAAAATAAAAAAAATATACGAAATAGGGGAATCAGTATATTAGAACTTCTTATTCTTGGTTTTATCATTATTTTAGTATTAAGTTTCTTTAATATTAGCATTAGAAGTGTTGTAGAGAGTCCTACGGGTCAAGAAAACATAAATTATATTGAAGATAGTTCAAAAAGTTTCTGGGATAAATATTTAAAAGACCCTGCACAATATCTTTGGAATGATGTTTGGGTTGATATTTTTTGGCAAGGTTTTATTAATAATATGGAACGCATTAGAGATGGTAAACCAACAGATTTTGATACTGCAGTACCAAAGATAGAGTTTAATGACAGTAATAATTAAAAGAATTTATTATTTATTATAATAACTACCCAAAAACGATTCTGCGACATAATTTAATGCTCGCAGAATCGTGCAATGTTTTGAGTCTATTAATAGACCCAAAACATATATTGTGCGACACGCATACATATTATCTACACGAGCTAGAAAGCTCATACCCTGCTCTTTCTGCCTCTTCCCTAGTGTTAAAATAGACTCGATTTTCTTGCTTAATAGTCTTACCACCAGAACAACTTAAAGAATAATATTTAGTTCCTTTACTAGAAGCAAAAAATATACCATTAGGTCGTTTTAAATTGTTTTGAGCACTATTTATGCTTTTAATGGCACTTGCTTCCTTATCTGTATATTCTACCCTTAAACCCTCGTTTTTGGGCTTATTAGATAGCCTTCCTAGCCCAAATGACCCCAATCCCACTAAAATGACTATAATAACCGTTAAAACATCCTTCCCTGTATCACTCTCTAAAAATTGCTTGATTTTTTGCATAACATTGTTTATACTTATCTTGTTTTAATTTTAACATTTAATAAATATAGAACAAGAACATGGCACATAGGAAAGCTGGCGGTACAGCCAAAAACTTAAAAGATTCCAAGCCAAAGTATTTAGGTACTAAACTTGCCGATGGTCAAAAGGCCAAAGCTGGTTCTATTATTGTACGTCAACGCGGTACAGTCATTATGGCAGGTACAAATGTATCTACAGGTAAAGATCATACCCTCTTTGCTCTCAAAGAAGGTACTGTAAAATTCGGTTCTCGTCGCAAAATATCCTTTAATGGCAGAACGGTAGTGAAAAAAGTAGCGAATGTAGTCTAAACTTCTTAAAATAACTTTAATTAAAAATCCCCTACTGGGGATTTTTTTATTCTTTTTCTATAATTAATTTAAATGAAGATTTTTTATCTTTAATAGATATTGGAATATCAAACTCCCCTATTTCTTTGATTGGTTTTTCTAGAATGATAAATTCTTCACTAATATCAGCACGATGTTCAGTATGCATTGCTTCTATTATCTCTTTTTTATGAATACCAGAAAAGAGGTGTCCTTTTTCATCGGCTTTAGCCTTCATGTGCACTTCCCTATTTTTAATTTCTTCTAGGTTTTTTATTAAAAGATCTTCTTGTACTTCTTTTTCTATTTCTATATCTTTCTTTCTATTTTCTAATTCTATAATTGCTTTTGGTGTAGCTAATTCTGCTAATTTTTTAGGAAATAAAAAATTTATGGCATAGCCACCACTTACTTCTTTTATGTCATGTCTCTTCCCTTTTCCCGGTACATCTTGTAAAAATATTACTTTCATGATTTTTTTATTTTAATAATAATTCTATTGCTTTTTCCATTTGCGGATCTCTTTTTTCATTAAAATCTTCTCTTGTAAATTCTACTTCATAATCTGGAATTAATCCTTTTCCATGAATTAGGTGTTTGTCTGGTGTGAGCCAGTTTGCCACTGTTATTTTAAGTAAAGTGTCCTTAGTAATATCTACCACTTCTTGTACTGAACCCTTGCCAAAACTTTGTTGACCAAGTAATCTTGCTCGTCCATGATCTTGCATAGCACCTGCAACTATTTCTGAAGCTGAAGCTGACCCACCATTTATAAGGATTATAAATTTTAAATCATCATTAAAAACATTATAGCCCCGACTTCTAAATACGCGTGGTTTTTTATTGCCACCATAATCTTCAGTAACTACAACCTTGCCTCCAGGTAAAAACCAACTAGAAATATCTACTGCAGCATCTAAATATCCACCCGGATTACCACGTAAATCAAGTATCAATTTATCACTTTTAGACTCAACAAATTTTGTCATTGCCTGGTTAAATAAATTTGTTGCATTAGCTGAAAAACTATAAAGTCTAATAATAAAAATTCCATCTGGTCGCAACTCTTCATCTAGTGTGGGTATGTCTATAACATCACGGATAATTTTAATTTCTTTTGGTTCATTGTCTCCACTACGAAAAATTGTAAGGAGAACAGCAGTTCCTTTCTCTCCACGAATTAACTTTACTGCTTCTTCAATATTTAGCTCATTGGTAATAGTTTCATCAATTTTTAAAATTTGGTCACCTGATTGAATGCCAGCTTTTTCGGCTGGAGTGTTTTTTAAAGGAGCAACTACTGTTAACATTTTATTTTTTATTCCTATTTCCATACCAACTCCAGTAAAATTCCCTGCTATTTCTTCTTTAAAAGCTTTTGCTTCTTCTGGTTTAAAAAATACACTATATGGGTCTTCTAATGAACCCACAAGTCCTGAAATTGCTCCATAAACCCTATCTTGGTCGCTTATCTTGTCTGCATTTGGTGATTTTTCATTTATAGTATTCCAAGTTTTCCAAAATGAAGAAAAGTCAGTTTTAGTTTCTACTACCGTTTTTGTATTTGATAAAGAAGTAACTTTTTCTATTTCTGAATGTTTATTTTTGCCTACATAAATACCAAAAATAAAAAAAATAGTAATTAATAAAATTACTGAAAAAGTGTGTTTTGTTTTTAAAAATTTTATCATATTCTTTCTTTTACAGTGTCTCCTTTTTATCTTTTTGATTATTTATACTATTGTTTTCAACTTCAACAAAGTCGTCATTTTCAGAAAAATTTTCAAAAGTTGGTTTTTCTTTAATTTCTTCTTTTTTGTTTTCTTCATATAAAAGATAACTTATATAAATTAATCCAAAACCAGAAAAACTAATAAAAATATTTTTAACGATGTATGGAAAACCTAAATAAGGCAATATGCTTACTAATATACCTAAGATTAAAAGTACTCTCAATTTATACATAAATATAGTATATTCTATGAATATTTATAATGCAAATGATTTTTATTCAAAATATTCTGGTGTATTTTCATATATCCAATCTAGTAATTTTCGCATAACATATGATGCATTACTTGTACCATTAACAGATCCAACTGCTGTTAAG
>SDBT01010133.1_pt1 | contig 15246 bp, 16 predicted proteins | sample 2277101 | NCBI WGS metagenome assembly SDBT01 (sample SAMN10404973, study PRJNA504765) | marine sediment metagenome | isolation source: marine sediment core GS10_PC15, 103 cmbsf | place: Arctic Ocean: Southern Knipovich Ridge | collected 2010 | reverse complement strand
GGTAGGACTCATGCTGTATTACGGCGTCGTGCCCACAATCGGAACCCTGATGGTGCTGCACCTCGCAGCCGTCGTGGGCGGGATCGGGGCAAATCGCGCGAAACCTGGGGAATTTTTCTACAAGAATCTCATGATGGGTATTCAGCTCATGGAGGAGGCGCGACTGCGCGGTCTCGAAAAATTCGTAGTTCTGGGCACGATCTGCGCCTACCCGAAATTCACTCCGGTACCTTTCAAGGAAAAACATCTCTGGGACGGCTATCCCGAAGAGACGAACGCGCCGTACGGCCTCGCAAAGAAGATGCTCCTTGTCCAATCGCAGGCATATCGTCAGCAATATGGTTTCAACTCGATATTTCTCCTGCCCGTCAACCTGTACGGCCCGGGGGACAACTTCGATCTCGAAACTTCACACGTCATTCCGGCGCTCATTCGCAAGTGCATCGAGGCCAAGGAGCAGGACGCGGACCATATCGAGGTCTGGGGCACGGGCGAACCCTCGCGCGAGTTCCTGTATGTCGAAGACGCCGCCGAGGGGATATTGCTCGGCGCGGAGCGCTACAACGAGAGCGAGCCGATCAACCTCGGCGCCGGTTTCGAGATCAAGATAAAAGATCTCGTTAGCCTCATTGCTCGCTTGACCGGTTTTGCGGGGAGAATTGTCTACGATCGCTCTAGGCCTGACGGCCAGCCTCGCCGCTGTCTCGACACCTCTCGTGCGCGGGAAAAGTTCGGGTTCGAGGCCAAGATGCCTTTCGAGGAAGGGCTGCGCAGAACCATAGACTGGTACCTCAGCGCGCGGGACGAGGCTGAAACAGCGTAAAAGGAGTTCTCTTGCCCGATAATTCGGCCATGAATGCAGTTTCCTCTACAACTGAGGCCGCAACACAAGACGCCGCACGAGCGGCCAGGGAATTCTTCGAATCATCAGAGGCGCGCGACGGTACGCCACTCACCGTCATCGAGCCCCGGCATGGCTGGCAGGTAATCGACCTCAAAGAGCTGTGGCGCCACCGCGAGCTGGCCTATTTCCTGTGCTGGCGCGATATCAAAGTGCGCTACAAGCAGACGGTGCTCGGCATTCTCTGGGCTTTCATTCAGCCGTTCCTGAAAATGGTAGTATTCAGCATCATCTTCGGGCGGCTGGCGAAGATGGACTCAGAGGGATTCCCTTATCCCATATTCCTCTATGCGGGACTCCTGCCGTGGCAGTTCTTCGGAGAGTCGCTGAATCGGAGCAGCCAGAGCGTCGTGGGCAGCGCCAATCTCATAACGAAGGTCTATTTTCCACGCCTCATAATACCTCTTTCCTCCGTCGGCTCCTGCCTCGTTGACTTCGCCATCTCCTTCAGCATCCTGGTAGGACTCATGCTGTATTACGGCGTCGTGCCCACAATCGGAACCCTGATGGTGCTGCCTTTGGTATTCTTGACAATTTTCACCGCCCTTGGCGTGGGGACATTCCTGAGCGCGCTGAACGTGGCCTACAGGGACTTTCGCTACGTGATTTCATTCATGGTTCAAATATGGATGTTTGCCACTCCCGTAATCTATCCGGTCAGCAAAATCCCGGAGAACTGGCAGTGGTTGATGTCCCTTAACCCGATGTCGGGCATCGTGGACGCCTACCGCTCTGCGATTCTCGGCAAACCATTTGCGTGGGGCAACCTGAGCATATCCCTGGGGGTGGCGCTGCTCGTGTTTCTGATGGGGCTTTCCTACTTCCGAAGGCTCGAGAGGCAATTTGTGGACATAGTATAGTTTCCCATTACTGCCCGCTATAGACTGATAACTTTATCCCATGACCATACCTGCGATAAGAGTTGAAAAGTTAAGCAAACGCTACCGCATAGGTGTGCGGGAGACTAGCAAAACCTTCCGCGAGGCCATCGTGGACCTGGTAGCTGAGCCGTTCCGCAGGATAAAGAGTTTCGGCCGGTCCTCACACCGCGAGGAGCATTCCATCTGGGCGCTCAAAGACGTATCTTTCGAAGTCCGGCCCGGCGAGATAGTGGGCATCATCGGCCGCAACGGCGCCGGCAAGAGCACGCTGCTGAAGATACTCTCCAGGATAACCGAGCCCACCGAAGGGCGTGCGGTAATTTACGGCCGCGTGGGGAGTCTCCTCGAGGTGGGCACGGGCTTTCACCATGAGCTCACGGGCCGCGAGAATATCTATCTAAGCGGCGCCATTCTCGGCATGAGCAAGAAGGAGATGAATAAGAAATTCGACGAAATCGTGGAGTTTTCGGGAGTGGAGAAGTTCATCGATACGCCGGTCAAACGCTACTCCAGCGGCATGCACGTAAGGCTCGGCTTCGCGGTAGCCGCGCACCTGGAGCCGGAGATCCTGCTTGTGGACGAGGTGTTGGCCGTGGGCGATGCTGCCTTCCGGAAAAAGTGCCTGGGAAAAATGGGAGACGTGGCGAAGGAAGGGCGAACGGTGCTGTTTGTAAGTCACAATATGGCGGCGGTTGGATCTCTTACAAACACGTCCATGCTATTGGAGGGCGGGAGGGTCAGCGCGAAAGGATCGACCCAATCCGTCATTGCGAAGTACATAGGGGAGCTGGCGACTGGGCCACCGACGCTTGACCTGGCGCAGCCTGCCGGCGAGCGAGATGGCGATGGCAGAGTCCGTTTCACTGCCGTCTCGTTTCGGAATGAGGCAGGGCATCCGATTACTACAGCCCCCGCGGGAGAGGACATTGTAGTCTCTCTCGGATACCAGGCCAAAACAGATGAGCCCCTCCGGAACGTTGTGGTTTGCGTGGGGCTCCACACTGTACTGGGGCAGTTTCTGTTCCTGTGTGAAAATGAAATGGTTGGTGATCACTTCGATGAAATACCGGCAAAGGGGCGTTTCAATTGCTTGATCCCGAGGTTGCCTTTGAGCGCGGGGCGATACGGTGTCAACTTCAATGTTTCGGTCAACGGTATACTGGCAGACTGGGTGAAGGTGCACATCCCTCTAGAGGTTGCGGGGGGCGACTTCTTCGGGACTGGTCGACTGCCCCCCGCCTCTCACGGTGGCTTCCTAGTGCAACACAGTTGGAGCGTTGAGGATGAAGGCGATCAGTAGAGCCATTGCGTTTCTCCGTCTGGTGCCCAGACGAAGAGAGGGCAGGCGCGAACCTCGCTCGCGGCCAATCGGCAATGGGAACGGAGCCATTCTCGATGACACCAGCCGTGTGTCCATCGAACTATCGAACCTATGTAACTACGCGTCGTGGCATAAGAAGTGTCCACTGCATAACATACGTGATCCTGTCATCTTGCCGGCCAGAATTGTGCGTAGCGTGCTTTCAACACTGGGCGAGTACAATTTCCAGGGCGTCATCGCATTTCATACGTACAACGAACCGTTGATAGACCCACGGCTGTTCCAGTTCATAGACACGGCGCGCCGGGAATGTCCACGCAGTTCCGTCCATATCTGCAGCAACGGCTTCTACCTCACTCAGACCCTGGCGGAGGAACTGGTTGCCGTGGGGACTGCGTCGATAAGAGTATCTGCATACACCCGGGACGAAGAAGAACGTCTCTCGAAAATTCGGGTCAGAATACCATATGTTGTGGCGTTTACCAAGCTGGACGACAGGCTTGCGCTGTATGACCGGCCGGAGAAGCAGTCCTGCAAACCCTGCGGCGCTCCTTTGAACGAGATAATAGTAGGATGCGACGGCAGAATATCCCTGTGTTGCCTAGATTGGCGACGAGATCACAGTTTCGGTGACCTGCATGTGCAAGCATTTGAAGATATACTTCGCTCTGGCGAACTACAGAGAGTTTACGAAAGACTTAGCAAAGGGGATCGCTTTCTTCCGCTCTGCAAGCGATGTGATTGGACTCGGTGAGGAAAAATTCGCCGATCGAAAACGGGAAGGCGGCTTTGCCGTTTTTCGGACTGGCAACAATGTCTTTGTGCAAGAGCCGTTGGCCGGTTCGATTGTGGGGGCCGTTGAGCTTTTCAAACCGTCTGACGGTACCGGCCCGTCCTTATTCCCCATTGGGATTTGTGGTGATTTAGGGGGGGGGCTGCATTGGCTCTGACATCTGGTTGCTTCAAATTAGACAACGTTGGTGGGATATGGATTGGCATATAGGTGAGAGCTTCAAGCGAGTCCCGTGATTATGCCTGGTTCTTACGGCCTCAGCGATCGTGCAAGATGTTTTGGTGGACTGTGATCCGGCAAGAAGCGCGATCTCATAACATCTCCAGCGAGTAATGCGATGGGCTTTCCAAATGTGCTCATGCGACAAGTCAAGCGGATTGCAAGAGTGCTGCTCCCCGGATACTCCTTAGTGCGTCATCTGCCGAGGCCGGAATGGCCCGAAGATACCTCCCGCTTCAGCTACCAAAAACAATTCAACAGGTTTGATGTATCACCTCATACAGTGGTGCTGGACATCGGCGTAGGCGGCTACCCATTTCCTCTGGCGACAATCCTTACAGATCGCTTCTTAGGGAATACTCATCATCGAACTGAAGAAATTGTTTTGAATGGGAAACCTTTCATAGTAAGCGATATGAACTTTCTTCCGTTTTCAGATAAGAGCATTGACTTTGTTTATTGCTCACACGTTTTGGAACACGTGGATGATCCGGTACATGCATGCAGCGAGATCGTCCGCGTCGGGAAACGAGGCTATATTGAAGTGCCCACGCTTGGCAAGGATCTGCTCTTCGGTTCGGCTAAAGGCAGGCATAAATGGCATGTTGTGCGCATCGCGAACGAATTGATCTTCTTTGAGTACTCCGAGCGACAATTGCAGGGAGTAGGGTCTACTGCATGGCTGGAGGCGATTTTTGCCTCTTATCATCAGCCGATGCAAGACCTGTTTTACAACAATCCGGATTTATTCAATGTGATGTTTGACTGGAAAGGCGGGTTCGACTGCATCGTGTACTCTCTTGATGGTCAGGTAAGGAAAAGAGGTCTTAAGTGAAGGTCTCAGTCCTCCACCCCTGCTGCACTGGGTTCCTGTGCCCGTTCGGTGCGAAGCATCAGGGATTCACGAATCGTCCCTATGTCGAGCACCGGCGCGTCCTGATAGATGGGAGGCGGGAGTGAAGGCAATTATCCCGGTTGCTCTATTTGCCTACGCGCGCCCTGACCACCTGCGCCGGACGCTCGAGGTGCTGCGTGCCAACGAGGTGCCGCTGATCTACGCCTTCAGTGACGGTCCAAGTTTACAGGACAAGGAGCCGGCTGTCGCTGAGGTGCGGAAGATTTTGCGTGAGATCGATTGGTGCGAGGTGATTCTATGTGAACGGGACCTGAACTTGGGGCTCGGACGCTCGATTCTGACCGGAGTCAGCAGCGTGCTGAGTCATCACGATGCGGTGATTGTGTTTGAAGACGATCTGGTGTGCGTCCCGGGAACCTACCGGTATCTATCTGCTGCTTTACATTATTATCGGGACGAGCCGGCCGTGATGAGCGTGACGGGCTGGACTCATCCCAGTGTTACACCGGATGACGTAATCGACCAACCCTACTTTGACGGCCGGGCTGAATGCTGGGTTTGGGGGACGTGGGCAAGGGCATGGCGAGGCATGAACCGAGATGCTGAAACCTTGATGCAAGAATGCACAGCACAGGGAATTGATGTTTATCGGTATGGGGCCGATCTGCCGGCCATGGCTGAAATGGAGCTTAGGATAAACATCTGGGCCGTGCGGTTTCTATATCTTCACATCCTTCACGGGGGGCTGTGTTTGCGGCCGCCATACAGCATGGTCGAGCACATCGGCTTCGATGCGCAGGCCACGAATGCCAGCGACGGCAGTCAATGGGCCAGTCAGCCGCTCAAGCCCTGCCCGCCGCTGCCGGATGTATGGCCGCTGCCCGTTGAAAACCCAGAGTGCCCTCACTTATGGCAAAAAGCGTACGGCGGCAAGCCGGTCAGGCGCGCTCCGGCAGGCTTGGCCAGACGGGCGGCGAGATTCATGCGGAAGGCAGTCTCACAAGCTGCGTTTCAGTTCAGGGCCTCGAAATGAAAAGCTCGTGCTAACGTGAACGCCAAGGAACTCGTTAAGCTGTTCGTGCCTCCTCTATTCATCAAACTATGCAGGCGTGTCCGTTTTGGAGCCCGCGAGAAAAAGCCCTTTATCGAATGGGAATACATTCCCGAGGGATGGGAATATGGCAGGATGTCCACCGAGGTAAAAGGGTGGAATGTGGAGAGCGTGTTGGACGTCTATAAGCGGAAATGGCCGAAGTTTTCAGCCATGACTCGCGGTACGGGCCCCTTGGGGATTGCCCATGAATCCCCGCTGACCGGTAGTGAAGATATCGACAGCCACAATACGATAATGTCCTTTGCCTATGTGCTTGCGCGTGCGGCCCATCGCTTGGACGCGCTCTCCATGCTTGATTGGGGCGGCGGTATCGGTCACTACCATCTGCTCGCCCAAGCGCTCTTGCCCGATGTGAGAATAGAGTATCACTGCAAGGACCTCCCGCTGCTGGCGGAATACGGGGCCAAACTCTTCCCCGACCAGGATTTCTGTGCAGACGACTCGTGCCTGGAACGCACGTATGATCTCGTCATGGCAAGCTCTTCCATGCACTATACTGAGGACTGGCAGGAGCTGCTCGCGCGTTTGGCGAGGTCTGCGCGAAGATATCTCTATGTCACCCGCCTTCCGACTGTGCTTCGGGTTCCCTCCTTCGTCTTCATACAGCGCCCTTATGCCTGTGGATATAACACCGAATATCTCGGGTGGTGCCTGAATCGTGCCGAGTTGTTGAGTGAGGCGGAGAAGTCGGGCTTAACGCCAGTCCGCGAGTTTGTTATTGCGGAGCGGCCATTCATTGTTAAAGCCCCCGAGCAGTGTCAGTACCGCGGCTTTCTGTTTCGGCCGGCCGAATAGCCTGCATGTAGGAAGGAGAAGATGTTCCATCCGATCTCGAGCAGCTCTCGCAACGGCCCTGTGGTCCTGGTCTCGAAGGAGATCGAGTATACCTTCCCGCTATCGTATGCTTACCTGGCGGGGTATCTCAGGGAGATGGGCGAAGATGTGCGGCTCCTGTTCAGACCGCCGCTGTCGCAATCCGATGGATTCGTCAAGCAAATAATGGATATGAAGCCCGTACTGGTTGGATTCGGCAGTTTGTATCAGTACTGTCCCCCGAATTCCCCGCTCGATGAAATGGCAAGGCGATCTGCTTCAGGCATACTGGCTTGGGCATTGCCACACATGAAAAGGTCTCCCGGACTGTACTCGTCTGAGAAAAGAAGATGGGAATAAAAAGGATATTACGAAAACTCATATTTCACAGTTCACTCAAGCCGCTCCTGGAAAGGCTTGCTCGGATTGAATCCTCGTTAGCAGCTCGTTGGGTATCAAGAGCGTACAAAAGAATGATGATGGTTCAATGGGAATTGCCGCCAACGCCGGAGCATTTCGACCATCACATCGATTTATTTTATCAGTGGTTGGCAACCAGAAACCCATTATGGGTCGAGCGTGGTGTATTTGGCAGTTTATCACTAAAAGGAGGTAGTGTACTTGAGCTGGCATGTGGAGATGGATTCAATGCGAGAAATTTCTACAGTCTACGCTCCAAGAGAGTTGTCGCCTGTGATTATGACCCAAAGGCGCTTGAGACGGCCAGGACGAAGAATAACGCTCCCAACATTGAATATGTATTAGCCGACATCCGCACACAGATGCCTGATGGCCAATTCGAAAATATTGCTTGGGATGCTGCTATCGAGCACTTTTCGCCGGATGAAATAGAAGCAATATTGAACAACATAAAATCCAAGTTGAAAAGTGAAGGCATCCTTAGCGGTTATACGATTGTGGAAAGCCCCGACCTCGAGAACCCTTTTCCACACCATAAATGCAAATTTAGCAGCAAAGAAAGCTTGCTACGTTTTCTGTTCCCTCATTTCAGGAATGTAACGGTTTTCGAGACTATATATCCGAGCGTCCACAACTTGTATTTCTGGGCTTCGGATGGGGCTATACCTTTCAGCTCAAACTGGCAGCTTTGGAGATGTAAGGTTAAGGACAGTGGCACCTAACATTCCACCAAATGCGAAACACGCAGACGGCGCAACAAATCGTTGCAGCTGGACCTGTGCACCGCCTTTAGTCCAGCTCTGGGGACGCGTTCTGGGGACAGTATCAATATCGTTCGGCCGGAATCTTGCTTTTGGCAGTATTGCGAATGCATACGCGGAAGAACAATCGAAGGCGATCAGATCGAGTGTTACTAATGTAGAACATCTGATGCGCCGCGTTCGTGCTAAGCATGAGCTTCTGGATAGGAAACTATTCTCGAAGCTCAGAAAAACCGCAATGCCGGGTATCAGCGCCCTTATGCATGTAATCGATAAACTACAGCAGTGGTTGTACGATGCTGTTCAGATAGGGCTTGATAATCTCAGATTGCGATTGAGGGGAATCAACCTCAAAAGACCGTAACGGATTAGTCGTACTCCCGAAGGAACGCGTGTCGGCGGGCAGGAAGATTACCTGTTGATATTGGCCCAGCCCGGTTTTCTATCCTAAACGCCCGCCGCGAGGTTTTGAGGTGTTCCGTAGCACATACAACTTACCGAGGAGCAGGTTGGTTGGATCGGCTAGGTAATACTTGGCTGGTGCCGACAGAGGAGGATGCCGTTGCATCACTTCTGCACATATTTTGATGCTCGCTACTTGCCCAGAGGCCTGGCCTTGTTTCAATCGCTGATGCGTCACTGTCCGTCCTTCACTTTATGGGTGTTATGTATGGACACCGAAAGCTCCGACATCCTTTCCCACATGGCCTTGCCTAATATCCGCCTTATCCCTCTCGCTGATTTCGAGCAACACGATGAGCCCCTCCGCACGGCGAAGAAGAATCGTTCGCAACTCGAATATTACTGGACCTGCACTCCGTCGCTGCTCTTTCATATTCTGAAGAACCAGCCTGAGGTTGACAGGATCACTTACCTGGATGCGGATCTGTTCTTTTTTGATCCTCTCGAGCCAATCTACGAAGAGATGGCAGAAAGCCCGATCCTCATCATCGAGCATCGGTTTTCTCCCGAGTTTCGCCATTTCGAGAAGTTCGGGAAATACAACGTCGGGCTCCTATCATTCAGAAGGGACAAAACCGCGCTTCGATGTCTCCGATGGTGGAGGGAGCGCTGCCTGGAGTACTGCTCTTTTCGCCTGGAGAACGGCCGTTTTGGTGATCAGCAGTATCTTGATGAGTGGCCCGATCGTTTTCGAGGAGTCGCCGTCTTACGTCACAAAGGGGCGGGGCTTGCCCCGTGGAATATTGCCAACCACGATCTGCGGCTAAATGGCGGACACGTGCTTGTTGATGATCAACCTCTCATATTTTACCACTTTCACGGCCTTAGAAAGATAGCCAAGTGGGTCTACGATCCGGGTTTGGCCAGCTATCGGACAAAGCTCTCCCGTGTGGGGAGACGATATATATATATGGCCTACATCCGCAAGCTGCACGAAATGAACCGCTGGGTATCTCGCCTTACTAATGAGCTCAACATCCGAGGTGGTTTATCAGAACGCCAGCGGCCTCGCCCGGCATATTGGAAGAGGTCGCGTCACCAGCTCACACAAGGTGTCAAACGCCGGATCGACATCATTCACGGCTTGTCACGAGGGGATTTTCTGTTCGCTGTTGGCAGATAGGGTCGTCCGCACTCCAGCCCGGACGCGCGCGTCGGAAGGATTAAACGATAATGCTGGCTAACAAGCTTCATACTGTGGTGCGTGCATTTCGAAGCGGCGGAATAAGGGGCATCGGCCAGCTGATTTACCGAAAGTGTCTCGGCGACGGGCGCGTTATCGATATCTCAGAGGAATATACAAGGTGGCTCTCCATAGCAAATGTAGGAATGCTTAACCGTGGAAATCTTTATTGCTTTGACCATGCCATTCGACATCTTCCCGACCCTGCTCCGATTGTGGAAATAGGGTCGTTTTGCGGGCTTTCAACCAATCTAATCACCTTCTATAAGGAAAAACACGGTGTAAAAAACCCGCTGATCACATGTGACAAATGGGAATTCGAGGGAACGGAAGAAGACGGAATGGTTGGGGGCTCTTCGATTACCCATGCCGAATATCGCGATTTTGTCAAATCCAACTACAAGCGCAACGTTCGCATGTTCAGCAGGTACGATTTGGCGTATACGGTGGAAATGTTGTCTGAGGAATTTTTCAGCGCGTGGCGAGAGTGCAGGGATGTTGTCGATGTATTCGACAGGACAATCCATCTCGGCGGCCCTATCAGTTTCTGCTACATCGATGGGAATCATTCTTATCAATGCGCGCGACGTGACTTTGAGAATGCCGATGAGTTCTTGGCGCCCGGCGGCTTTATTCTCTTTGATGACTCCGCCGATGGTTCGGGCTGGGGTGTCTGCAGAGTTGTTGCCGAAGTGCGCAAGCTTGAGAGGTACGAACTTGTAATAAAGAATCCGAACTATCTCTTTAGGAAGAAACGGCCGAAGTAGCCTGGTTTCGCCGATATGAGTTCCAACTCTAATCACATCGATGTCGTCGTCTGCCACTACAACAAGACCGAGGGGCCTCGCATACGTTACATGGCCTTGCATGCAATGGCGTTCCTCTGCAGGGAGCGCCCGACGGATCTGAACGTTATTTTCTCGGACGGGAGCCCGTCCAGGGATGGTAAGCTTGCCAATGGCCTTGCTGGCTTGGGCGTGGAATATCTGCACTGTGGCAGGGAACTTTCCTTCCCGGAGACCTATAACGCCGGAATCAAGAAAACGTCGAATCCTGTCGTTGTCACTCTAGCCAACGATATTCTCATCGAAGCGAAACAGATATGCAAACTCGCTGCCGAGATTTCCGAGCGTGTTGGCTGCGTCATGCCGTATCTGACCTTTTCCGACTACGGGGCACAGAGAGAACGGAAACTGCCGGTGCCTCGAAGGTGCTTCCCGACGAGGATGACGCTCAATGTCAATGCGTTTTCAAGGAAGGCGCTCGAAGATGTCGGGCTCATACCCGAGGATATGACCGGCTGCTACAACGATGTGCTTCTTTCTATAAGGCTGCGTGAAAAAGATTATTCGATTGTCTTGCGCAACGTGGGCCACGTAATTCACCTTGGGCAGCAGACCCTTAAGACCGGCGCCACGTCCGTAGCTTTGGACGCCGATGTACACCTTCTTAGCAAGGCATACCCCCAATACTGCCGCAATGGAGTAGTGCTCTTCGGCAAAATCGCACAGCGGCGCGCGACGCGAATCATCTATGGGGCTCTTGAGCACTTGCCGACTGGTCTCGTGAAAAAGTTACGCCTTTGGGATGCCGCCTGGGCTATTGAGCCTTATGTTTGTGCCGAGCGAGGTACTTACAAAGAAGGTCTCGCTCGTTTATTCGGGCTAGGCCGGCCCGCTCGTCAGTCAAGTCCGCGACTGCATCCAGTCCGGAAGCTCTAATGTTCGCAACTATGCTTAAAGCCATGATCAAAGCTGTCGTGCCTCGCCACTGGAGGCGGCGCATGCGGGCGCTCCAGTGGCGTATCGAGTCGGTTTGGGGGCCCGGACGAGGATTGCGCGCTCTGCGCTCATACCGCGCCTTCCGTAAGGATCTTCGGCGCTATCGGGTGCTGCCTGGGGCGGAGCGGATCGATTCCGTGGACCTGTGGCCCTGTCTCTTTGACAAAACGGAAACCACGCCTTTTGACGTACATTATTTCTACCAGGATTCCTGGGCGGCACGGCGTATCCTTCAAACGCATCCCAAAGAACACGTGGACGTCGGCTCCAACGTGCACTTTGTTGTTGTCCTGAGTGCCCATGTCCCCGTTCTTTTCGTGGATATCCGTCCGCTGGATGTGGCCCTTCCTAATTTGAATACTATGGCGGGTTCACTCCTCCGGCTTCCTTTTCCCAGCGGCAGCGTCCCTTCGCTCAGCTGTTTACACGTCATCGAGCACGTCGGCCTGGGACGCTACGGCGATCCATTTGATCCTCAAGGTACGAAAAAAGCGGCACGGGAACTCGCGCGCGTCTTGGCTTCGGGTGGCAACCTCTTCGTTGGAGCGCCCATCGGGCGCGAGCGCTGTTGTTTCAACGCGCACCGAGTTCACTGTCCTCAGACGATCTTGCGTTATTTTGAGGGGCTTGCCCTTGTGGAGTTCTCCTGCGTTGTCGGAGAGGGAAAGTTTTACGAGAACGCGGATCCGGAGAACGTTGACCTGGAAAAATCCGCCTGTGGTCTCTTTTGGTTCACAAAGCGCAATGAAGGCCGCACGAGGGACATAGAACAACAAGAAAATCCGGCCGAGAGATGACGATATTCCATACCGACAATCTACCCAAACTTCTGGTCCTTGGATCATCCCTTCCCGGCGCCAGGCATGGCGGAGGCGTGGTGAAGGATGAGATCCTCAGGCGGTATCCAAAGGATCGGTATGTTTGCTTTGCGACCCGGCCCCTCGCCGAACGAGAGGAACCCGAGTCGCTTCGCGGTGTCCCGTGTTTGGCCCGACCTCTGGTTCCGCGCCCGCGAATGCGTGGGGCAAGGTTCTACATGCCGGTGCTTCACGCCATTGGATTCGGTTGCATCGCTCCTCTGCGCGTTCGCCAGGCGATCGCTTTTGGACGACGCCATGGGGTGGAATTGGTGTGGGCCGAACTTCAGGGAGATGCTGTCGTGCTTGCCCAGAAAGTGGCGGAAGGGCTAGGGGTTCCGTTTGTTGGCACCGTCTGGGACGACCCGGAAGGATGGCTCCGGGACGAAGGGTATGATTCGTTTTCGCGGAGGCGTCTATGGCGATGCTTCCGAGAGGCGATGCGCAATGCGCGTAATCTGAGCACCGCGGGCGAGGCAATGCAGAGGGCATATAAGCAGGAATATGGGGTGGATAGCGTGGTCCTGCGCCATGGCTTTGAGACTCCCGCCTCGCCGCTGAAAGGCCCCAGAGATGACACGGAAGCCCTTATCGGCTTCGTGGGAAATACTTACGGCCGGGATGCCTGGATGGCGTTTCTCGCGGCGATCGCCCGCCTGAACGCGTCGGGGCGGTTGCCGCGCATACGGGTCAGAGCTTTCAGCGCAGGAGAGTTTCCACACCGCTGTAACGGTGTGGACGTCGAAAATAGGGGATGGCAGCCGTCGGGCGTGATACTACGCGAGATCGCCGAGACCGATTTCTGCTACCTGCCATATTGGTTCGAGCCGAGCAAGCGACGCCACGTCGAGTTGTCATTCCCCAACAAGTTTGAGACCTACGTTGCTGCGGGCCGCCCCATCCTCTTCCATGGCCCGGACTATGCGGGAGTTGCAGAGACGATCCGACAATACGGAGTGGGGTTGTGCGTGGACAGCCTGGACGGCGATGCCATCTCGGCCGCGCTTCAACGGCTGGTCCGGGACGCATCCTTGCGAGATTCCTTAAGCAGGGCGTCGGTTGAGGCATTCCATGCAGAATTCAATATGACTGTTCTCATAAAGAATTTTGCCAGGCTGATCGGCGTTGATCCCCGTGTACTACTTGGTAGTATGCAATCGTGACTACTAACCGTTCTTGAAGGAGGATGGGACAGTCCGTTACGAGAATATTCTTCTCACTGGCGGTGCCGGCTTTGTGGGCTCAAATCTTGCCGTATGGTTTAAGAGCCATTATCCAGGCATAAACATAATCGCTGCGGACAATCTCAGGCGTCACGGCTCGGAGCTGAATCTGCCTCGTCTGCGTAAGCATGGCATTGTGTTCATCCATGCTGACATCCGTAATTCGGAGGATATGCTTCTTACGGGATATGACATCGATCTAATCGTGGAATGCTCGGCCGAGCCATCTGTATTGGCCGGCTACGATGAAACGCCGGACTACGTTATCAATACCAACTTGTTGGGCACGGTTCGTTGCTTAGAGTTGGCCCGACGCCGTAGAGCTGACGTGATATTCCTGTCCACCAGCCGGGTTTATCCTGTAAGCATCGTTAACAGTATCGCGACTCTGACAACTGCCAGCCGGTTCACCATCGCGCCGGATCAAACCCTCCCCGGTGTTTCGGAACAAGGCATCAGTGAAAAGTTGCCTCTGGAAGGCTCGCGTTCGCTTTACGGGGCCACAAAACTTTGCTCCGAGTTGCTTCTGGAAGAATATGGTGAGATGTATGGGTTGCGATTTGTCATCAACCGCTGTGGCGTCCTCGCCGGGCCCTGGCAGATGGGCAAGGTGGATCAGGGTGTATTTGCGCTTTGGGTCGCGTCTCACTATTTTCAGCGCGAGTTGAGCTACATCGGTTGGGGCGGCACGGGGAAGCAAGTCCGAGACTTGTTACATGTCGATGATTTGGCACGGCTGCTCGATTGCCAATTGCGTGCCTTTGACGATTTCGCCGGGATGACTTTCAACGTCGGTGGCGGGAAGCATAACAGCCTATCCCTCATGGAGACCACCGAATTGTGTCGAGAGCTCACCGGACACAGAATTACTATTCGCAGTGTACCCGAGAATCGCCGAGCGGACGTCAAGCTGTACATCACGGATAACTCGCGAGTTACACAGGCCACCGGATGGGCCCCCTCTCATAGTCCGACCGAAACTCTCGGATCGATCTTTGAGTGGATTAAAGACTCAGAGTTGGTTGTTCGCCACCTCTGGAGCGGGTGACGACAGGGAGAGCCATTGACCATGACCGTAGCTATCGTGACGGGTTCAGCGGGCTTGATCGGTTCCGAAACGGTCCAATATTTTTGCGAGCTGGGCTGCGAAGTAGTGGGCATCGACAATGACATGCGTAAAGTTTTTTTTGGTGAGGATGCCTCAACAGCCTGGGTCCAAGAGGTCCTGCAGAAGCGTTTCACAAAAAACTATTGCCATTCAGATATTGACATACGAGATCAGGATGGTGTCGAGACGCTCTTCCGCAAGTATGGGGAGGCCGTCGAACTGGTGGTGCATACGGCTGCCCAGCCTTCTCATGATTGGGCGGCTCGCAACCCGGCAACCGATTTTTCCATCAACGCCAACGGAACCCTCGTCCTGCTCGAAGCGACGCGGCAGTTTTGCCCGGATGCGGTCTTTATCTTCACATCCACGAACAAGGTGTATGGCGACAGGCCGAACTCCTTGCCGCTCGTCGAGCAGGAGACACGTTGGGAGGTCGACCCCTCGCATCCTTACCATAAGGGCATAGACGAGTCGATGAGTATTGACGCATCAAAGCATTCGATCTTTGGGGTGTCAAAGCTCGCGGCAGATATCTTGGTGCAGGAATATGGCC
>SDBT01010132.1_pt1 | contig 15246 bp, 15 predicted proteins | sample 2277101 | NCBI WGS metagenome assembly SDBT01 (sample SAMN10404973, study PRJNA504765) | marine sediment metagenome | isolation source: marine sediment core GS10_PC15, 103 cmbsf | place: Arctic Ocean: Southern Knipovich Ridge | collected 2010 | reverse complement strand
TTCGATATTATCATTTGTGCCGATGTAGTAGAACATCTGGTAGACCCTGATCAACTCCTTAATTGGGTAAGAAAATTGCATTTTAAATATTTGGTTATCTCTACACCAGATAGAGATTTATTACCCTCTGTGCAGGGCACTAAGCAAGCATTAACAGGTCCTCCAAAGGATCTCCATCATATTAGAGAATGGAGTTTTGCGGAATTTAAGGAATATGTTAATCAATATTTTGATGTTATAGATCATTTTCATACCAAAAGAGAGTGGTGGGGCCAAACAATTATTGCCACAAAAAAATGGTGAGAATTCTTATTAATGGTAAATATTGAATATGAAGTTGCACTAAAAGCGGGACACATATGCTTGCGAAGTGCTTAAGGCTTATGAGTAATAAAATCTATTTTGGTGATGCCGGAGGTAAAGATATATATGAGCAAAATCTAAAGGATGCTATTTCTAAGAACCAATTCTTTGTAAGCCATGCAATCGCATTCAGAAAATAATATAACTTTAGTAAAAAAATATAACTTTAGAGGAGTCATTATTATTCGGGATTCAAGAGATCAACTGGTTGCGATGGCTCGTATCATGGGGCAAAAAAATATAATAGAAAAAATTAATTTATTACTTCAGTCTTATAGAGTGCCTGGAAATTGGTATCGTCCTAATGCAAGCACTATTTACGATTATTATAATCTTTATATTCCTTGGACATACGAGCCTAATATTTATGCTACCCATTATGAATTACTAGTTGGTCCACAAGGTGGTAGATCTAAATCAGCACAACTAAAAGAAATTTACAATATTGCTAATCATCTGGAAATACAAATTAACGAAGAAATGGCTGAAAATATAGCAAAAAATGTCTATGGTGGAACTGTTACATTTAGAGTTGGGCAAATAGGTTCGTGGAAAAAATATTTTAATGAGGAACATAAAAAGGTTTTTAAAGCAGTTGCGGGACAATTATTAATTGATTTAGAGTATGAGAGAGATTTTGATTGATAATACTTTAATTGATTTTTCGGGTAAACCCTAGGTATGTGATCGTTATATGGTATTTGAGGGGGGATTTAGCAATGTTTTCTTTTAGATTATTACATAATCACATAATAGTGGCTCAATTGTATATTTTATGTTTATTCATGCATTGTATTGCCAATGGTCAGGAGTACAAATATTTTAAAGAGCCAATTCCAGCTAATATAAAGTGTTCATTTATGTCTCCGATTAATGCTGGTAAGCATTATAAAATGCTTGCAATTATGGATCGCATATTTAATGAAAATGGCATAAAATATTGGATTGATGGTGGTACGTTACTAGGCGCGGTTAGACATAAGGGAATAATTCCTTGGGATAATGATGCTGATCTTGAAATTTTTGTCCGTGATAAGGAAAAAGTTTTTAAGCTTGATGATGAGTTTAGAAAATATGGTTGCAGACTTGTACCATGGCGTTGGGGAGGGCTACGTATTTGTCCAGTCGATGCTGAATATCCTAGAATAGATGTTTTTGTATCAAAAAAGTTAGGTGGCAAAATAGTACTTGCAACAGCATACTATCCAAATCATTATTGGCTCGAAAGTGAACTTGAGCCATTAGTTCGCTTGAAATTTGGTCCAATTGAACTCAATGCTCCTAATAATCAAATGAGATACTTGCAAACATATTATGGAAGAGATGTCATGACGCATGCCCATCTTAAGGGAAATCGAGGGATAAGATTTACTATCATTGATTTTAGTCCAGCCCCATATGTACTTGAAGAAGATGTATAATTTTGCATTAGCTTAATTAAAAAATTACCTTTTCTGCAAAATAAAAGTCTTACATGAATATGAATCAACATTGATCGGTAAGATCAATTTCCAGATGGGATATTGCGCTTTAATTATGCAATGCTTGCCAAGGTGTAATCGCCAGGTAATTCGAATAACGATAGTTTTCTAATTTGTCTCGCCACTGCCTAATATGAATAATACCATTAGGTATAATGCGAAATATGGAATATCCATATGAGCTCAATAAACTATAAACTTCTTGTAGCGTAGTATTTGCATCCAGATATGTGCCACCATATTCAAATTGAATGATTTTGATCTGGTTATTTTTAAGTAAATTACGTGCTCCTTGTAAGATGCTCAGTTCCGCGCCTTCTGTATCAATTTTTAAAAAATCTATAGACGCAATATTTTTTGTTGAGACAAAAGAATCGAGAGGTTCGGTATCTACTTGAATGGATGTAGGTGCTACGCTCAATTTTTCTTCTACTATTGGTCGTCTAAAAAAACCGCTTAAACGCGAAGTTGTATTATTCTTTTTATAATATACAAATGTTTTTTTGCTTGCTTTATCCGATAGAGCTAAATTGAAGCAGCTTATGTGCTCAAAAGGCAAATTTTTCTTTAATTGATTAAATACTCCTGGTATTGGTTCAAAGGCATAGATATTTAGGTTGGATGAGATGCTCATAACATGCTTGCTCCATTCGCCCACATTTGCTCCAACATCAAATACATTATTGCCTTGATTGATAAAATAAGTGGCGACGCGACATTCTCCGTTAGTTTTCATGTTGCAGTTATCATATCCAATATTATCAAAAGAAGCAGAGTCAATATAGGTGTTAATATTTGGTTTATTTTCTTGGCAGTATAGGTCTAAAAAGGTTATATGTATAAGTATTAATAGATATGCAATACACTTTTTAGATAGAATTATATTTTTATTGATAGTTGGCATAAGATCATTCTTTTTATTGTTTCACAAATAATACATTACCAAAAAACCAGTCAGTTTGATTTTCAAAGGTACGACCAATCTCTTTAAAGTTGTGAGCTTCAAGCCATGATTTAACTTCTTCATATGTGGGTTGATTTTCATAGGCCTCAATAAACGCCACTTCAGTGTACATTGCTTGAACGCTTTGTAATAATGGTGCTGCTGCTTTAAGAACTGTAAGCTCATTGCCTTGTATATCTAACCATAATAAGTCGATTTTAGTACTATTGTTTTGCTGTGTCCAGGTTGGTAGCGTAATTGTTTGGACTTGGATTGTATAGGGAAATTGCAATGGTGACCAGTCAAGTCGTTCTTTTGGTTTTAATAATGATCCGGCTTGTGAGGGCACACCTGGTTTTGTTGGTTTTTCAGAGACATAAAATTGTGCGGTACCATCTTGATTGCTGAGTGCTCGCTGATAACAATGTACGTTTGTAAGATGTGCCGTATTTTTTTTGAGTTTCTCAAAAAGTTCTGGAACTGGTTCAAAAGCATGAATAGTACCTGTGGGCCATAGTTGTGCCATAGTAACCGTATCGGCTCCATCAAATGCGCCAGCCTCTACGATTACTGGATTTTCAGGAAGATATCGTTTAATGTATTTGAGTGCTTCGTGGGGTTTAAAAATAATCATACATTCAGTTTTATTTTTATTTACTAGTTTCGGTGGGTACGTGTAGATGAAGTTTATATATATTAGTATAGCGTGGGTGGTAATCGCTAGTCTTGTACATTTTTATGTTAATAAGCAGGCTAACCCTCAAGAACCTCAATCGCCAGACAGGCGATATTCAATTGGTTTGCTTATCATGGCCACCGGCAAATATGTCGATTTTGTTGGCCCACTCATTAAGTCGGCAGATACATTTTTTTGCAAAAATCACAAGGTAACGTATTTTGTTTTTACTGATGGCCAGCTACCGCACCATGACAACGTGGTAAAGATTTATCAGCCGCAGCTTGGTTGGCCATATGATAGTATGATGCGTTTCGGAACGTACTATAAACATCGTGCGCGTTTGCAAGATTGTGACTATCTTTTTTCATGTGATGCTGATATGCGTTTTGCCGCTTGTGTAGGAGATGAAATTTTAGGCGATAGAGTGGCGACCATACATTCGGGTTGCCTTTTTGCCAAAGGGCCTTATGAAACCAATCCAATTTCAACTGCATGTATTGCTCAAGGTGAAGGTGTCTACTATTTTGCCGGCGCATTTTATGGTGGCAAACGTGATGAGTTTTTAAAGCTTGCACGTACTGCAAAGCGCAATGTTAATATCGATTTAGCACGCGGTGTTATTGCCCGAGTTAATGATGAAAGCCATTTGAATCGTTATTTTGTCGATAATGAGCCGACCGTGATGTTATCACCATCCTATTGTCATTTTTCGCATTGGGATTCGCCATATCCTAAAAAATTACTCGCAATTGATGATAAAGTACCGGGGATGAGAAAGCAAACAATAGTAAATCCAGCAAAATATTATCGGCACTATCTTGGGCAAAAATTACATAATACGAGTAATGAGCGGGTTCTTACATGAAAGAAGTAAATAAAAGTGCAAAAAAATTAAGACCATATATATCTACAAAGAGCACAAGTGAGAGTCATGCTTACTCAAAAAAAAATAATCAGAAACCGTTTTCCTATTGGTTGCAAAAAAACAACTATTATCATACATGTGTAAAGCGTTTTTATAGTTTTATTGTACCACCAGGTTCTCGTGTATTGCATATAAATTGCAGAAACGGTTACTTGCTTGATGCTGTCAAGCCTTCATATGGTGTGGGTATTGATGAAGATGCCACATCAATTGCTGATGCGTGCCAACAATATCCTGCATACGAATTTTATCAGTCAACTTTGCAAGACTTGGACACTGCACAACAGTTTGATTATATTATTTTGTCATTTGCGACTATGGAAGCTGATGATATTCAAGAATTGCTTTTCCATATACATCGATTTTGTCATCCAGGAACACGTATAATTGTTGAATCATACTCCTCTCTTTGGGAGCCAATTTTATGGCTGATACAAAAACTAGGCTTAAAAAAACCAATGCGATTTAAAAATTGGATGTCACAATATGATCTTGCAAATTTTTTATATCTTGCTGGTTTTGATGTGGTGACTGATCATAAGTATATGTTGCTGCCATTTTATATACCAATTATCTCAGCACTATGCAATTCTATCTTGGTACATCTTCCATTAATAAAAAGACTTTGCCTTCACTCCTGTATTGTTGCACGCTCAGGGCTACTGATGCATTCTCAGGATGTGACCGTCTCAATTATTATTCCGTGCAGAAATGAAAAAGGTAACATTGAAGATGCGGTGTGGCGATGCCCACAAATGGGAGCAAAAACAGAACTTATTTTTGTCGAAGGTGGCTCCCAAGATGGTACGTTGCAAGAAATCAAACGAGTGGCAGCTGCGCACATCGATAAAAATATTTCTTGGTTCAGGCAGGATGGCGTTGGCAAGGGTGATGCAGTGCGAAAAGGATTTGCCCATGCGTCTGGCGATGTGCTTATGATTTTGGATGCTGATTTGACGGTGCCGCCTGAGCAGCTGCTAAAGTTTTTTGAAGCATTGGTTATTGGTAAAGGTGAGTTTATTAATGGGTCGCGCTTGGTGTATGGCATGGAATCTAGCGCAATGCGTTTTTTGAATCTGCTTGCTAATTTCTTTTTTAGTCAATTATTTTCCTGGATATTAGGCCAGCGCGTAAAAGATACGCTTTGTGGCACAAGAGTTCTCTGGGCCAAAGATTATAAAAGGATATGTGCGCAGCGTTCATTTTGGGGGGGCAATGATCCATTTGGTGATTTTGATTTACTATTTGGTGCCTCTCGACTTGGTTTAAAAATTGTTGATATGCCAATTCACTATAAAAATCGTATCTATGGCAAAACAAATATTAGACGTTTTTGGCATGGATGTATACTTTTATGGATGAGTGTTATTGCTATCAAGAAAGTGAAATTATCCAGATGAAAATCAGTATTATCATTCCAGCACATAATGAAGAAAAAAGAATTGGCAAAATGTTGCGTACCTACCATAGTTTTTTTTCAGGGGCGCATACAGAGCGTGAATTGCTTGTTGAATTCGTAGTTGTACTCAATGGGTGTACAGACAATACATTACGTATTGTTACAGAGATTGCTCACGATAGTGATACTATTTTTATTATTGATTTGCCACAAGCAGGTAAAGGACTTGCGATTAGGACTGGTTTTCAAGATGCCTTTACTCGCCCCAATGATTTGATCGGTTTTGTAGATGCCGATATGGCCACAAGCCCACCATATTTTGATGATCTGGTTGCTAATATTGATGATTACGATGGTATTATTGCAAGTAGATATATGCCTGGCGCTCACGTTGATCCACCACGGCCGGGGATCAAGCGATGGGGAAGTCGATTAATTTATGAACCCTTGATATGGCTGTTATTTGGTTTGCGATATTATGATTTGCAATGTGGCGCGAAACTATTCAAACGAAAAGTAATAGAAAAAATAATACCAAAATTAGCTGCTAACCAGTGGGAAGTTGATATTGAGCTGCTCTATCTTTGTAAAAAAAATAATTTTGCCATCAAAGAAATACCAACCGTTTGGTATGATCAAGCGGGTAGTAAACTGAGACCTTTGAGATCTGGTTTGCATATGCTTGGTTCGATTATCGCATTACGCTTGCGTTACTCGTGGCTTGCAAAATTATTTGTTTTTCTCTTGATATACTTTAGCTAGTAAATCAAGTAAGTCCTTGATTCGGTTAATGTAGGTATGTTTGGTTTTGACAAAATCCATCAGCTCATATAATTCATTAATATCAAGGTTTTGTAGTTTTTTTTGTGCATCATAAAACAATTGATATGTATCAGAATTATATACTATTTTACCTTTAAATAGGTCATAGACAGTTTTTGAATTAGTGATACCAAACTGACCATAGCTAATATTTTTAAAGATACGACAGGGAATATAACCTTTATCACATTGCCATTTTCCTTGAATTGCTGGTGCCATATAGGAACTTTGGATATGTTCAATATTTTGCTCCATGCTGCATCTGGTTATATGACGAAAGTTGATCTTATTTTCTCTGCATGCCTTTTTAAACGAGTCAAGCTGTGGAGTATTGCCAAAAATTCCACTCCAAATAGTTCCGATCCAGGCAATACCATTTGATTTTTTCTTTTTGGGGATTTGTTTTTTTATTTCATCTATTTCATGGGGTAAAAGATCAGTAGCCCATGGCATGTATAGAATCTGATCTTTGACGCTGTAATAGATATAATCATCTAATTTTTCAACTTCTCTAGACAAGAGATCATGCGTATACACTTGAAGGGTAATGCAACGGCCTTTTTCATATAATTCTTTATATTTTGGTAGCCTACAATTGTGTAGGATGTAAAAACAGTCATCTCGTAGTGGAATTTTCTGCTCAGATCCTCCCCAGGTAATAAACAGTGAATTTGCAAAATTAAAACTAATAGTGTCATTGTTGTCTAGCCAGTACGTATCGTAGCCCATGTGTTTGAATGCACGGTAAAAAGCCCAATGAATGTAGGAGTGTGTATGACTGTGTAATTTACAACCCCAGATGATGACCTTATCAAATGGCAGGTTTTGCATTGTTGCTGAGCGTTCGGCTTTGATGCTGGTGAAAGCCAATAGTATGATGCTCAGAAATAATGTAAGTATATAATGTTTGTTCATACGAATCTCCTCTAGGTTTTTACAAATTCTTTCAGGTTATTTTATCATAGATAATATTTGTTAATGGAGCAAGTTCACGATAGAAACCATTGATTGTCTCGTGAAGAAAATTGTTCCAAAAAGAAAGCAATAAATAGTTGATTATAGTGTGAGCTTAATTCCTACATAAAATAAAAATAAGTGGAAGGGGGGATGTTTATACCTGGGATTATTTTTTTGTATATGTTTTTGTTTGTTGCTACTTGTATGTTGTGTTGTGTTAATTTATCTAGAAGATAAAGGTGAATTGGAAGCAATTCAATGCATAGTTGATTTGTAGCAATTTATATCATTAAAAAAAGGGAAAGATAAATGAAAAAAAGATTTTATTTTATCGGGATTATACATTCTTGTTTACTATTTAGTAACCAGGAACTTAGGAGAACAGATGTTGTTATAAATAAAAATACAATAGATTATGAAGGTCAATTTTTCATTAACCCAGATAAATTATATTTGATAAAACAGGCATGGTCGGTTAATACCTCGGGTTGGTCCCCAGAGCCTTCTTACTATAGCATTGTGATAAATGGTCAAAAATTTAAAGGGGTAAGACCATGGGCGTTACGTTGGAATATGGTCAAAGATGCTTTGGATTATCAAGGAAAAAAGGTAGTTGAATTAGGTTGTTGTATGGGTTTAGTTCACACCTTTTTAAAAAGATATAGGAATGTTACCTCTGCAGTAGGTGTTGATGGCCCGGATTATTTTCTACAAGTTCAAGGATCTCCACACAGATTACGAGCAGCACGAAGGGTGGCACAAGCTTTTGAAGTTAGTGAAGATTTTATTCAAGTAGATTTTAATAGAGATAAAGATTATGAAGGCAAGATTGGCTATGATTATGATATTGTTTTTTGTATGAGTTTACTTCATTGGATCCATGATAAAGATCGATTTATGAGGTATTTGTCAAAATTTCAACATATTATTTTTGAAGGTCATAATGTGCCGTCTGTTGAAATTGCTCGATTCAAAAGGTATGGATTTTCTAATTATACAATTTTAGGTAAAGTTGATAGAGGCAGAACAGTAATTCATTTCTATAAATAAGGTTGCGTCTAATATAATCGTGTAGGGGGATAGGGATGCTATTTGTATGCAAGTTATTTATTTTTTCGTATATATTTTGTTGTACATTGCTGCTTGATGGTTCCGTTGAATCAATTCGTCTAGAGGATATTGATTTTACTGAATTAAAGTCAATTAAGCGGGCAGTTGAAAGTGGCGCGGTAAGGGAGGTTTATGTAGATAAAAATGGTGACTATTATTATAAAATCTGGTCTCCAAATAATAAGCGAATTAGGAACTTTCTACAAGCAATAAGTGCTGGATTTTACGATGATATTGCACCATTGGTTAATATTATATACGATGGCAAAGGATGCTGTAGGGGCTATATAACAAAAGGTGGAATTGTAGCAATAAAATCACCTTTAGAAAAAGAAATAATCAATAGTGGCAGAAATAAAATTACAAGAATAGCAGAACTTAATAAGCAGATATACTTACCTTATAAGGAATTTTATCATCGTTTACTCAAAACTATTAAAGAAAAAGGTTACGTGCATATTGACTATACGCCTTCTAACTTAATTTTTATAGATCAAGAGTATAAATTAATTGATCTTGAAGCCGTACTTTCAATCTATCAAGTTAATAATAGCTTTTTTTCAGATATACATATACCAAGTGATTATAGAAATTTTGTTAAAACAATAAAAAGTAAAAATCTAAAAAAGCATCCAATTAAAAAGTGTATTAGATACTTTTCCCATTCTTAATACTCTTAGTGGATAATGAGACACACATTTAAATATGTTGGGTTTGTTCCTCAAACGTATAGCGCATAAGCTAACTAATTTTTTGGGCTTGCATAATTGTTGAATGAAAATAGAATAGGTAATTATTGTTCAACATAAATTAAGGAGAGTTTATGCAGCATTTTCGATTTTTTCTCGTAAACGTATTATTGTGCCTTTTATTCTCCCAACATATATCGTGCCAAACAAATGTCGAGCTAAATCGGCCATTAAAAGTGTTGCACATAAGTTTTCATCAAGGATGTATCAACGATTATAAGGAAGTTGCTCAAGAATTATCCTTAGACCTGACGTCATGGTATGTTTTATCGGCAGAATTACCACGGATTCATTTTGATGGGGTGAGTAAAGGAAATGATGTATATAATGTTACTCATGAACGAGCAAAGCGAGTGTGGGACAAACATAAAGATTATTTTGAACAGTTTGATGTTATTGTAACTTCTGATACTGCACCGTTATCTCGTATATTTTTACAGAATGGTTGGCAAAAACCATTGATTATCTGGGTTTGCAATCGATTTGATTATTGTCATAGCGGTGGTCTTGGCAGTGAATACTATAGTTTGATCAAAAAGGCTAGCGAGCAAAAAAATGTTAAAATTATTTCCTACACACCATATGAGCATCATTATGCAGCAGCAAAAGGAATAAATTTTGGTACGCGAACAATTAAGCCGCTTGGTTGCCTTGCAAAAGAACTGACAACCGACTTTTGTTCTTCTATACCCCCAGAAATTAATAAAACAGAGACTGCTTTTATTTACCCACGTTTGGATAGGGCTAAAGTATCTTATATTAAGAACAAATGTGCTGAGGTTGGTATTCAAACATATTCAGGTCGTTATAATGGACCAGGTGATTTGAAGGGTTTTAAAGGTATTATTTATTTTCCTTATCAATGGTCAAATTTGGCACTTTTTGAAAATTTACAACAAGGGTTTATTCATTTTGTACCATCAGAAAAGTTTATTTTAGAAAATCGTAGTGTACCTATCCGTTATTGTACGCTAAGCAATTTTCATCTTTGTGAATGGTATAGTAATGAGCATCGGGATCTTTTTGTTTATTTTGATTCATGGGCAGATCTAAAGTACAAAATGGACACGTTAGATTACACAGCGCTGAGTGAGAAAACTAAACGTTTTGCGCAACAACATCGTATGACTATGATAAAGCGATGGCAAGAAGTATTTTATGAATGTGAAGAATACCTGAAGAATAATTAGTTTACCTTTTTCAGAATTACTTGATATTCATCTTCTAATATTTCAAAACCATGTTGTAAAACTGCGGTTGGTTCGATTATCGCATTACGTTTGCGTTATCTGTTTAAGCGATTTTCTAGCTGATTTTTATAGCTCAAGTATTTATTGAGGGGGGCAAGCTTACACTTTTTATAAAACTTACGTGCGAATAAATACCCATCTTTGATTGCGTGCACCACGACTTTCTTCTCTTTCTTGTTGCGTAAATTTTCAAATGTTGTAGGAAGGCGCCCTGGCTTTATTTGTTTCCAATGGACAAAAGTGGTTGGTTTATTGATTACTTCATCAAGGAGGCCATGTATGGCTAAAAATGTTGAAGGGTAATGTTCATTATCACATGGGTATCGCGAGATAATGTTAATGTACTGTGTGTCTTGGGCCATGAGTTCTGCATGCTTGCGGTTAAGAATAACCCATTGAGGATTCTTTTTTTGGTATTTACGCGATACTGTGCGTAGATTGCGTGTTGTATAAAGCTGATTAGCTGGATCGCGATGAGGATTTTTTTTAAAACTTATGATGCTTTTTTCTGTTGCCATAACTTCTTGATAAACTTGGGCAAAGTTTTGTAGTGGTATGGTGCTTTCAGAAATAAAGATGAATTTTTGGTTTTCAGGATCTTTTAATGCTTCTTTAAGCAAAGCAATTTGTGCGCGTATAGTATGAGCCCATGTTGTAGGAATTTTATAATTCATTTCATATTGTTTAAAAAACGATTTATTTGGAACGGTTTGTTTGGCATGCACATAAATTGAGGAGCGATCTTCATTTCCTGTAAAAAATTCTTTCCAATATGCCTCATGATAAACATCCGAAATTATCAGAAAGAGAAAGGCAATTTTTACCATGTACACTCCCAGTATGATTGACTAAACTTTTTAGTCGATTTGATAACCTGATTTTTGCACATTCAGCTGAAAGTCTTTTCAAGTCTATTCATCAAATGGTATAAATTTCAAGAGGGACACATAAATATAAAGGGGGAAGGGATGCTAAGCGTTAAATCTATTGCATTATTGTTATTTTTATCAAATACGTTGGTCATAAGAGTAGATGCACTTGAAAATCAAATGGCTGAGCATAAAAAAGCGGTATTTATTATAGGGCCAGGTAGATGTGGAAGCTCATGTCTAGCTGGTACATTAAAAATCCTTGGCCTGAATTTGGGTACACATTTATTGGGGCCTAATAAAAAAAATGAAAAGGGCCATTTTGAAGATACAAGAACAGTTAAATTAAATCATGCTATTATACATGAGCTTAAGGCAACCAGATCAAAGCTAATAAACTGGGAAAATGAAAAAAACATTGAACAATTGATTACAAGAATTGAAATGCATCTGCAAGAATCATTTAATGGATGTGCAATCTTTGGCGTGAAAAATCCCGATCTTACTATGTTGCTTCCTTTATATATCAGAGCTGCGCAAAACCTGGGCTATACACCCAAAATTATTATGGCCTTGCGAAATCCAAGGGAGATTGTTGCTTCGTTTGAAAGAGGGTGTTCTCAGAAAAGAAATTATGCCTTATTTGTTGTTGCTAATTTTTTGACAGTTATGATTCGCGATGCACAAGGATATGATACTATAGCGATAGATTTCAGCGATTTACTCAATAAAACTGAGCAGACAATTGATAAGCTAAGAAAGTTTTTACCTGAATTGCAGCCTTACCAAGCAGTTAAAGAACAAGTGGATGCCTTTCTTGATAAAGGTTTAAAGCATTATTAATGTCTATTTCCATTCTAAAAAATTAATGGTATAACAATTGCACATTGTTTATACGATTGGTCCGAAAAAAAAGGAGCTTCTTTTGTGTGGTCTTGCTGGATATTGCAATCTTACCAATGCTCAATTCAGTCTAGATTACTCGTTGCTCCATAAAATGCATCGAGTACTTGCGCATCGAGGGCCAGATGACGCTGGTATATGGTTTTGCAAAGAACGTCAAATTGCGCTTGTACATCGCAGATTAAGTATCATAGATTTATCTAATGCTGCTGCGCAGCCAATGATTGATCCTGATCGGCACGTGGCGCTTGTCTTTAATGGTGAAATTTATAATTACAAACAATTGCGTGCTGAGCTTCAATCGTTTGGCTTTATATTTCATTCCCAGTCAGATACAGAGGTTCTGCTGTATGCATACAAGGCATGGGGCATAGAATGTTTAAAGCGCATTGATGGCATGTTTGCTGTTGCCATTTTTGATAATGCAAAAAATGAACTCTATCTTGTGCGTGATCGTTTGGGAATTAAGCCGCTCTATTTTTCATTACAAAATGGCATCTTAAGCTTCGCTTCTGAAATTAAAGCCTTGTGGCAATTGCCGTGGAATCAAAAGCGCATTAAATATCAGGCATTGTCTCATTATTTGACCTTTCTTGTCACTCCGGCACCTATGACGCTTTATGATCAAATATACAAATTACCAGCAGGATTTTATCTTCGCCTTGATGCAAGGCGTACGGTAACTTTTTCCAGGTGGTATAGCCCGATTGTCAAAACTTCAACACCAGAAGAAAAAGATTTTGAAAATGAAGATTTTTGTATAGACAGAATTGGTTATCTACTTGATCAAGCAGTACGCAAACGTATGGTAGCTGATGTACCGGTTGGTGTATTTCTATCCGGTGGTGTTGACTCAAGTTTGAACGTTGCCCTCATGGCCAAGTATACGGATAAGCTCAAAACATTTAATGTTTCATTTGCTGACGGACCGGAATATCAAGAGCGTGCATGGGCCGCAAAAGTTGCTAAGCATTTTAATACAGAACATCATGAAATTATCATTAATGAACTGGACGCATTTACTTTTTTTGAACAAATGCTCTGGCACCAGGATGAACCACTTGGCGATTGTGTCTGTATACCTTTATATTACGTTGCTAAATTAGCTCATGAGTGTGGTGTAAAAGTTGTACAAGTTGGCGAAGGTTCAGATGAACTTTTTTGCGGCTATACAATGTATACGCACTATCTTAACATGCACAGATATTGGCAGGCCTCACAAAAATATATTCCAGCGACTGTACGTAAAGGAATTGCTCAGCTTGCATCGCTCAATGTTCTTCATCCAAACAGACGTGCCATGATACAAGCATGGGCCCAAGATCGCCAATGTTTCTGGGGTGGAGCTTTTGTTTTTTCTGATTTTTGGAAATCAGATTTTTTAGTCGATAGTCAAAAATCTGAGCATATTGATCCAATTGTTGAGCAGATATATCCCGGTCTTTCTGGCCTTGATGATAGTCAAGCACTAGCAGATTATCATCGTAACTATTTGTATGAGCAAGACCCACAGGCAGATTTTTTAAAGATGATGATTTATCTCGAGCTGAAACATCGCTTACCTGAGTTGCTTTTGATGCGCGTAGATAAAATGACAATGGCTACGTCAATTGAAGCACGGGTACCATTTTTAGATCACAAGCTTGTTGAGTTTGCATTGCAGATTCCTATGCGTGTTAAATATCGCAATAACGTGACAAAATATATTTTGAAAAAAGCCTGTGAGGGTATTTTGCCTCATGATATTATTTATCGCCCGAAGATGGGTTTTGCAGCTCCCGTGACCCGTTGGTTTAAAGAGGGAAAATATTTTAAAGCTTATTTTATGGATATGCTCCATAGTGGGCAAAATGAATGGGACCAAATGTTAAATTTCCACGCAATTAATGCACTGTTTGAAGAAAATCAAAAAACTTCAGTTGATTATTCTTATCAATTATGGGCGCTGCAAAATGTTATGGCAATCAATACACAGTAAAAAAAGCAACGTAATTTTATATCTGCGCACTGATTTAGGAGCACGTGATCTTTCAATGGGTGGATCTGTTACGCATACCCTTGGGGTTATTAATGGCTTTGTAAAGCTTGGCTATAGTATTGTTGTAGGTTCCTCGGCTATGATACCAGTGCTCAAAACGTTAAACATCACGGTATTGCATGAACTTAAAAATCCTAGGTGGTTAGCTTGGAGCGGCTTTAAGATTAATAGCTTTTTATCGAATATTTTTTTTACCCTTACTTTATTGCGCAAGCTTAAATCACATGAGATTGCTTTTGTGTATCAACGGTACAGTATGTTAAATTGTACAGGCCTTCTTATTTGTTTTTTTAAAAAGATTCCACTTATTTTAGAATTCAATGGTTCGGAAGTTTGGATGGATAATCATTGGTCTTCAAAATGGCGGATACGACTATCTTGGCTTGTCGGCTGGTTTGAGAAAGTAAATATACAGCATGCAGATCACATTATTGTTGTTTCAGAACCTTTAAAAGAACAATTACTACAACAAGGGGTTCAAGCGAGCAAAATTATTGTTAACCCAAATGGCGTCGAGACTGATATATTTAATCCGACAATGTTACAAAAAGATTGCCATAAGTTCAGAGTGAACATGGGTGTAGATAAACATTTTGTTTTTGGTTTTATTGGTACTTTTTCCGTGTGGCATGGTATTGAAATACTAGCTCAGATGATTCCACAAGTAATACAAAGAAACAAACGTGCTCATTTTATATTAATTGGCAATGGCCCACTGCGTCCTTATTTGGAAAATGCACTTGAACATCATAACGTAT
>SDBT01010130.1_pt1 | contig 15247 bp, 20 predicted proteins | sample 2277101 | NCBI WGS metagenome assembly SDBT01 (sample SAMN10404973, study PRJNA504765) | marine sediment metagenome | isolation source: marine sediment core GS10_PC15, 103 cmbsf | place: Arctic Ocean: Southern Knipovich Ridge | collected 2010 | reverse complement strand
GATTAGTGTTAAAAGAGAACAAGCAGGATTTGCACCTAAAATAGATCAAGGACAACTAATTAATCAATTTTCAGAGCAAAGAAACTTTAAATCTCAAAATATCGAGAGTGTTCATGGACCAGATAGATTTGATATTAGAAAATCTTCAATAAAAGATCCTCTTTTAGACAAGGAGAGAAAATATAATCCAGACCTTCCTAAATCTTGGTAAATGCCCTCGATGATAAGATATATAAATTAAATCTAACTATCAATATTATGGTGGCAAAAGAGGGGTATAAAATTAATCCGATCTATCAGGGAGCAGATTCAAGTTTCACTCCCCCTCAAAATGGTTATATTACTGCAGGAAGTTTAGGACTTGCCACAGATCCAAGAACAGCAAATCAATTACAAGAAGTATCTTCAAGACTTTCTTCAGGAGTAAAATTCGTAGATATAGCAGCTGTTTCTCCAGAGATTTTTGATTCTATGCCCAAACAACAACTCACAGAAATTAACAGATTGAGCAAACTTACTGGGATTGATGTAACTATGCACGGCCCTGTAGTTGATGTTTCTGGGATAAGTCAGCAAGGATTTAGTGAAACTCAAAGAGATGCTGCTGAGAGAAAAGTAGCAGAGGTTCTTTTGAGAAGTCACGAATTAAATCCAAAAGGAAATGTTTTAGTGACTTTCCATTCTTCAGAGGGGCTCCCAGGTTCTCAATTACTTCCTCCTGCAGAAAGAGAAAAAGGAAAAAAATATCAAAAAATGTTTGCTATAAATAGAGAAAGTGGGAGAATGACAGACTTAGAAAGAGAAAAAGAATTTTATCCTGGGGGAGAAGTTAAAGAAAGTGTAAGATTACCAGAAGATAGATTAAGAATTTTAAATAATACTGAATGGAAAAATTCATTATTTCAAATAGAGGTTAATAGAGAAAATGCAGAAAGAATTATGCAAGATGTACATCCTACGACAATTTCAAGATTTGTAGCTCTGAAAGCAGGTCAATTAAATCCTGAAGAATTCTCCAACCAAGAAAGCGCTCAAATGAACAAACTTTCTTCTGCAGATGAATTTGTTGGACAAGCAAACTTAGCCGCAAATGCACTTTTTAGTAAAGCATATGAATTTGCACAAAAAGACAATGATGTAGGAAAGATGAATTTTCTAAAAAAAGTTTCTAAAGAATATGGGGATGCTGTTGGGGTGGAAGGAGGTCAGCCAAAAAATGCTGAGAAGTATTTTAATCCAAAACTCCATTCTCAGGCATTATTAAAATTAACTCAGGAGTTAGAAGTATCTCCCCCAGAAATGTGGGTTCCTCTTGAAGAATTTGCAGCAGAAAAATCATCACAAAGTTTTGGAAATGCTGCTTTTGAAGCATACAAGAAATTCAAAGATACAACCCCTACCCTTGTTATAGAAAACCCGCCAGCAAGCCACGCACTTAGTTCTGGAGAAGATATAAAAAATCTTGTTCTAGAATCAAGAAAGCAATTTGAGAAAAAAGCAATAGCAGAAGGTATCTCTAAATCTGAAGCAAAAAAACAAGCTGAAAAGCTAATAGGTGCAACATGGGATGTTGGGCATATCAATATGATGAGAAAGTTTGGATATACTGAAGAGGATATTGTTAAAGAATCAGAAAAAGTTAAACCTGTTTTGAAACATATTCATTTGTCTGATAATTTTGGATTTGAACATACAGAACTTCCAATGGGAATGGGAAATGTTCCTTTACAAGAGATAATGAAAAAGCTTGGGAAAAAAGGTTTTGAAGCAAAAAAATTAATAGAAGCAGGCCAGTGGTGGCAACATTTTAAAACACCTCCCTTACAAGAAACATTAGAAGCTGTTGGTTCTCCTGTTTATTCTATGAAAATGGCACCTTATTGGAATCAGGCACCCGGACTTTATCAAGGATATTTTTCAGGATATGGGCAGATGCTTCCACAGATCAATTATGAAACATTTGGAGCAGGTTTTGCAAGGCTTCCACAAGAACTAGGGGGACAAGTCCAAGGGGCAAGTGGGGGAAGAATGTCTGGAAACCCTATGGAATAAAAACAATTAAAAAGTATACTCCATAATATATATTGAAATATACAATGGCAAAGAAAAAAGAGGTTAAGAAAAAGGTTGTTAAGAAAAAAAAGACAGACCCTAATCCAAAAAATTTTCCCACTTTAAACCTTAAAAGAGAATATGATATTGCAATGGATTTTGCAACAAAGGTTTTTAAGAAATTTGACAAAATAGTAAAATCAGTTATTCTGTTTGGTTCTTCTTCTAAAAAAGAAACTGTTACAGGTTCGGATATTGATCTGGTGATTATTATAGATGATGTGACAATTGTCTGGGACCAAGAATTAATTGCATGGTATAGGGAAGAACTTGAAAAATTGATTAAAAGAAACCCTTACAAAAATTCTCTCCATATAAATACAATTAAGTTAAGTATCTGGTGGGAAGATTTAATGCGTGGAGATCCTGTGATAATTAATATTCTAAGATATGGTGAAGCAATGATAGACTTGGCAGGATTTTTCAATCCTTTGAAAGCACTTTTGATCAAAGGAAAAATAACTTCAACACCTGAAGCTATTTATTCTGCATTACAAAGAGCACCTCAACATCTTGCAAGAAGTAAAATGGCAGAATTAAATGCTGTTGATGGATTATATTGGTCAATGGTTGATTCTGCTCATGCAGCTTTGATTGCAGCAAATGTTCCTCCAGCATCACCAGAACATATTGCACGAGATTTAAAAGAGAATTTTGTAAATACCAAAAAACTCAAAGAAAAATATGTTGTATGGTACCACGAAATGCTAAAACTCCATAAAAAGATTGCTCATGGAGAAGTCAGAGATCTTAAAGGTGTTCATTTAGATGCTTTACAAGATCAAGCAGAAGAATTCTTAAGTGTAATGGCTAATTTAGTCAAGGACTTGATTGATTAGGATCATATCTAGAAGGTTTTTCATCAGGATTTATTTTGATATCCCTAAAATCATATATTTCTCTTCCTGGAAAAAGTACTGGAAGTTTTTCCATAAAACCATCTCTTAGATCAGTCATATGATCGCGAACCAAGTCTCTAGAACATTTTAACCCAAACCCTAAAGCTCCCAGCTTTACAACATTAAGAGTCATACTATAAAGTTCAGTCATTCTTTCTGCATCTATTTGAGCTAATATTGCCATATTATCTTTTCCCTCTTTGAGTATTTATAATTTTTGTTAATTGTCTAGCATGATATGAGAAATATTTGGTAGAGCCTTTTGGAAAAGGGTTATATTTTGCAATTGAAGCCTTAATACGTTCTTCCCCTTCCCCTGAAAAGAATAATGTTTCAAGAATCTCCGCTGTTACTTTAAAACTTTCAGCTTCATCACGATAAATGTCTGTAAGAGTTGCCATTTTTAAAATTTAATCCACCTCCCTTCTGAGCTCTCGATTAAACATTTTATTCCCTCCTAGGATTGTCTCTGAGGATTAATTTTTGTAACAATAAGTTGGTAATCTTTTCCTTGATCGTTAGAATATAAAACTCTAAATCCATCTCTTCCATCTTCTCCGAGACCATAAACTTCTACAGAAGGAACCTCTGTTGCACTTCCAAAAACAACATCATCCCTGGAAAATCTTGTAGCTCTTTTAAAAACAGCATCATCCGTGGAAAATCCTATAGTTCTTTCAAAAGTGGAAATTGATTCACAAACTCCTTCCTTAGATCCTTCTATTGTATCATAAATAATTCCATCTGAAAGGGTTAGCCCAACAACACTAAATCTATCTTCTTTAGAATGTGTACCAAGGGGAGCTTGTCCAGCATTACTCTCAAGTTCTATAAAAGTTCCAGACTCACCAGTCATTCTTTCTTCTTCAACTTCACGCCCTCTAAGTAAATGCAAGTACATTCCTTGTCTACAACCTACTTTCTCTCTTGAATTATCTGTCATTTTACCTTCTCCTTTTGCTTTCCAAAGTCATACCCTATTTCAGCCAAAAAAGTAGCCCTGTCTTTAATCTCTTTTGAAAAAGGATGAGTAGCTACAACTTTTCCGCCAATCTTTAATCTATCTGTAAGATTCCAAGATGCTCCAAGAGACCCTTCTAAATAGGACCGAGACCATCCAGGATTGTCCATAAATGCCCCATCATTATATGCTAATTTAAAACCAGCTTCAATAAGAGCCTGATCTTCTTTTCCAATAGGAAGTTTATCTTTTCTAGAAATTGAATAAATTCTTCCCTCTCCACCAACTTGATAAAACTGGTGTCCAGCTATTGTGAATAAAGGATTTTCAATTTTAGCATAAACTTGACCCATGTTTCTCCAAGCACCATCAGCTCCCCTAGAAGGAAACTCAACAAAACCAACAGAAGCATTTACCTTCCCATTTTTATCTAAAGGAAATTTATAACTAAGACCAAAATCAAATTCATTAAGTCTTTTAAGATCATCATAATTAACCATCAACATTCCTTTCCAAGGACCATCTTCTCCTTTAAATGTTAATTGGGTAACAGGACGACCATTACTAAAATTCATCCCAAAAGCATCATATGTTCCTGCACGAGAAAGATTAAGTGTTTGAGCATCAGTTTTTCCATTTGGTAAAAACATAGAAGCCCCAGCAGCTATTCCTAATGCGATTTTATCTCTTAATCTCATTTTACTTTTCTTCATCTGCAGATTTAATTTCATCTTCAAAAATTTGAGCGATTCTTGGTTCAGAATAATCACAAGTTGCACATGCTCTAAGGGCTCGAGATGCTTTTTCAGATTTAGGTAGTACTTCTTCCTTATAGAATTCTGTTTCAGAATCTCCTTGAGAAATGAATACATCTACAGCTAATTGTTGTTGTGATTCTAAAGCCCTAATAGCTTCATTTCTTGCAGCATGTCGTGCATTTTCAATTTCCAAAATTTTGCCTAGAGTATTGGGTCCTCTCTCCCCTGTTAACTTTATTCCTATCTCATAACACCTTCCACAATTTACATAAGCTCTACAAATTCCCATTTTACCTTCTCCCCTTTCTTCCGTCTCTTCGATTTTGCCTTTTTGTTAGTTTTGCCTGATGAGCATCATATCTTGCTTTAGCGACATTATAGTCTCTTTCCCTATGAACCCTCATAGTGTCTGTAAGAGCAGCTATTCTTCCCTCAGTCATTCTTGTTGTAGGAAATCTTTCATTAGAATCAATTGTATAACCATGAGTTACAAGATAAGGTATCATTTCTGGATTAACTTCCTTAGGAAGGTGTACAGGAGTATTAGGAGAAAGTGCATCTGGAGACCTATTCTGATCTTCATCAACTATAACATGATTTTTCCCAAATTGTGTTAATCTTGGAGTATATGTTGGATCAGGCATTTGTGGTGGAATTGAGGTTGCATAGGCAATACTTCCAACAACTGCAAGTGCTGCAAAAGCTGGAAGAGGATTATTGAGGTCTTGCAAAAGCATTTTACTCATTTTAAGCAGCCACCCTATATTGAGGTCTTGCAAAAGCATTTTCCCCTGCTGTAATCTCTGCTGCTAAACCTTTAAGATTTTGAAGTCTAGCTTCATTTGTAGCCTCTGGCCTTAAGTTTTCAATACTATACTGGTCAAGGTCTCCCATAACTTTCATAACCCCTTGATATTTTTCGATAGTACTTCTAGCTTCACTAAGTTTATCTTCTGTAAACATGCCTTCTGGAGATTGCAGAACATATGCTGCGTCCCCAACTTTCTTTGTAATATCTGCAATTGTTTCATCTTTAGATTCTAAGATTCCTACAATACTTGCTCTTTCTTCAGGTTCTAGTCCTTCTAAAACAGGATCATACCATCTTGCAGCTTCACCAGGAGTGTAAGTTCCTCTTTCTTCATCAAATTTATCAGAATAAATCTTTGTAGCTGTTTCAATACCTTTTTGAGAAGCATAAGTTCCTTTTACAAATCCTTCAGCTTCTTCCCCTAGATTAAGACCTCTCTCACCAGCAAGTACTTCAAGAGCATTTGCAGTGTATGGAGATTTTTCTCTTAACAATTGTGCAGCTAATGCACCATGTTGGTATTGTTCAAAGCTCATTTGTTCTCTTGTTGATGTCATTTTATTGATTAGCCCCCACGATTGTTATATTAGCATTTGTATCATGAGCAGTATGTTTGTAAAATTGCTTAGCTCTAACATTTCCTCCTGAATCAACTAGAACAGTATGTTCTTTATCATCTGTTTGAGGATTCTGCATTAATGTCCATCCTTCTGGAAGTATAGCATCATACAACATTCCTCCTTCCTCTTCATCTAGGATTTCTATTCCCATTGCTTCTAATTCTCTCCTTGAATTCGGAAGATAAGGGCTAAACATATTATAACAGATATTTGTTGGTCTTGGTCTTTTCCCTCCTAATCTATCTCTTAAAGAAACCTGTGTCCATTCTATATTTTCTGGTTGATCTCCAATAAATCTAACAGGTATAGCATATCTTCCTTCAAGGAGTTTTTCTCTTAATGTAGGATTAACCCATTTTGTATTGGCTTTTCCCCCATCTACATGGGTTAGTTCTCTAGCTAAACGGACCTCTTCTCTTCCTTGGGTTTGGTTTGATTGTTTCATTTTCTTTAATTTCCAAACAGAATTAATGTTTATAAACCTTTCTATTTTGTTACTATTGGAGAGTTACTAAAGATATGGCCAAATGCCTTCCAGAAGAAATTTTATTCCTTTTTTTCATATATAATCCTTGTTTTGCAAGGAAGTTTTGATCTGGTTTGTTTCAAAATCTTTCTCACATCTTTTACCCCTTTTTCACTTCCAACAGCAACGAAAAAGATTCCTTTTCCAGGTTTTAATATCGCTGCTTTACCGCCTGCTTTACCATAGGATAATTGCATTCCAGACTGCATTCTATCTGCACCAGCACCTGTAAGCATTTTATTTTCTCTCTGGATATGGTGTGGGAATGGAATAACTTTGAAAAAATATTGTCCTGAAGTAGCTCTGGTAGTAGATTTATTAATAAATTGTCTACAAGCTTCAAAAGCATTATGCCTAATTTGGACATTTTCTTTAGAAACCATTGTTAGATGGTGGGGGAGCTTCCCTCTTCTAAAAAGGTCTGGAGAACCCATCTCAAATTTCACAATTTTCTGTTGAGGAACTGTTTTAATAAAAGATTTTTGTCTCCTTTTACTCACCCGTGTAAATGGAACAACTTTCCTCTTTGAATATGCATTTGCTTTTCTTAAACCTGCCATTATTCTCCACCCTCAACATTTGATGATCGATTTAACCTATATTCTATTTTGAATAATAAGGATTTTGCCTTCCCAAATCTAGGAGAAAGTTGCAGAGCTTCTTGTAAAAAATCCATTGCTCCAACATCATTCCCGTCATCATATTCTTCTCTTCCAGCAATATAATATGCTTCTGCTGTAGATGATACCATTTTATTTTACCTCCACCTCTGTTGTAACAGCTTGTCCTGGAAGCCCTTTTTCAAAAATAGCTCTAACAAGACCCTTGCCTCCATGAGGACTTGAAACTTTACCTTTGATAATTTTCCCTGCAGGAGATTTCCATTCTACCTTCTTTCCAACCAAGTTCTCTGCATCTTTACGTGTTTTAGCTCCTAGATCTAATAGAAAATGTCTTTCCTTGATAGTCTTCCTACCTCTTCGGAACTGAATAACTTTGCCTTTAGACTTCCCACTTTTCTCTAAAGGAGCTTTTTTCTCTTTTTTCAGCTGTGCTTTTTCATCAAGAGCTTCTTCTGCTACAGCTACTTTTTCAGGAACTTTATTATCTTTTTCAATATCTTTGATAATTTCTTCTTTAGTTTCTTCAGGAACTTTGCCTTTCATATTAATTAATTGAGAAATTGGTTTTTAAAACTTTTTAAAGAGTTATTTCAAAGCTTCCAAGCTCTTTTTTCACAAGATCAAATACTTTTGGATTTATCTCAATAGTTTTATCTTCTTTTTGTTGTGAAACAGCTGCAGAAACTTCCTTCATGTCAGAGTTTTCAATCTTTGTGGTGATCTTTTTAATACCATCTTCTGTAAACAAGAAGCTAGCACTTGGCGTATACAAGATTTCAGCCATCATTGCTTTTCCAGCTTTCTTATACTTCAATCTCATTCTTGTTCTTTCAAGAGAAACAAGATCACTTCTTTGAGAATATTCAATTAAGTCATTAACAAGAATTGCAGAGTTTTTTCTAACTTCGTCGAACTTTTGCCCTTCTACTTGCTTTTTCTTAGCTTGTGCCTTTATCTTTATAAGATTTTGAAGTGTTCTCAGGTGCTGGTGTGTAAATTTACCTTTTTTCACAAACTTATCTTCAAATTCTTTTATCATTGTAGCTTGCGCTTTTTTACCAACAATAGCTTCTAACAATTTAGTTATATCAAAATGTAATTGTTCCAGTGTTTTTTCCTGTGCTCTTTTTTCAATCTGACCTCTTAATGCTAAAAGTCTCTTGATATAAGCATCAGAATCTTTGATTAATTGGTCAATCTCAGCACCTTTAATAGTCATTTTAGGATTATGCTCATAAGATCTAAACATTTCAACAAGTTTCTTAAGAACAACAACTTCAGAAGCTTTCAATAATTTTTCTTTTGTCACAAAAATATCTTTCATTAATTTTGGAGTTTCTTTGTGTGTTGGGGGTGGTGAACCTGCAAGCATGATTAATGCTTGGGAAGGATTCAATACTTTGTAATAAAGATCAACCATCGCATCCAAAAGTCTCCTTTCAATCATCTCTTCTGTTTTTTCAGCTGTTTTCATAAACATATCAATAGCTTCTGGAGATGGTTTTAATCTCCCCATTCTTAACAGAGCTTTCCAAGGCAAGAATGTTCCTTTATCATGAAGTGGAACACCATCTCTGATAAATGTGAAAATAACCGGGTGGGCATCTTTTACAGATTCCCAAAAGTCTGTCAAAAGCCAAACTTGTATATTAAGAATATTTTTCTTAATCCCTGCAAGAGCATTTGCTTCTGCAATATATTTGTAAATCATTTTCCTTAATCTTTCTTTAAGTTCAAGCCTAGGCATTTGTTTAACATCTGTATCATTAATAAGAACAAAACAATCTACATCAGATTCAGGAGTAACATTTCCCCTAATTAAGCTTCCACCAATAACATAGCTAACAACATATTTGTCAAATTTCTGTAAGACAAGAGATTTATGAATTTCTGCAACTCTCAAAGCTGCAAGAATACCTGTATCATAAATAGGGAAAGAAACACCAATTGCACTAACCATATCAAATTTACTATCCATGCATGTTTCCCAGATATCTACAGGAGTTTTAACATAAACCCATGCATTTTGTTTTGCTTTGTCTAGCTCTGCAACAATCTCACTTTTGATCTTAGGAATATTCTTAAATTGTTCTTCAGGAACAATCACATAAAGATGGATTTTCTTTTGAAGTTTCTCAAGTTCTGCAGGAGCAACATTTTCACCTAATTCGTCCTCAACAAAAAGCTTTACAGCTTGAGGGGATATAATCCCTATAGCTTGTATAAAAGGATGTTTTTTTACTAAAGTTCCTTTGATTTTCTCAAAATCTTTTCGTGTTTTCTCAAAATCTTTTTGAAGTTTTGCAGGATTTTCAGGTAATTGGGCATTTTTAGGAGAATAATTGTTTCTTAGATTCATTCCAGGAATTCCAAAACTGTCCTCTGTTTTGTTATCTTTTGTCATAGTGAAAAAATGAATGGTCTGTTTATAAAGGTTTTGAAAGAATTAACAAGTAGCTTTAACCCGCAAATCTTTAGTTTTAATATATCTCCCCCAAGCAGGTCCAACCTTTTCTGCTTCCAAATACTCTCTGATTGAGTTCCTTTTATCAGCATTCCCAAGAATTTCTCTTGCAACATTAAATCTTGACCTTCCTACAACTGAAAATCCCGGTTCAACTTGTTGAGCAAGATGATAAACAAATGGAACCCCTCCCAGCTTATATACCCAAAAAACTTTATCTTCCCTGATGCTATTAGCTATTTCAGATAAAGGTTGATCATTAACATTTCCATAAGAAGTTTCTCTGCCAAATTTAGCAAATCCATCCCCAAAATCAACATCCCCACTATTTGAAACACTTAAACAGCTTCCAGCATCAATTCCAATGTATAGGTCGTGTGGTTGAAGTTCTCTTTCTGGGGCAACCTCATCAAAAAGAGGAAGGTTATACGCTCTCCCAATCGGAACAATCCATTCTAGATCAATATCAATGGGCTTCCCTTGTTCAGGATAAACTTTAACAGCCACTCTTTCTAACCTATCTGAAAGATATTCGCTTCTTCTAGTTCCAAAAGCGCTTCTTAGTCCCCTTATGACTCCATTAATTCTTTTAACAGTATCAATCCCATTACACATATTTATTATTTTATAATAAAGAAATTCTCCAGGGTTTACTTCTGGAAAGATTTTTGCTATAGCCTGGTTAATATTCACATAATTTTGAGGGGAAACAGCATAAGGTTGGCCAAAACTTACTGTTAAATTAGATCTTCCTTGAAAATCCATTTCATTTTGTTTTAAGAATGAAATCCAATCTTCAGCACTTTCAGGAGTTTCTCCAAAAACCCCGTTTGTCATTATGCAGGCAGGGGTTGTGCTGGAAAATTGTGCGGCGATTCCCACACTTTCCCGATTTTCTTCCCACATCGGTTCACCATCTGTTAGACTAACAGAACGGATATAGGCATCTTTGGCTTGATTAAAAACATTATAAACAGTTTCAGGATCTGCAACACCTGTTTCATTTGGGCCACAAGTTACACCACAATGAAAACAATTAAGATTACAGCTAGGGCCCATTTCTAAGAGAACACTTGATAGATCTGGCCTTACCAATCTTGCTCTGATAAAATCAGGAGTTCTCATAATAGTAGGACGCTTTTCAGCAATCCTCAAGATCCTTTTTCTATCTTTTTCTTCCATGATATTTTCATCAGAACTCTTTTTCCCAAGTAAAGCAAACTAGAATTAAACATTTTTAAATATTTACAATTTTTTCAAACTATTTTTACCATCTAGTCTAAATTTTTAGAGGAATATTTGTCATGCATATCCAATGCATCAAGAATATATTTTTGTATAGGTTTTGCAATTTCTTTTTCATCATCAAAACAGATTTTCTTGAAATTATTTGTAGCCTTCTTTTTCAACCACTTTTGGTAATAATCCCAATCTCCTGCAAACGCAGCTTTTGCAAAAAAATGCACACTAATGAATTGGGATAAAGCATCTGCAGTCCTTACAATTTTAGCATTTGTTGAATTTGGTTCTTCTTCAGCATCTGTTGCTTTTATGCATCCTAGTACTTGATCAACGATTTCTTTAGAAAATTTATTTTTTTCTAATATCCCTTTTGAATACTCTAAACTCCTCTCTTCATGCCCCTCTGGAGAATCTTTTTCTCTTTTATAGACTAATCCCACATCATGCAAAATACAAGCCAATTCGCAGATAAGTTCATCCCCTTTGTATTTTTTACACATATCTTTAGAAAGATCTACCATAATAAGGAAATGATTTGGAAAAATCCAGTCTCTTCTAGTGTATAGGTATTTTCTTTCATCTGTTTCGTCTCTAAATAAATTATAGACTTCTTTTCTTACACCTTCCAACCCTGTTTTTTCTTTTCCCATGCTAAACTATAGATAGCCTAATTTAAAACCCTTTCTAGAAACATTAATCTGAAGCTATTTCTCCAATCTTACTTCCAATATATTGCTTTTCTCCAGCAACAGCATACACTTCTTGAGCTCCTTGGATAAATCCTTCAAAAGCAAGATCATATCTTTGTAGTATTTCAGGAGTTCTAATTTGTGCAATTGCCTCTCTAGAGTCTTCTTGAACTTCTTCAACAAGGTATTTCTGCACAGCTTCCTTAACACCTCTGTTTTGCACTAAAACAGATGGATCTACTCGTTCAAATCCTGTTCTGCCTTCAGTGTTTGCATCTAAAACTATGACAACATACTCTCCCATATCAAGATTTTTTCCTCCCTCTGAAGCCTCCCTGTAGGTTTTATCTCCTGCAGAGTCTCTTTCTCCAATATATCTATTTCCAATGATTTGGTGGTCTCCAATGACAATATGGTCATCTCCAATTAACTCCATTCCATGTTCTTGAGTAAGATGGTCTGAGATTAAGCTTTTTCCTCCATCACTTCCTGCTAAAAGAATCATCGTTTTTCCGTCTTTTCTAACTGCAGCAGCGTGTAATGGTAAAAGTCCTTGAGCCACACTATTTGCATCTGCTAAAACCCTTGAAAAGTATGCTAATCCTTCTTTTCCACCCTCTTCAGGGATTGTTAAGTAGTTTTCACCAGGATCATACATAAAAGAATCTCCTTCTTGGGCAATTCTTGCTTGAGGAGCTTGTTCTGTACTATCACTTGCTTGATAGGCAAGTTTAGATTCAAAAAAACCTTCATCTACCTGAAGCAAAGATCTCTCTAGATCATTCTCCGGAGAGAGTCTATTCATATCCTTTAAATCTGCTGTAATTATCATCTTTTTTCACTAATAATTTAAAAGCAAAATACTTTATAAGTCTTTCTATTTGTTACTACTGTACGGTTAATATATTATGGTAATTAGAAAATTAAAGACAATTATTTATCTTTCAAGAACTCTTCAACCCCAGGAATATCTTCTTTAGTTCCCATGTCAACCCAATAGTCTTTCAAAGCTTTAATTTTTACTTTTCTTTTTTTAGCTAAAGCAGAAATAGCATCTGTTAATTCATATTCTCCTCTAGGGGATAACTCGACTTTATCCAATTCTTCAAATATCTTAGGAGTAAATTTATACACCCCAATATTTGCTAAGTCTCCTACAAATTCTTGAGGTTTCTCAATAGTTTCTACCAAGAATTCACCATCACAAAGAAAAATGCCAAATCTTTCAGGAGTATCTGTTTTCTGCCCTATAACATAATTAAAATCATCATTTTTTGCAATTTGTTTAAAATCATCAGGACTTACAAGCGTATCCCCTCCAATTAATACAAAATTATCGTCTCCTACAAAATCCCGAGCATATTTTACAGCATCCCCAGAGCCTAAAGGTTCTTTTTGTTCTACTACTTCTGCTTTAATATTATTTTCCTTGAGGTATTCTTCTACCTTTTCTTTTTTCCATCCAACTATTATTAAAAGGTCTGTTAATCCTGCTTGTTTCAAATTTTCAATAAGGTAGCTTAGAAATGGTTTACCATTAATTTCAATTAAAGATTTGTTTGTATTTTCTGTTAAAGGAAGCATTCTAGTTCCTTTTCCACCAGACATTATGACAACTTTCATTTTGAATTTGAATGCGCGTGCCGGGATTTGAACCCGGGTCACTTCGTCTTTGCTTCGCTTCTTTTTGAGCGCCGAACTTTTTTAAAGTTGGGCATTGGCAACGAAGTATTCTGCCACTAAACTACACACGCTTGAGGGGCACCAAGGTTCCCCTTACATTAACCCCTCCTATTAAAATAGGGTCAGGCCTGATGGGGCAAAAGAGTTCCCCTTACATTAACCCCTCCTTTAAGTTAGGATTAAGTCTAATAGTTTAGAGTAAATTGTATTTTTTAAAGATTGTTAGGATATGGTCCTACCAGGAGTCTAACCTAGGTCTTCTCGGTGTAAATATAGGTAGCTAAAACCTACCCTTTTGGGACTTTTTGGTTTATTTAGTTTATTCAAATGAATAATTCTCAAAAGTGAACTCTTTTACTTCTGAATTATTTGGAAGTCCTATGACTACTATGTGTGCTCTTTTTTCTACCATAACAATTATCAAATAAACACCATCTTTTCCAAAACTGAAGTAGTCATTAATTTTTGATTTATCCCAAAGTATTTGATAGTGATCATCAATCATCCAACTTTCATCAAATAATCTATAAGCTAATTTATTGAGAAATTCCCAAATATTTTTAGTAACTTCTATCTGTGCATAAAATTCTGATTTTTCATCCTTAATTGTATATAGCTTTTCCATTTTTGAATATGGTCCTACCAGGAGTCGAACCTGGGTCTTCTCGGTGTAAACGAGGCGTCTTAGCCGTTGGACTATAGGACCTTAATTAAATTAAAAGATTTTGGCTTTTAAGGTTTTGGTTTTATATTTTAGTAAAGTTTATATATCTAATTCAAAAGATGATTATATGGAATACAAAGTACACACTTTGAATATCAATTTGTCTAAAGAACCAGAAAGATTAGAGCAATTTATTAATAATCTGAAGGGAGAGGTTATTTCAATAATCCCTAATGTTAAGCCTCTCTTCCTGTGTTATGGCGCCAAAGTTAATTCTGTTTTTATTGTCGAAAAGATAAAATAAAACGCCCGCACCAGGAATCGAACCTGGGAGCCCCGAAGGGCCAAGATTTCCAGTCTTGTGCAATACCATTATGCGATACGGGCTTTTTCTCCTTTTCCCGTATTAAAAGGAGGGGTGACTTGTCAGGGGAACCTTGGTTCCCATACGATATGCGATACGGGCACAAGATAAACCGTTTCTAGAAATATATAAATTTATCTTTAACTATCTAATAGATGCTGCATAATCTTCTGCTTTCTTTCTCATATCTACATAAATTTCGTAGAAAGATGTAAGTGCACTACGTAAAGCTTCCTCAGAAGGTTCTACATGCATATGCAAGATAGAATCAGTTTGCATTATCTTTATGTCATGGTCTTCTAATTTTGATTTTGTCGCATTTTCTTCAAGATCAGACCTAAACAAAGGGCGGGGGTCCCCATAAACAGAAACAGAAATATGGGGGGGATTTTGACTAGAACCTCTTAAGAATTGATGAGCTTCTAACCTATGGTCTACTGTTTTCAAAAAGCAGACCCTATCACCCCAATAAGGATCTCTTCCAGAAGACCCATTATTAACATACATAGAACCAAGAATCTCTTTCCCAAATAATTCTGAAACATCTTCAACAATTCTTAGTAAATCTTTGGCACCTCTTATTGGCATTTGTTAAAGAAATTTGGTTTGATTAAAAATACTTATGTAATAGAAATCTAGTTTAATCTTTCATCTCAAGCTTAATATTAACATTCTTAGGAATTTGCATCCTCATAATGTGATGAAGAACTTTTTCATTTGCAGGAAGATCAATGATCCGCTTATGAATCCTCATCTCAAAATTATCAAAAGTAGCTGTCCCATCCCCGCAAGGAGATTTTCGTGTAGTAATCTTAAGTTTTTTCGTAGGTA
>SDBT01010127.1_pt1 | contig 15248 bp, 17 predicted proteins | sample 2277101 | NCBI WGS metagenome assembly SDBT01 (sample SAMN10404973, study PRJNA504765) | marine sediment metagenome | isolation source: marine sediment core GS10_PC15, 103 cmbsf | place: Arctic Ocean: Southern Knipovich Ridge | collected 2010 | reverse complement strand
TACCGATCATCTGCTCAAGTTTTCCTACTTGTGTCTCTAATTTTTTTACTTCCTGATTGGTATTATTACTTAATTCCCCATCTAAATATTGTCTCTTCCAGCGGTTGATAAGTCCGGGGGAAAGGTTATTCTCTTTTCCTAATTCCAGGATCCTTTCACCGCTTAGTGCTCTTTGTACTATTTCTTCTTTTTGTTCTTTAGAATATTTTCTTTTTTTGATACCCATTATCTTATGCCCCTCCTTCGTTTCTCTTGCTTGTTATTTTATTATATAACAAGTCTTATTTTTCTCCTAAATGTGTCTAGTCGGAGGGGTGCAGTTCACGTACTAAAACTGCAGGAGCATTTGACCAAATAAGAAGTAATTATAATGGGATTTTAATAAATCCTGGATCTGCAGAAGAGATTAAGAATGCTCTTGTAATGCTTATAGAGAATCCTAACTTAAGGGAGTCAATAAGAAAGAATGCTTATGATTCTGTTGTTAAAAAATTTTCAGCTATTATTATGACGGAAAGTTATATAAAGATATATAAAAAGATATTAAAAGCAAAGAGACGGACAGGTAATTAAATAATTTTTAAAAGAGTATTTGATATTGTATTATAATAATTAGTATTTTGTAGATAATTATTCATTGCTCTAATGAAAATGAACTGAATACAAGATAATATAATTTGGGTGAGTCTATCGTCCAAAACGAAATTCAATATTGCCAAAATATTTAATGGTAGATTTAGATGGTATATAAGCTGAAACTATTATTTTTACCAAGAGAGGTCTGACATATCAACTTATTAAAAGTTAACAGAGGTATTATTTTATAGATATAACTATGGAATTTTCTCTGGCGTTACCTATGGAATTTATTATAGCTTTGAGGATTGATTTGCTTCAAAATAATAGAGTGCTTTCAAATTAGAATATATTACATGATATTCCTTTTTTGTGCGAGTCCCTTGTAAAATTTCTAAAAGGATGATTCCACAAATACAAACTTGATCCTTGTCTAAGATTTCGGTTAAGATTTTTTTTAGAATTTCTGGAAAATTTCGCTTTAAATCCATAATCCAGGCAGATGTATCTACTAAAACCAAACCATCTGGTTTACTCATCTTTTCCGATCTCTTCTAAATAAGCTAAATCAATATCCAGGGTACATTTTCCCAATCTACCTTTTAATTTTTCCAGATGTCTTCTTCTGACAAATTCTTTCAAGGAAAAATTAATTAATTCAGTTTTAGTGCGTAATTTTAATAATTTTAATGCTTCTTCCAGAAGATTATTATCAATGTTAATTGTTGTTCTCATAAAGCATCACCTCTACGCATATAATATATAATAAAATGATGCCTGTCTACAAAGTCATTGCGAGCCCCAGATTTATCAGGGCACGATAATCTCTACTAGCTTCTATTCATTGAACCCCTCTTCCCTTTTCTATAAACTGAAAACTGTAAATCGAAAACCGTAAACTTGCATCTTGTATCCCCTCCCCCTCCCCCTTGCAGGGGGTAGGATTAAGGTGGGGATTTTAAACTATACACGCTAATCAAATACCAACGACTAACGACAAATTTATCTTACATTTTAAACTTGCACCTTGCAACCTGTATTTTAATCAGTCAATTAACCAATTGCTCAATCGTCTTTTAATCTAATAAAAACTGCTCCCAAAAATAAAAGTTTGCCAGCTTCAGATACTCCAATACCACCCACTTAATATCTTCTTTATCCTTCCACCATTGATTAACATTAGAAGGGTCATACTTACTACTTGGACTAGAATAGATATTTATCTCTCTATCCAAACCGCTTAAGGCCTTTCTAAATATCTTTTTAGATCTACCGGAATGATATTTTGAAGTGACTAATATGAATGATTCTATTGCTCTATTATTCCTAATATATTCTCTAATGATCAACGCTTCGTCCTGCGTGCTTTTGGCGCCACCTGCAAGGATTAGTATATTTTCCTCGGGAACTCCTAAGTCTATTGCGGCCATCTTGCTTAATTGGGCATTTCCCGGGGGTATTTCTACTCCTCTTTCTACAAAGATATCGTAGTCAACCCTATAGCCATTAACAAAGACTAGTTCGTCAGAATATCTTTCATTATATATATCCACTGCTTGCAGTATCCTGTCAGGTACGCTTCCCATGAGAACTACAATCATATCACTTGCGTGCAAATCATCTTCAGCTACCAACCATTGGCCTAAATTAGGCATTAGAAATACGCTTACAAAAATAAAAAAAGCAAAAAGTATCACCAAAATAGTCGTTATCTTTTTGCCGGTAAATTTATTATATCGTTTTATTCTCACTTTATTACTTGTCATTCCTATCCCTTTTCTGCTTGCTCTGCTAAATCTTACTTATGCAGCGTCATTCCTACCTATATACTCAATACTATATACCGTTTCCCCATCCGCCAATATGCACCTTTCTTTGTATTTTACATTTTCTTTACTAACGACTATTCACTATTCACTAACGACTAATTTAGTTCCCTCTTTCAACTTCTCCACCACATAATCCATCTGTTCTTCCTTCAAATTATTAAAAAACGGCAAGGCAATCGTCCTTCCCGCAACATCCTCAGTAACCGGAAAATCCCCTTCCTTATAACCAAACATCTCACTATAAAAAGGTTGTAAATGAATCGGAGTAAAATAAGGTTTACACTGAACCCCTTCCTGGTTTAAATACTGAATAACTTGATCCCGGCTGATGCCTTTCTTAATGCGAATGACATAGACAAACCAGCTTAAACGAGTAACATAATCAGCGATATAAGGAATCTCTACTTCTTCGATCTCCTGTAATTTTTGGTTATACTGTCGAGCTACTTGATTTCTCTTAATGATTATTTCCTCCAACCGGTCTAACTGGGAACAACCTAAGGAAGCGGCCAATTCATCCATACGATAATTATAACCTACGCGTACATGACTAAGCCATTCTCCGCTGACTCCCCTTCCCTGACTTCTCATGCTTTGGCAAAGCTGTGCTATTTTTTTATCATCTGTAATAATGATTCCGCCTTCTCCGGTGGTCATCTGCTTATTCGGATAAAAGGCAAAGATGCCTACTTCACCCAAATTTCCTACCTTTTCTCCCTTATATTCCGAACCCAAAGCTTCAGCTGAATCTTCAATCAATCTTAAGGAATATTTATCAGCCAATTCTTTAAATCGGTCCCATCGGGCAGGATGACTAAAAACATCCACTACCAATAAAGCTTTAAGCTTTGAGATTTCTTCCTTTTCCATTGAAAGGATTTTCGATTCTACTTTTTCCGGATCTAAATTCAGGGTATCCGGTTCGATATCTACAAATACCGGTACCGCTTTCTCAAATAACAAGCAATTACTGGAGGCAATAAAGCTAAAGGGGGTGGTGATGACTAAATCCCCTTCTCCAATCCCCATACTTCTTACAATCAAATGAAGGGCACTGGTGCCGCTGTTAACGGCCACTGCATATTTTCTGCACATGTACTCAGCCATTTTCTTCTCGAACTCTACAATCTTAGGCCCTATGCTAAGAAAACGACTCTTTAAAACATTGACAACTCCCTGAATGTCTTTTTCATCAATATCCGAACTGGATAAAGGCACCTGTATCTGCATCATGATATTATTCCTCCCTTCCACTTCTACCTTTTAAAATATCTCTTAATTTCAACTCTTTCTTTCTAAGAACCTAACCTTTCTAATGCTATAAAACAATCCAACTCCTAAAATAATTAAAAATATCCAACCAATATCAACATTTACAGTAAATAGTACCGCGTTAAACCCAAAAATTATACTCACTAAATACATAACTAAAACAGTATTTTTATGACTAACTCCACAATTCATTATTCGATTATAGAAATGATTTAAATCACCTACTAAAAAAGATTTTTCTTGACGATATCTATATAGAAAAGTTAAAAAATTATCCAGGATAGGAACCCCTAAAATTAAAATAGGAATAATAAATCGAATTAAATTATATGGTTGGTTAGTGAAAACAATCATCAAAGTTGCCAAAAGAAAACCAAGTAACATACTACCGCTATCCCCCATAAAAATACTTGCTGAAAAAAAATTATGTTTTAAAAATCCCAACGAACTTCCTATTAATATCAAAGATATAAAGATACCAAATTCATTTCCTTGCTGCCAAAAAACAATTAGAAAAAATGTTGAGCAAATAGTAGTTATCCCTGAAGCTAATCCATCTAACCCATCTATCATATCCATTGCGCTATAAGAGCCTACCACATATATAATAGTAAAAATAAACGAAAACCACAAATTTGGGAATAAATTCATTCTTATACCATAAAAAAATAGAATCAAAGCGGCAATACTTTGTATTATTAATTTAGGCAAGGCTTCCATTGTTTTTATATCATCTATAAATCCTACCATAAAAACAATAGTCCCTCCTAAAAAAATTCCTATCATCCTATTTTTTAAAAATGCAATATTTAATCTTCCATAAAAATAATATACCAAAATAATCGATACTAAAAATGCCATATAAATAGCTAAACCACCTAACCTGGGGATAGGTTCACTATGTATTTTTATCTGATTAGGCTTATCAATTGCACCAATATAATGTGCTAATTTTTTTGCCAGAATTGTACCTAAATATGATATAGCTAATGAAATAAAAAAAATAATATAGAAGTGCATCATTAAATAATTCTCCTAATCCTCTCCCTCAACAGCTTAATCAATCCTATCATAGAACCAAAACCATAAATTTTATCCGCTCCAGCTAGGATAAAATATTTCTACCATTAACCAAGGCCCAACCAATAATTCCCGGTTTAACCTCCAACCTCCGCCTTTCCTGTTTGGAATACTTCTTCACCTGTTGGGGTAATACCGGCCTGCGCCCTACCATACTCATCTCACCTTTAAATAAATTAATCAATTGAGATAACTCATCTACTACCAATCTAAATGTTTTCCACCCGAGTTATCATATCATCATCTTTTGCTATCTCATATCCTAGTCCATTTTTTCTGCATTATCAATCATCGTCCTTAAATTAAAAGCTTTAAATATTTTCCCATCTTTGCCTGCCCTCTCCTGAATAAAAAACACAGGTCCTTTAGAATTAAACTTAATTAATATTCCTATTTATAACAAAAACAAGAAATAACATAATCAATCCTATTCCACTAATCACTACATCAATTATTCTTTTTAATACAAAGTTATTTTTCTTTTTTCTAATTTTCATTGCTACATTATCCTTAATTTCTCTATCTTTATATCTTTCTTATAAAATGTTTTTATTCTTTCTAAGATAATAATCATAAATAGAAGCCATCTCAATGAGGACTTTTTCTATATCATATTCTTTTATTCTTTCTAAAGAAACTTTCCCCATATTAACACGTAATTCAGCATCATTAATAAGTTTTTTTAGAGAAGAAAATAGTCCATTTACATCTCTAAGTTCAACTAAAAATCCATTTTCTCCGTGTTTCACTAAATCACGATTGCCACGAACATCACTAACTACTACTGACTTCCCTAAAGCCATTGCTTCCATAATGGATCGAGGTAAACCTTCATGCTTGGACACCAGTGTAACAATATTACTTTTTGCTATTATTTTAGATACATCTATCCGGTAACCCAAAAAATAAACTCTTGGTAATAATTTTTTCTTTACTTGTTTCTTTAAATATTCCAAATTTCTTCCATCACCAATGAGTAAAAGGTGTGCATTATTTATATCTTGTGTAATTTTATCCCACGCTTTTAACAAAAATATATGATTTTTTCTGGGAATAAATTCAGCTATACAACTTATAACAATATCTTCATCGTTTATATTTAATTCTTCTCTAATATCAGTATTATCAATTAACGACAATTTAGTAATTTGTTGAAGATCTACACCAACTCCATGAACAAAAAATAGATTTTCTTTCGGTTTAAATCCCATCTTTTGAACATTTATATAATCTTCTTGATTCATTACTATAAGACCATCTGTCCATTTTCCTGCCAGGTATTCAGCTGGATAAATAAAAGCCCAATAATACAAAGGTGCCCCTTTATAAAAATGAAACCCGTGTGCAGTATACAACACAGGATCCTTAGAAGTTAATTTTGCTGCTAATCTTCCCAAAAAAGCTGCCATTGGGGTATGGACATGGACTAAAGAAAATTCATTTTTTCGCATTAATTTAATTAGCTGTACTAAAGAAATTAAAGTAGCTAGCAGATTAACAGAACGTGAAAAATCTACATTATGGCAAATTATTTCTTGTTTTTCTAATTCATTCCTTTTCTCCCCTAATTTGGTCGCAACATGTACTTCGTAACCTTTACTTTGAAAATATTTCATAAAGGGAATATAAAAATCTATAAAAAAATCTTCTACTGTGGCTATAAATAATATTTTTTCTTTAAGCATATATTTATTAAATCTCCTCTATTTCATTATTTTTTATTCTATTAAACTTAAATCTTATAATCTTATTCATTAAACACATTGGTTTTATTTTTATTCAATATAATAATTATAAGAAGTGCCTTAGAATTTTATCTGTCTCCCCTGCTCTTTTGTCCCAGGAATGTTCTTTTTCTACTATTTCTCTTCCTCGTTTACCCATAATTTTTCTTTTAGAAGGATTATAAAAAAGATAAGCAATACCTTGCACTAATGCCTTAGGATCATCTGGCATAATAACTAAGCCACATCTATATCTACGCACTAAATCAGCTTGACCAGGAAAATCTGTTACTATTATAGGTACCCCGCAGGCCAAAGTTTCAAAAAGTTTAAGAGGATAAATTCCTGTATTGGAACGTCCAGCATTATTATTTTTCGGACTCAATCCTGCAATACTATTACTAATCACACCAGGAACATTCCTATAAGGAATTTTACCTAAATATATTATCTTTGGATTTTCCTTTGCTACTTTTTCTACTTTAGCACGTTCTATTCCATCTCCCATAATTACAAGTTTTAGATCTTCTGGCCATTCTGAAAGATTTACAGCATTTAATAATGTATCTACACCTTGCCAAACTGCTAATGCCCCAAAAAAAACTACATAAGGTTTAGGAATTTTGTAATTATTTATAGCTTTTGGATTAAATAGATTAATATTTGCTCCATTAGATATAATATATATTTCCCTCTTGCCTATTTCTTTATATAACCAATCTTTAAGTTGAGGAGTTACTACAATTATCCTATCAGACCATTTGAGTTGAGTTCGCATTAACAATTTAAAAAATGATCTAAATTTATTTGTTAAAGGCCATGCAATAAATAAATCTTCATAAGGACCATTTACTTCTTGAATTACTGGTATCCGTTTTATTTTTGTCAACAATGATATGGGAAAAGCGGCAAAATGTGAACGAATATAAATTATATCTCCCTTTTTAATTTTAATCAATAATCTTATCTGTACCACTAAAAATTCCAGAATGCGAATTATTGGTCCAGGCATTTTATTTTTTTTTGCATATGAAGGTTCAAACAATTCTACATTCCAATTTCTTTTCCGTAATCCTTTTATTATCTCATGTACATGAGCATAACTAGCCTGTCCTTCTTGGGTTGCTTGTAGACATAAATACTTTAGGTTTTTTTCTATTTTAAACCACCTACTAAAAAATATTTTACTTTCAGGCAATATAATATCAATGAAAAATATTTAATGGTACTTATTGAGAACTTTTTTATAAATTTCTATCATTTTTTCTGCATTCTTTTCCCAAGTATAGTTCTTCAATACCATTTTTCTTGCTCGTTTTCCTATTTTCTCAGCTTTTTTTGGATAACTTAATAAAAAATCAATAGCTTTAGCCAAACTATCTATATCTCGAGGTTTAACCAATAATCCTGCCTTGCCATTTTCAACGAAATCTTCAATCCCTTCTCCTTGACAACCAATTACTGCTTTACCTTGGGCCATAACCTCAACATATACTACCCCAAAAGCCTCGTTCCAACTGGGTAGAGAAAAAATATCCGCTATTGCCATATATTCTATGACCTCTTTATGGGGCAATCTACCGAGAAATTCTACTCTTTTATCTATGTCTAAATTGATAGCTAATTTTTCAGGGCTTTCATTTCTGGACCATCTCCAATAATTAAATATTTCAAGTTTATATATTCATCACATAATTTTACAAATGCTCTTAAATTAAAATCAATCCCTTTCCGAGCAATAAGAAATGAAACGCTAAGAATTCTCTTACATTGATAATCAGAATTATGTAAAGATGTTATTATATTATTATTCTTTATCCTTAATTTATTTAAATTAACACCATTCCCAATATGTAGATAAAATAAGAAGTTTTTGAAATAGGAGATTTCCGATATTTAAGGCGTATGGTACGGAGTCCGTCTTCTTTATTGTCTTTAATTTCATAAAAAGATTTTAATGTATGGCCAAATTCCTTCACTATAAAGCATACCACATCATTATATAATAATACAGCTTTAGCATGTTCTTTTATAAAGATTCCAGCTACTGAATGTTTCTCCGAAGGATACCATGATGGGATAAAAAGAATTTTTAGACGTTTCTTATTTGTCATTTTTATTAGCTTAACTCCTTATACTAATCTTGTATTATGGAATTACATGAAAATTATAATACAATTCAAAACATTCTACTATTAATAACTTGTATTACTTCATAATCTTTCCATATTCCCACTATTATCTTTTATTGTATTTCTAGTATCAAATATTGCCTTGGCATTCTCAGATACCATTTTATAATCTACTGCTGAATGAGCTGTAGTAATAATTACTATATCTTTTTCGCTAATTTTTTTTACAGTAAGTTCTTTTATAGATTTATACTCTTTTCCATTATTTATAAATTCAGGAATATAAGAATCATAGTAGGATATAATTACGTTTTCTTCTTCTAATTTTTTGATAATTTCCAAAGCAGGTGATTGACGGAAATCATCAATATCTTTTTTGTAAGCTATGCCTAGAAGGAGAATTTTAGCCCTATTAAGTGATTTTCCAAATTTTCGTGAAAGAATTTGGCTTACACGCCCAACTATATATTCAGGCATGGATATATTTATTTCACCAGCTAATTCAATAAGTCGAGTATGATAATTATATTCTCGAGCTTTCCAGGTAAGATAAAACGGGTCAAGAGGAATACAATGACCTCCTACACCTGGTCCAGGATAAAAAGGCATAAAACCATAGGGCTTAGTCTTTGCTGCTTCTATTACTTCCCAAAAATCAATGCCCATTTTATGGCATAATATAGCCATTTCATTTGCCAGAGCAATATTTATATAACGAAAAGTATTTTCGTATATTTTCCCCATTTCAGCTATTTTAGAAGAAGAAACAGGAAATATTTTACTTTTTAAGATATGCTCATAAAGATAAACAGCAATATCGGTACAATCTTGAGTTACTCCTCCCACTATTTTGGGAGTATTTCTCACTTTATACCAGGGGTTACCAGGATCAATGCGTTCCGGAGAAAAAGCAAGAAAGAAATCTTGACCACATTTAAGTTCAGATTCTTTTTCAAATATGGGTTTTACTAATTCTTCAGTTGTGCCAGGATAAGTAGTTGATTCAAGAATTATTAACATGCCTTGATGAAGAAATTTACTAATACTTTCTATTGATTTTTTTATGTAAGAAAGGTCCGGTTGTTGATGGATATCTAAAGGAGTTGGAACACAAATGCAAACAACATTTATATCTTTTATAAAAGAATAATCAGAGGTAGCTTTTAATTTACCTTTTTTCACCATTTCCTCAAGATCCGAATCCTTAATATCATTTATATAATTATGCCCTTCATTTACCCATTGAACTTTTTTTTCTTGTACATCAAAACCGATAGTTTTATAACCTGCTTTTGCTTTTTGCACTGCAAGAGGAAGGCCTACATACCCAAGGCCTATTACTCCCAGGACGGCAGTTTTATTTTTTATTTTATTTAGTAATTGTTGTTTTAATGGATTTTCAGATTTTTTCATTTTGTGCCTTTCAATTTATAACATCTATTGGGATTGCTTCGCTTTGCTCGCAATGACAAAAAAATGCTTTCACAATAATTTTTTTACGACTTTTTTTCGAACATATTTTTAAAATCTTCAGTGCTTATATCTAAACCTTCGTTATAGTTTATAACTCGGGAGTGTTTTTGAGATTTATAAGCCATTAAAATTATACTTAGAGATTTTTTTCCTTCATTTCCATCTATCAATGGATTACTATCATTTCTGATTGAATTTATAAAATTTTTATAAAGAGGGCTATGACCGTTACCATAGACATTCTTAATTTCCGAATCATATTCTTTTTGTACCTGTTCAAGAGATTCCCTCTTATCTTTAAAATCCCAGACTAATATTTTATTTATGGCTAATCCACCAATCACTACGGTTCCATTTTCTCCTAATATAGTAAGAGTTTCTTCTAAATTTTTAGGATAAACACATACGGTCCCCTCAATATTGCCTATAGCACCATTTTTAAATTTAATAATTATACTGCCATAATCCTCTGTTTGAATATAAGGATGCAGATAATTTCCAGTCTGTCCACATACAGAATCAATTTCACTATCTATCATCCATTGAAGAAGATCAATATTATGAGTACATTGATTGATTAAACATCCCCCATCTAATTTCCAGGTACCTCTCCAGTTAGCTTTATCATAATACTCTTTATTTCTATTCCATAAGATTCGAGCAGTTCCGGCAAATATCCGGCCAAATCTTTCTTCATCAATCGCCTGTCTTAATTTCTGAATAGGAGGATTAAATCTATTCTGATGACAAACAGCCAATTTTAATCTATTCTTTCCAGCTATTTGAATCATCTTGTCTGCATCAAAAATTGACATTGCCATCGGTTTCTCCACTAGAATATGCTTTTTTAAATTCAAGCAATAAAGGGAAAGCTCGGCATGATAGCCTGATTCGGTACAGATGACACAAATATTAATATCTTCACTTTGAACCATTTCCCGATAATCAGCATAAGCATTAGGCCGTACTTCTGGCATATTCTTTTCTTGTGCCTTCATTAAATATTCATCTGCTTTTAATTCAGCTTTGTCTTTCAAAATATCACAAACAGCTACAAGCTCAATGTCTTTAAAATTATCAATAATAGCTTTAATATGATTTGTTGATATTCTTCCACAACCTATTAGAGCTAATTTTAATCTGTTCATAAGGCTCCTTTTGCAATTAGTTAATGAGTGTAAAATTTGGCGATTTTTTGCACAACATATTCTTGTTTGTCTTCAGAAAGTTCAGGATATATGGGAACAGCCAAAACATGTTTACTCACCGCTTCAGCAATGGGAAAGTCCCCTTCCTTATAACCAAGATATTTAAAACACTCCTGCAAGTGTAAACATAAAGGATAATAAATATTAGTTCCTATCCCATTCTTCTGTAAAAATTTCTGTAACTTATCTCTATTTTCTACAAATATTATATATTGATGAAAAGTGTGTTCTTTATGATTCTTAAGATTATAGATATTATTTAATGCCAATCTTATTTTGTCTAATAAATTATATTTTTCAAATAGTTTTTGATATCTACGGGCAACTTGGAATCTATCTTCTAACCATTTATCTAAATATTTAAACTTAATATTTAATATAGCAGCATGAATTTCGTCCAAACGGGAATTAATCCCGACAAATCTATGATAATATTTTGGCTTTGAGCCATGAGAACGAAATATTTTACAATATTCAGCGTACTCTGAGGAAGAGGTCACAATCATTCCTCCGTCTCCGTAGGTAGCTAAATTTTTTGTGGGAAAGAAGGAAAAGGTACTCAGATCTCCAAAACTTCCTGATCTTTTGCCCCTAAATTCTGTACCTATTGATTGAGCACAGTCTTCCACCACTTTTAAATTGTATTTACGGGCTATCTTTATAATTTCATCCACCTTACACATCTGACCATATAGATGAACCGGTATAATTGCTTTAATTTGTTTACCAGTCTGTCTATCTATTAATTGATTAATCTGGGAATTAAAATTACAATTGGTGTCAATAAATTCTCGGAGTTTTATCGGGTCAAGATTAAAAGTCTGTGGATCAATATCAACAAATATTGGAGTAGCCCCTGCCCTTACGATACTTCCAGCAGTAGCAAAGAAAGTAAAAGGCGGAGAAATTACCGCATCTCCTGGTCCTATTCCTAATGCCTTTAAGGCTATAAAAATAGCATCTGAGCCATTAGCCACTCCTATGCCATATTTAGTTTCTGAATAAGCTGCGATAGAATTTTCTATCTTTTTAACATTATCACCATTTATAACTATACCTGATTCTAATACTGCTTCAATAGCAGAATCAACTTCCTCTTTAATTGAGTGATATTGTGTTATTAAATCAAGTTGAGGTATTTTCATTTTTTTATTCTTCCTTTAAATTGGGTAATTTATCAATTTGTTAATTAGACAATTCATCAATTTATCAATTAGTTAATTGTTGGTGTAATATTTTCACAATCTTTTCTGAAGTCCTTCCATCTCCATATAAGCTTTTAGAATAATTTCGTTCTTTAGGGTAAAAATTAATAATACTTTCTTTTATTTTTTCCGGATCTACTCCCACTAATTTATTGACACCTTGTTCAATTGTTTCTATCCATGCAGTATTTTCTTGAAGAGTTATGCAGGGAACTTTATTAAAATAAGCTTCTTTTTGAATCCCTCCCGAGTCAGTAACAATTTTTTTAGCATTCGTCTCCAAACAAATCATATCAAAATATCCTATAGGACTTATAATGCTAACGTTTCTACCAATATATTTTTTTAAAGAATTATTTTGATAAATAATATTTTTTGTTCGGGGATGTAAGGGTAATATTATTGTTTCCTTAGAATCTGTCAACCCTATAAAAATATTTTTTAAATTTCTAATATTATCAGTATTTGAAGCTCTATGAACAGTACACAATATAAATTCTTTGGATCTAAGTTTTAATTTAGTTAATATTTTAGAGTTTTTTTGGGCGTGAATTTTATAATATAAATATGTTTCTAACATTATGTCACCCACATTATAGACACCTTTAATTATGCCTTCTTTTTTTAAATTATTAACCGCTGCTTGAGTAGGACAAAATAAAATCGTAGATATTGTATCTGAAACAATTCTATTAATTTCTTCGGGCATTTCTTGATCATAATTCCTTAGCCCTGCCTCAACATGAACTATAGGTATGTGGAGTTTTGCGCCAACCAGAGCTCCAGCAATTGTAGAATTAGTATCTCCATAAATCAAAATAAAATTTGGCCATTCTTTAAGGATAACATCTTCAATCCCCATCATCATTTTTGCGGTTTGTCGAGCATGGGTATCAGAGCCCACTCCAAGATTGTAATCTGGTGTAGGGATTTCAAGCTCAGAAAAAAAATTATCATTCATATTATGATCATAGTGTTGGCCAGTGTGTAATATAATTTCTTTTATATCGGTAATATTTTTCAAATATTTGGATAAGGAAGCAGTTTTAATAAACTGCGGTCTTGCTCCTACTATAGTTAATATCTTCAAATTTAATTCATCCTATATAAAATTTTTGATTTTCAATTAGTTGTTCTTCGGGTACATCTCGGATAACGCAAGCTGGTGAACCCATGACTATTTTTCGCGGGTAAACATCTTTAGTCACAACACTACCAGCTGCAACAAGCGCATCCTCACCAATAATTTTACCCGGGAGAATCACTGCATTTGCACCAATACGTGCTCCTTTTTTAACTGTAACTCCCTTGAAATATTTTAATCTTTCTTCTGTCCTGCCTAAATAATTATCATTACTAGTCACTACTCCGGGAGCAATAAAAACATAATCTTCTAATTCTGAATATGCAGTGATATAGCTTTCGCTTTCTAATTTACATCGTTTACCTATTTTAACGTAATTCTCAACAGTTACCCCTCTGCCTATAATAGTATATTCACCAATAGTAGTATTTTCTCTTATAGAAGCTAAGTCTGCTATTAAAACATTATTCAAAATATGAGAGCCAATATAAATAATTGTATTTGAACCAATTAAACAATTATTATCAATTTGAGTAGAGGGAAGATTTTTCTCCTCTTTAAAGATGCTCAACTTTGCCCTAATAGGATATTTTCCGATTATTGTATTATCATCAATCCTAACATTGTCACCAATTGTTGTACCCTTTCTAATTACTACATTGTAACCTATGCGACAATTATCACCAATAGTTACCTCGTCTTCGATAATTATATTTTTATTAAGAGTAACGTTTTTCCCTAATTTTGCTTTTTCACTGATACAATTTGACATTGTAAGTTCCTTTCAAAAAATAAATTAGCTATTTCATTTACATAACTTATCTTCATAGCTAAAAAGGCATTAGAGGCATATTTTATCATGTCTGCAGTTTCTATATTTGTAAATATAAAAGGAATATCATTCAACTTTAATAACCGGTATACCTCTTTTATAATTTCTATTGCTTTTTAATTTTCACTTCCTATTATTATTCTATCGGGATGTATAAAATCATATAAAGCCTTTCCCTATCTTAGGAATTCCGGGTTAGAGACTACATCAAATTTATAATTTAATTTTCTTTCTTTTATGATATTCTGAATTATCTCTCTTACTTTCTTGCCAGTCCCAATGGGAATAGTAGATTTATCAACTACTACCTTATAATTATTCATATAACAAGCAATATCTTTTGCCGATTCAAAGACATATTTCAAAAACTGCATTACCATTTTCTTTCTCCGGGATTCCCACAGTTATAAATATTACTTCACTGTGTGAAACGGCATATTTTATATCAGTGGTAGATTCTATTCTCTTATAATGTCTATTTCTTTCTATTGTTTCTTTTAATCCTGGTTCATAGATGGGTTCAGAATATCAATTTTTTATTTATCATTATCTACACAAATTATATTATTTCCAAAATCTGATAAACATACTCCAGTTACTAAACCGACATACCCGGTGCCGATTATTTCCATTTTCATAGTACCTCCAAATATTAATGAGAAATTTTAGTATTGTTTTTTAAATCTATGTAAAGATTTTTACTTATTTTTCTATTATTTTTTTAGTATTAAATTATTTGCATACTCTTTAATACTCTTTTCTTCCAATTTTTACTCTAGTTTTTCTCCTATTAATTTCTTTATTTTTTACTATTATTAATTGTTGGTAATATT
>SDBT01010126.1_pt1 | contig 15251 bp, 16 predicted proteins | sample 2277101 | NCBI WGS metagenome assembly SDBT01 (sample SAMN10404973, study PRJNA504765) | marine sediment metagenome | isolation source: marine sediment core GS10_PC15, 103 cmbsf | place: Arctic Ocean: Southern Knipovich Ridge | collected 2010 | reverse complement strand
CAGTTCCGGGTCATCATTAAAGATAGCAATAAGCTCAGGAGCAAAGATTTCCAACACCACCAAGACCACACCCATAAGCAACGCAAGACCACCCGAAGCTAATTTAATAGCCCGCCACAACCGCTTCCAGAGTCGAGCCCCAAAACTAAAGCCCACAATAGGTAAGAGTCCCTGGGCAGCACCAAACATCGGCATCCAGGCCAGGTCAACAATACGTATTGCGATGCCGGCAGCAGCCAAAGCTAATGACCCGAACGCCGAAAGAACATAATTAAACACGGCAAAGCTCACACTTTCCATAATTTGCATTATCATTGAGGGAAAGCCAACACGGTAAATATCGCGTATTATCGTTAGGCTGGGCCTAAGATACGCTAGTTTTACTCGATAAGTAGATTTGCGGGCGACAATATAATAAAAGCTGAGTCCGGCGCCCAGTAGTTGCGCGATTACTGTAGCCAGAGCAGCTCCACGAACGCCCATTTCCGGAAAAGGACCGAGGCCAAAAATGAGAAACGGGTCAAGGATAATGTTAACCACGGTGGCAGTAATCATAAATGCCATGGGTCTAACCGCATCCCCCGAACCGCGCAGCAGGTTATTAGCTATTATCATAAAGAAGATGAAAGGCATGCCAAAACCAAGCACTGTCAGGTACTGCGCAGCGAAGTCCATAATATCCGGGGTCGCCCCGCTCACAGTCAGAATAGGTTCTGCAAAGAAAACAGCCGCCATTAGGAAGATAACACCAAGGAACCCGGCAAGCCAAAAAATCTGCCCGGCGACATGGTTGGTAGCCTCAATGTTTCTCTCGCCAAAACGCCGAGAGGTAAGGGCATTGATGCCGACGCCAGTACCAACGCTGATGGCAATAACCAATATGTAGTAAGGTATGACAATGGTCAGAGCGGCAATGGCCTGATACCCCAGCCGGGCTACCCAGAAGGTATCAATAATATTGTAAAGAGCCATGGTTATCATTGACGCCATACCGGGTAGGCTCAAACTGAGGAGTAATCTTCCCAATGGTGCAGAGCCCAAACGTTCAGTAGTCTCTTTCAGTTCTGCTCTCCTTTTGCTTAATTAAATCTACCAGTTAAGGAACCTGCGGTCAATACAAAATGAACTCAATAACAGCCTGTGCTATAATTCAGACTAAATTCCATTAGATAAACAGAAAAATGCCAAAGATTACTAATTTAGCCAGCAAAATTGAAAAACAGCTACCAGTTGAGCTAGTTACCTTCATACAAAGAGCAGGTAAGACCGCTGGCAATCAGGCACAAGGACTGTACCTTGTCGGCGGTGTGGTTCGTGACCTGCTGCTGGGACAAACTAACCTCGACCTTGACCTGGTGGTTGAAGGTAATGCCATAGAGCTGGCTCAGTATTTAGCTGAGATTAACCAAGGGGAAATCACAACCCATCCCCGTTTCAATACCGCCAAGCTCCAGTGGAATAAATGGAGTGTTGACCTGGCTACCGCCCGCTCCGAAACCTATGCTAAGCCCGGGGCACTACCCACGGTGAAACCCGGTTCCATCAACAATGATCTTTCCCGCCGTGATTTCACCATCAACGCCATGGCTATTGAGCTTAACCCCGGTCACTACGGTGAATTGATTGACCTGCATGGGGGCAGGGATGATCTTGAGCATAAGCTTATCCGCATCTTGCACGAAAAAAGCTTCACCGATGATGCCACTCGTATCTGGCGTGGCCTGCGTTATGAGCAACGGCTAGATTTCCACTTAGAACCAACTACCCTAAAGCTGCTTAAACGAGATATACCTATGCTGGATACTATTAGTGGCGACCGCGTACGGCATGAGATAGAACTAGTATTGAAAGAAGAATTCCCGGAGAAAGTCCTGCGCCGTGCCGAAGAGCTGGGAGTGCTGCCAAAGCTGTCCTCTACCCTAAAGGGCAACGGCTGGATGGCTGAACAATTCAAGCAGGCTCGGCAAATAAGTTCCACTAATTTACCACCGGTCGGGCTTTATCTCGCTATTTTAGCTTACCACCTGACTGATGAAGAAGTGAAACAATTTATGGCTAAACTTAGACTGCCTAAGTCATTAGCCCAGACCCTTCGTGACACTATCAGTCTCAAAGCTAAGCTCCCATCACTGGCTAACCCCAAAACTACACCAAGCAGTATTTACCACCTCCTTCACGGCTATTCCCCACAAGCAATTACCGCTAATTCATTAGCCTGCGATTCTCCTGTAGCTCGCCAGCACATCCAATTGTTCCTCGATAAACTTCGTTATGTCAAGCCAGCCCTTACCGGCAACGACCTGCAAAAGATGGGCATCGCCCAAGGGCCCCGAATGAAGGAAATACTCCAGCGACTCCACGACGTCCGACTGGATGGGAAGGTAACCACCAAACAGGGTGAGGTAGAGCTGGTGGAGGGGTGGGTAAACAAGACAAAACAGAATCGTTAAGGGATTGCAGAATGGGCTAGTAATTATAGGATAATAAGTAGTATTAGGAGATAGCTATGGCTGAAATAGAGATGGTATTAGACAGTATCCAGGAAGGCATAAATGCTAATCAAGCACATTTTTCAGTAGTGATTTTAAAGGAGAAGGAAGCAGAGCGGTATCTTCCTATATGGATTGGGGGTTCAGAATTGGAGTCCACATTTCTGAGCGAGTGCATAGTAATGGGACAACGAGGTACTATTATACCGAGACCTTTGACTCATGACCTTATCTGTAGTATTTGTTACGCTGTTGGATTGAAAGTCAAACGAGTCATAATAAATAAACTAAAAGACGATACATATTTTGCTAAGTTAGTTCTGGCTTCCCACGACAAATCTTATGAGATTGACTGCCGACCTTCTGATGCATTAGCTGTTGCTGTAAGGGTAGATGCGCCAATCTTTGCTGATGAAAAAGTCCTGAACAAGGCAGGCGTTCGCCTTGATCCAGAAACAGGTAAACCACTTAGTAAAATCTGAGCAACCCCTCACCCTTTATCCCTCTCCCCTTGATAAGGGGAGAGGGAAGAGAGTTTTTAAAAGGGCTTCGCCCCTTTTAATCCCTTTTCTACTCCACCCGCTTGAACTCGCTGGCTGGTACACCGCAGATGGAGCACTTCTCAGAGGCTTCCCCAGCTACGGTATTACCGCAGACCTGGCAAACAAAGTTTGTACAGTGTTACCTATGTTTGAAAACCTCACAAGTAGTAGCCCGCTTATCGCAGAATACGCTGAGCACTTATGTCGTTTCCACCTACAGTCTTGGTCACCACGGCTCCACGGTATTCCTTTATCTCCAAGTCGTGAAGCATATTAACTATGTGGCACAAAGTAGGTAAGTCCTCCCAGGTAGCTTTATGAAACTGCACTGTGCCTTCACCTCGCCACACCTCCTTTACCACCCTATTAGTAGGGCTAGCAGAAGGAGTAAGCGCTGCGTAGGATACATCGGCACTACCCCACTCACCGGTCCTGGGCATATACTTATAGTGCAGAGTCCCATCACCACTTCGTTTACTTATTAATGCCGCAACCTCTTCCGGGGTCAGTTGCGTGATATTCTTTATTTTTAAGTCCATAAACTTGAAGCCCAACCAGCTAGCAATACAGTGCGTTTCTCCCTGGTAAATCCCGGGCACCGGAATCTCGCAATAGACTTTGGAGAAGCCAATGTCCTCGCGCCCAGTAATAATGGGGTCGGCAAGATTCTCCCAGAGGACGGACAGGAAGCTGCCTGTAACATGGTCTTCCTTTCCGTTAAAGATAGCTGGAAAGCTGACTCCAACTGTGTTATACCCACGACCGGCCAACCATTCTATTTCAGTCATGTATGAGACACTGACGGTTACTACTGGTTCTGCCCCCACCTCAAAACCTTCAGGTAACAACTCCTCAAGCTGTTCACGATTGGTCAGAAAGCTGACGGACCTTGATATTACCTTCGGTGAGTCTAAGTTAGCAAATTTACGGCCGCCTTCGCTCTGCCTGGGCCCCAGACTAGGGCCAAAATGAGTAGGCATCCGGTACATCTTGCCGGGTTGAAATTTGTAAGGCATTGCATTCTCCCTCCTTTTTATCTAATTTGCACTATATCTACCATGATAACAAATTTCGCTAGTACGAAACAATTCCTAAACAACTCTAATCCACCCGCTTAAAACTACTGCGAGGGGCACCGCAGATGGGACACTTCTCGAGAGCTTCCCCGGCCACGGTATTGACACAGACCCGGCAGACAAAGTAAGGCTCATCCTTTAACTGTTGCCGGCATCAAGGTTAAGCACCTCTATCAGGATGCCTCATAGAAGATTACACTGTTTTTGTAAATTGTTACTTGTGTTTGAAAACTTCACCGGTAGTAGCCCATTCATCGGAGAATACGCTGATCACTTAGGTCTTTTCCACCTACAGTCTTGGTCACCACGGCTCCACGGTATTCCTTTATCTCCAAGTCATGAAGTATATTAACTATGTGGCACAAAGTAGGTAAATCTTCCCAGGTAGCTTTATGAAACTGTACTGTCCCCTCGCCCCGCCACACCTCCTTTACCACCCTATTAGGGCTAGCAGAAGGAGTAAGCACTGCGTAGGATACATCGGCACTACTCCACTCACCGGTCTTTGTTATATACTTATAGTGTAAAGTCCCATCACCACTTTGTTTGCTTGTTAATGCCGCAACCTCTTCCGGGGTCAGTTGCGTGATATTCTTTATTTTTAAGTCCATAAACTTGAAGCCCAACCAGCTAGCAATACAGTGCGTTTCTCCCCGGTAAACCTTGGGCTCTGGAATCTCGCAATAGATTTTTGAGAAGCCAAGATTCTCACGCCCACTAATAATGGGGTCGGCAAGATTCTCCCAGAGGACGGTCAAGAAGCTGCCTGTAACATGGTCTTCCTTTCCGTTAAAGATAGCTGGGAAGCTGACTCCAAGCATGTTATACCCACGACCGGCCAACCACTCTAGTTCAGTCATACATGAAACCCCAACAGTTACTACTGGTTCTGCCCCCACCTCAAAGCCCTCAGGTAACAACTCTTCAAGCTGTTCTCGGTTGGTCAGAAAGCTAACGGACCTTTGTATTACCTTCGGTGAGTCTAAGTTAGCAAATTTACGGCCACCTTCGCCCTGCCTGGGCCCCAGGCTAGGGCCAAAATGAGTAGGCATCATATACGTCTTGCCGGGTTGAAATTTGTAAGGCATTGCATTCTCCCTCCTTTTTCTCTAATTTGCACTATATCTGTCATGCAGCAAATTTCGCTAGTAAGAAACAGTTCCTAAACAACCCTAATCCACCCGCTTGAAACTGCTGCGAGGGGTGCTGCAGATGGGACACTTCTCGAGAGCTTCCCCGGCCACGGTATTGCCACAGACCGGGCAGACAAAGTAAGGCTCATCCTTTAACTGTTGCCCGGCATCAAAGGCTTGCATTGCCTCCTGGTAGAGGCTATGATGGATTTGCTCTACCTCGTTGGCATATTCAAAAGTACGCTGAGCCCTCTTATTATTTTCAGATTCGGCCTGCTCAATAAAAGGGGGATACATTCTGGTGAATTCATAGTGTTCTCCAATGGCACCAGCCATCAGATTATCCTTAGTTGAGCCAACTCCATCCATAGCGGCAAAGTGATTGCGGGCGTGAATCGTCTCCGCCTCAGCCGCAGCCCGAAATAGCTTGGCTACCTGAGGATAACCTTCCTTCTCCGCCTTGTCGGCAAAAAACAGGTAGCGACGGTTAGCCTGACTTTCTCCAGCAAAAGCAGTTTGCAGATTTTCCTCTGTGTTGCTCATTCTATACCTCCAATATTAAGATTCGTCTAACAATTAATTATAGATTATTTATTCTACTTATTCTATAGCAGGCAAGGTATCACTCAAATAAGATTCTAGTCCTTGTTTTTGGAGGTTTGCGTATATCTTCTCAGCCCGATTCTTATCCCTCACTAATGTAAATAGAGCTGGTCCCGAGCCAGTCAGGTGAACTTCTTGGGCCCCAGCTTTCAAAAACTGCTCCCGATACTCACCAAGCCCAGTAAAGTTATCAAGAGCAACCTCATCAAACACATTAAACAGGCTAGATGCCGTTACCTCTACGCCCGTGGTTAGCGAAGTCACCAGTCTATCCGTAATCTGCCCTCCTGTATAGTGACTGGCTTTTAGACTAGCGTAAAGCTGTTTTGTCTTCCCCTGTAGTCTGAGCACAGGTGGCATCATCAGGACAACCCACATATAAGGCAATGGGAGTAAAGGTGTCACCATCTCACCTCTACCTCTAACTAGAGCTGTGCCACCATAAAGAAAGAAGGAGGCGTCCGAACTCAACTGAGAGGCTAACTCAAGCAATTCCTTTAGCGATAAACCTAATCCCCAGAGCTTATTAAGACCACGCAAGATAGCAGCGGCATCACTGCTATCTCCACCCAATCCCGAAAGCCAAGGAATACGCTTATTGACTTCTATGGTCACGCCTTTAGTACATCCTGTAGCCTCCTGAAGTAAGCTAGATGCTTTAGATACCAGGCTCTTCTCTGGAGCCCAATCTGGCATATCCGACTTAAACTCTACACTCTGACTCAACTGGAAATGGAGACTATCACATAGACTTATGGTCTGGATAACACTACGGATTTCGTGAAAATCATCCTGGCGTCCACCCAGAACCTCAAGGGTCAAATTTAACTTAGCTGGCGCTTGAAGAGTCAGCACACTTATTCACCTTGGGTAAATACCTGCCATAGTTTTACCCACTCATTAATGGTTAAGGTCCCAGCCCGCCGTTGTGGTACGATACTCGTCTTTCCCAATAAGGACAAAACCTCAGCCTTTGATAGTCCCAGTCCTTGAGTCAAAGAATTACCTATCTGCTTGCGGGGAGCAGAAAAACCAGCCCGCACCAGTTCAAAGAAGCTCTCCCTGTTTGTTACCTCTACCGGCGGCTGAGCATATAGCTCAATTTTCAATATAGCTGAGTCAACCTCTGGCGCCGGATAAAAACACCGAGCCGGCACATAGCTAATTATTGTTGGTTCCCCATAAAACTGTACACTAATACTCAGCATACTCATCTTACCGGGTTTAGCCACAATCACTTCAGCTACCTCTTTTTGCACCATTACCACCATAATTTGAGGCTTAAGCGAAGCCTCAAGAAAATGACGCAAGGCAATAGAGGTAATATAATAAGGAAGATTAGCTACTACCTTATAGCTAAAAGGGTTAACTATTACCGGCGGAAATTTCACCTTTTGCTCCCGGAGTAAAGTTGCCGGGGCAATCTGAAGTATATCCTCATTGATAATAGTAACATTATTAAAAGGAGCCAGGCTCTGTTTCAAGATAGCAGCTAGCTTGTTATCTAGCTCAATAGTAACCACCCAACCGCCTTGCCTGGCTAGCTCCTTGGTCAGTACACCAAGGCCAGGCCCTATTTCCATAATAACATCGGTAGGGGTAAGCTCTGCTGCTGAAGTAATAAGCTTCAGCACCTCCTCGTCAATAAGAAAGTGCTGCCCCAAGCTTTTTCGCGCCTGAAGATCAAAGCGGCGCAGCAACCTCTTCGTTTGAGCCAAAAGTGGTTCTACCTTTGGGTAATGCCTTTTATAGCTCGCTTTGTTTGTTGCCTTTATTTCCATCCAGCTCAACCTCAAAAATCCTAATCTGAATACCCGACTTTGACAGTAATATGGAGATTACTTACCTCGGTTAGACACCCTGGCTAAGGCGAGCCACCAAACGTACAGGTAGATTGTGCTTCACCATCCTGGTTTGAGTAACACTAATATCATAAGGAACACGGTAGAGTCTAATCATCCCAGTCTCATTATCATAGATAGCATAGCTGGATCGAGGGTCGTCATCTCGGGGTTGCCCCACACCACCAGGATTGATAATTAATCGGCTCTTACCCAGCGCAAGCCCAACATTAGGCATAAATTGGCTAAATGAGCAAGTGCCAGTCTCATCATACTTAAACACCATAGGCACATGAGAATGACCTATTAGGCAAAACTGCGACTGGAAGTAAGCAAAATTTTCCTTAGCGCTGCTGACTGATATGAGGTATTCCCAGATAGGCTGCCTCGGGCTACCGTGTACCAGGGTAAAATCTTCTTTCTGGATAACCATTGGCAGGTTCTCAAGATACTGAATATCCCCGGGTCTTAATTGCTGCCCTGTCCAGCGACAGGCCACAGCCGCATCAGGGTTAAACTCAGAAGTAGCCAGTTTACCTATTGCTGCCCAATCGTGATTCCCAGCGATACAGACATGGTTATATTGGCGCAAAAGCTCAATGCACTGACGAGGGTCTGGACCATAGCCAACAACATCTCCCAAGCACCATACCTCCTCCACCCCTCCCCGGCGCTTAATGTCATCTAGCACTGCTTTGAAAGCAGCCAGGTTAGCATGAATATCAGCAATAATTGCGTAGCGCATCCATAACAATATAACAGCTTTTACCCGCTATGACTAGAGCCAGGTTACCCTAAATTGGAACTTCAACAATTACAGTTGTCCCCTTGCCCGGCTCTGATTGTAGCGTTAGCTTGCCCCCAATACGCTGAACTCGCTCCTGCATCCCGATTAGGCCAAGTTTGCCACTAAGAGATAAGTCTTCTATGCCCTTGGTCAACTCAAAGCCCTTGCCATTGTCCTTAACCGTTAAAACGATCTTAGCATTGCTAAATTCCACTGTAATCCAGGCCCTTGATGCCTCGGAGTGCTTCCACATATTCCTTAACGCCTCTCGGACAATGCGGAAAAGTACTAACTCTACCTCATGAGGGAAGCGGCGTACAGGACCAAGCACCGCCATATCTACACCTATCCCCGACTGTTTAGTTAAGTCAGTAGTCAGCCATTCCAGTGCCGGCAGAAAACCCAGGTCATCCAATATAGGTAGTCGCAAATCTTGAATAAAACGGCGAACCTCATCTAATGTCTTACTGGTTTGTTGCCACATCCCCTCTAGAAGTGTGGCATCCTGAGGTGATAAGTAGTCAGTAATCGATGTAAACTTCTCCATCTGATGCAAGAGGATTACCAAATCCTGAGTTGTGCCATCATGAAGCTCTCGAGCGATGCGCCGACGCTCCTCCTCCTGAGCCACTTCTAGTCTCAACAGTAGCTGTTGATGACGCTCATTTTCTTTTCTACGTTGCTCAAGCCATAAGTTCGCTAGACCACCAATAAGGATAATACCAACGCTCTCAAACAAAGCATCGAGTGGGCTTGAAGAGATAAAAATAACCCGAGGCAGTATAATGAGAAGTGACCCAGCCAAGCTAGCCAGCCCTGCCTTTAACCCAAAGAACGAGCCGGCGTAGATCGCCGGTGTCAGGGAAAGAACCCGTTCCATTGTGTGCCTGGTTAGACCTAGAAATGAAAAGAGTGAATCTGAACCTATAGATAATATCTGTTGTGGGTAGTGAATGCCAATGCCAACGGCAAACAGTGCCAGCAAAATCCAAAAGTGAGGATTAGATATAATCTTTGGCACTCGACTTAATATATGTGGAGCCATTTCATAATACTCCAGAGTAGACAAGGTTAAACCCGGTCAAGGCAAGTCTTTCATGGTGAACCAGCCTCGTCTCAACCCATATAATACAGCCTCTGTGCGTGAAGCAACCCCTAATTTATTAAAGATACTTCCCAGGTGAGCCTGAACCGTCCGCTGACTAATGAAGAGCTGCTCAGCAATCTCCTTGTTACTTATGCCTTTAGCAGTTAGCTTTAACACCTCCATTTCGCGCCCACTGATAGCTTCAGCCTCCTGGAGTTCGGAGAACTTTGGTGCCAAGGATTTCATGCGATCTATTACTCGGCGGGCGATTACCGGATGAAGTACTGACTCGCCAGCATACACCGCTCGAATGGCATCAATCAGCTCGCTCACTCGCGCTCCCTTCATCAGGTAACCGGCTGCCCCTGCCTCTAAAAGAGCAAAAATGTACTGGTCATAATCATAGGCGGTAAGTATCAGCACAGCTACAGAGGGGTAAAGCTCCTTTATCCGCTTAGTAGCTTCTATACCGTTAAGATTAGGCATAACTATATCCATAACAACTATATCTGGCTGTAGTTCAGCAGTCATCTTGATAGCCTCTTCACCATCGCCGACTTCACCAACGACCTCCATATCCGGCTCACGCTGCACAAATTCGCTAATACCTTTCCGTACTATTGTATGGTCCTCAGCCAGCAAAACCCTAATCTTACCCATAATAAAATTCCTTCCCCTTTCAATTATAGCCCACTCTATCCGCCACTTCAACAATGACACTGACAGAATAGCCTAGTTCGAAACCACTCAGCTAATCAAAGATGCTTAATGAAGTGGCTTCAAATTAGGTTTCTTTGGTAGCTAAAAATAAGTGCGATATCAGATGGCACTCGGTAGGCAATATAGTAACTTGAAAGTAACTAAAGATAAGAGGTGCAGTCATGATGCAAGCTACATTGGATGAAATCATAGATAAGCATGCTGGCGACAACGGGAGTCTAATGAAAGTCCTGAGAGATATTCAGAGTAATTACGAGTGGCTTCCGGTAGAAGCGTTACAGCAAGTGAGTAAGAGACTCGAGCTACCGCTGACTAAAACCTATCGCACAGCCATTTTTGGCAAAGACCTTTGTGTAATACCAAAAAACCATCATCCAGAACCAGTCGCTCCCGGCGTCTGCATTGTTGACCTAATCAAATATTACCTTGACTTCCTTCAGCATGACCTCTGTGGTAAGTGCATTATGTGCCTAGAGGGCATGAGACAAATGTACAACATTGTATCTGACATCACCCAAGGGAAGAGTAAAGAAGGAGACATCGAACTGCTTGAAGAGGTAGGTCGGTACGTCATCAAGAGTTCAGCCTGTAATCAGGGACCAATCGTTGCCCAAATCATCCTAACTGCGGTTGATGATTTTCGAGAGCAGTTTGAAGCGCACATTAAGGGGAACTGCCCTACCGACACTTGTACCGCTCTGACACAAAGTCCCCAACCAGTTGGTAAATAAAGGAATTTCCGATGACACTAAAGTTAGAGCCTCTGTTGAGGGAAAAACATAATAATAAGAAGATGCCTCTGCAAGAGCTGTTGACACAAACGGATGCCTATAATTGGAATTCGGTAGAGGACCTACCCATTAATGAGACTGACAGACGAAACAGATTAGGGTACCTGCGCGAGGTAATTCGCGCGTCTGGAATAGAATTGAACAGTTCTATACTAGATGTTGCCTCGGGTGTTAATTCACTTGCTTACCTCTATCCTGATGTCGTTGCTGTTGATAACGACCCACGGAAAATCAAAATGCTGCGGATGGACGGGATAAGGGGAGTAGTTGCTGATATAGAAAACCTCCCTTTTGAAGAGAACAGCTTCGATTACGTGGTGGCAATCAGTCCTCCACAAAAACTGATCATTTTACGCAAGAATGGCTCTGTCCATTTCAATGTCGACCACGAGTATAATCGGAAGATTATTGATACTGCGTTAAGGATTGGCCGTGCAAAGGTCCTAATCTCATGCTACGACATAACCATGCAGTCTCCTTATAACGACCTGGTTGAGAAAAAAGGTATTGTGCACGGCTTTTACAAAATACACTACGTCGTCTATAAGGCTAACAACAATCATAACTAATAAGGTTTTCAGTCTGTTGGTCAACCTTAGATAGGTCAGGAGAAATGAGGCAATAAAATGGAAAGGACAACCATCAAAGAGGAATCTGCCGCGGAAGCAATTATAGGAGAAGAGGTCGTAGTAGCACCGACTACACAAGAGGAACTCATAGCCGTAGCCGCAGGAGAGGCCCAGACCCGCCTCCAGCAGGCTAAGGCTCACTTTAGAGCAGGTCGCTACATGGAGGCTCTAGAGGAGTTTGAGACTTTTCTTACGATTGCTCCAGGTAACATTGAAACACGGGTTTGGGTGCGAAAGGTAAAGGAGGAGCTAACCAAGCTGGAGATTGAGACAATAGCTGAAGAAAAAGTTACTCCTGCCACTAAGGAAATTAAACCCAAAGCAGGTGTCGCTATACCCTGAAGAGTGATATCTTCTACCGACAAAGGGGGTAGGCACTCCCATAAGTGCCTGCCTCCCCTTTTATAGTATCTAAAACCCAGTCTAGAACCAATCACACATCCTTTGCACAACTATACAACTCAAATACAGGCGTGTTATAATTCTAGCTATGAAGGTCTCAGAACTAGGGGAATTCGGACTGATTGACCTCCTGGCTAAAATGGCTTATAGCGCCCGGAATAATCAGGAAGCATCGTGGCAGCAGCTTATTATTGGCATTGGTGATGATGCCGCCGCTTGGCGCAGTGAGGCTTCAACCGAACTAGCCACCATTGATTCCTTTATTCAAGATATCCACTTTTCTTTAGGTACAACCTCATGGGAGGACCTGGGATGGAAGGCAATAGCAGTTAACCTGAGTGATATTGCCGCTATGGGCGGCATGCCCAGATACGCATTGGTATCATTAGCCTTGCCGGGGCACACCGAAGTAGAGGATGTTACCGCCCTCTATAAGGGAATGATTGAACTGGCACAGCGGTTTGAAGTAGCTATAGTCGGTGGAGACACAAGCAACGCCCCCCTGGTGGCTATCAACATTACTATTCTGGGTAGTACCAGAGGTCAGGACAAACATATACTCACTCGCTCGGCAGCCAAGCCCGGTGATAAAGTAGCCGTTACTGGTGAGCTAGGCGCCGCCGCCGCTGGGGTGAGGATGCTTAATAGAAAGCTCCAATTTAGCCCTGAAGCTACCGCTTGTTTTAAAAAGGCTTCCCTGCATCCCCACCCCCGAATAGCTGAAGGGCAACTACTAGTAGAGCAAGAGGTAAAAACTGCCATAGATATCAGCGATGGACTAATTCAAGACCTAAGCCACATATGTAAAGCCAGCCAGGTTGGTGCTCGGATAGAAATTGACCGTGTACCTATCCAACCCGAAGTCAAGGCTAACTTCGGTGATAGAGCGCTTGAGTTGGCATTATCGGGGGGAGAGGACTACGAACTATTGTTTACCGGAGGCACTGAGGTCATTGATAAGGTCAAAAAGGTAGCCCCTTGCCCGGTAACAATAATCGGCGAAATCATAGCTGATAAAACAAGTGAGATAATCTTGGTTGATAAAAAAGGGAAGCCTTTTAATCTTGGTAAGACAGGATGGGAGCACTTTGCCTCAAGATGAAGCTAAGGCACTAAACTTGCCTAACAGAACAGATATGAACCGCCTTGAGTTAATCAGCCATAGCCCGGAGCAGACCCAGAAATTCGGAGTCCGTATCGGCGAGTTAGCTCTGGCTGGTGATATTTTCCTTCTGGTCGGCACCCTTGGGGCAGGAAAAACTTGCCTCACCCAGGGTATTGCCTGGGGGCTAAATATCAAGGAATATGCGCTAAGCCCCTCCTTTATCATAGTTAGAGAGCTCTACGGCCGGTTGCCTCTATATCACATAGACCTGTATCGGCTTGACCATATAGAAGAGATTACAGAACTGGGCCTGGATGATTATTTATATGGCAATGGTGTTTGTGTAGTAGAATGGGCAGAAAAGGGGGTAGACATACTACCAACAGAGCACCTGCTAATTCAGATAAGATATCTTTCCGGTAATGAACGTAGCTTTCAACTCAAACCCAATGGCAAACGCTACCTTGAGATAGCAACACAGCTAAAAGACCTTCCTCTTAACCTATAGAAAGGACTGGATACCTAATGCAATTGGCTATAGATACTTCAACAGACACGGCTAGCTTGGCTCTAGTTCAAGACACCGAAGTGCTAGCCGAATTAACCTGGCGTTGCGGGCAAAACCACACTACCCAGCTGCTCACCCACCTGGCTCACCTGCTAAATCAGGCCAAACTAAATCTTCAATCAACCAATGGCATTATCGTAGCCAGAGGACCGGGAAGCTTCAATGGATTACGGGTTGGAATTAGCACTGCCAAGGGGTTAGCTTTTAGCCTCGAAATTCCAATAGTTGGTATCAGTACCCTAGAAACAGAAGCCTACCAGCACGCTGAAACCGGCCTGCCCATTTGCCCAATATTTAATGCCGGCAGGGAAGAGATTACTACGGCTATGTACCAGAAAAAGCACAATGAGTGGCGTCAGCTTACTACCGAGCATATAACTACTGTTGAAACTCTATGCTCACAAATAACTACAAAAACCATATTTTGCGGTGAATTCATACCACTTATTGCCACACAGCTAAGAAAATATCTCAAGCAGAAAGCGGTAATACCACCTCCCGCTACCAGCTTGCGGCGAGCCAGTTTTCTAGCCGAGCTGGGGCTCAAGCGGCTGAAAGCTAGTGATTATGACAACCCAGCTAATTTACAACCCCTATACCTCAGACGACCAGCGATTACTCAACCGAAGCACCGATAGAATGGAGACAAAACTACACAATTTATCATCAAACCAAAAGTGAAATAACAGCAATAAGGAGGATAAGCCAAAAATAATGACGGAAAATGAAGTGAAAGCAGTCATCTGGGACATGGATGGAGTGATTGCCAATACCGGCCCGTATCACCTGAAGGGTTGGCAAATAGTTCTCCAGAAAACAGGAAAACATTATACTGAGGAAGCATATCGGCGTAATACCGGCAAAAGAAGCGACAGTATCCTCAAAGACATTCTGGGTGAAAAAGTAACCCAAGAAGAAATAGCGAAAATCACTCAAGAAAAGGAGGAGATTTTCAAACAGCTAATCAGCCAAAACATAAGGTCTTACCCTGGAGTTATAAGACTAATAACCTCACTCAAGGAGCATGGTTTCAAGACAGCAATCGCCTCCTCAGCACACATGGGAAGCATTCAATTGATTACTCGGAGTCTCAAGATACACAACTGCTTCGACGCCATAATCTCTGGGTGGAACCTCACTAAAAGCAAACCAGACCCGGAGATCTTCTTACAGGCAATAGAAAAATTAGGCGTAAAGGCGAAAAACGCCATTGTTATTGAGGATGCCATCGTCGGTGTCACTGCCAGCAAAAGAGCCGGGATATGTTGCATCGCCGTGACCAATACCAACCCCAAGGAAGACCTACAAGAGGCTGACCTTGTTATTGACAGCCTGGAAGAGATAACCATAGATGACTTAGAAAAACTTTTAAACCGGCACAAATAAAGGAGTTTTTACATGGAAAAGTCATTAGTCCTTATCAAGCCTGATGCCATACAAAGAGGCCTAGCTGGCACTATTATTACTCGCTTGGAGAA
>SDBT01010125.1_pt1 | contig 15251 bp, 19 predicted proteins | sample 2277101 | NCBI WGS metagenome assembly SDBT01 (sample SAMN10404973, study PRJNA504765) | marine sediment metagenome | isolation source: marine sediment core GS10_PC15, 103 cmbsf | place: Arctic Ocean: Southern Knipovich Ridge | collected 2010 | reverse complement strand
GTCAGCTTCCCAAGCTGATGGCTTCTCTTTCTTGAGAAAATCCTCGATTTTTTCCGAAACGTTCCGGGCTTCTTATTCGTATAGTTTAAACAGGGGATAAAATTGAAAGCTCGCTTGTTACAATGGCGGGCACGGATGCTCTTCGCGGAGTCAACTACCGGATGGCTCAGTTATAATCAGCGTTACAAACCTCGCACACAAATCCATTACAGAATGGTCATCAAACGATTTACCGCTTTTGCCCCGGTTTATGCCGCCGATCTCAAGCCCATACACATCGAACACTATATCGAGCATGTCCTGGAAAAAAATATCAACAGAACGGCCAATGCACATCTGACCGCCTTGAAAAGCTTCTGCCGCTGGCTGTCCGAACATTACGATCTGCCGAACCCCTGCCTGAAGATCAAGATGCTCGATGAGGACCCGCCGCAAGTGCGGGTGCTCGATGACCAGGAATACCAGATGGTCCTCGCTGTCTGCAAGCCAAAGGAACGGGACGTGATCCGCTTTCTCTTTCATACGGGTCTGCGCAGCAGCGAATTTCAGCAGCTGACCTGGTCCAACATCTCCCATGACCGGCATTTCATAAAGCTGGTCGGCAAGGGCCGCCGCTTTCGCATAATCCCTTTGAACAAAACCTGCCAAACAATTCTCGGCAGATCTCCCCAAAAGCCCGGTTCTACCTATATTAAATTCTCAAAGAGCTACCAATCACGGGGCAGCCTTTACAGGCTTTGTAACCGTCTGGCCAGGCACGCCGGGATACCGCGCTTCGGGCCGCATGCCCTGCGGCACTATTTCGCCACATCTTTGTACAGAAAAGGCATCCCCGTGCAATTCATCAGCGCAATTCTCGGGCATGCCGATACCAGGACGACGGAAAAAATCTACGTCCATCTCTGGCCGCCTAAAGACTTGCTGGGTGTCACTGACGTCCTGGATTAAAAAGAACAGGGCGAGTTGGACCGCACACTTCGCGTAGGATACGCGCAGAGAACGCCTCGCCCTGACAAAATCTTTTGAAACTTTCGTATGCGGTCCAAACATCATTTTCAAATTCCCTATCTAAATATCCCTATCGATATTCATCTCCTTCAAAGTTACCACACCAATTCCGACTTGCAAGTCTTTTTCTCAAAAATCTTAAAATTTATCCAAAATCGCCGGTTTTGAGCTGTTATCATCAAATAAATTTTATTTGGCCCCCGGAAACACACCTCACAGCTTCCACCAGGAAAGCCCCAGATTGAGCCGTATTGGATAGTTTACCCCCCCTGCCACCAATACGCCCGCGGCAGCGATTTAAGCAATCTTCTCAACAAATTTCACGATTTTTCTTGGTTCCCCTTGTTAAAATAGGTAAAATAAATAAAGAAAGGTAGGTGTGAAATGAAAAAAGTCATGTATACAATTTGTTTGATAGCAATCTCGTTGATTGCTGGATGTGGCACACTCGTACATGGACCACACCAACACATCATGGTTACTTCAAATCCCTCTAAGGCAATAGTAACCACCACGTCAGGCAAATGGATTAAAACACCGGATGCATTTCAGTTGCCCAGAACTAAATCAACTACATTGACAGCCCGCCTATCGGGATATGAAGATGCTGAACAAGAAATCGAAAGTGACTGGTCACCCTGGATACTCGGTAATGGCCTTGGCAGCTTTATTGGTGGAACTATTTTTAATTTTGTACCAGGGCTTGCCTCAGTAGTAGTCGATTTCAGCACGGGTTCAACAGGGGTATTATCCCCCGCTGAGGTTCACTTCGAACTTGTTTCAAAGAAGAAAAGTGCTATCTTCTGATTAATTTTCCCCTAATTTGTCAAGTTTCTTCAAGACATCTTGCCATTGTTCGATAGTAATTTGTGCAAGCTGTTGTCCTACAGGTAACTCCAACGGATTGTCCGCTTCGATTTCTTCTGGGGTCTTATCAACCACTCTCGGATTTATTGGTTGACCATCAACATCAAAACCATCAAATTTAATTTTTTGAGTAGCATCGTTGGCAATACCTTCCATCATGAACTCATTCTCTTTTGCTTGTATTTTGCTCATAGCTGGAGAGCATTGGATAGCACGAAATATCTTACCAGCCTTATTGTATATGATGCAATTTATCGTTGACTTTTTCTCTTTCATTTTTTCACCTCTTGAGCTACTAAAGACCTGCGTTGGAATTTTAACCACTCATCTGGAATTGGGTTATTAGTTGTATGCAAATCAAGGTCATAGGTATGTATTCCTGAGCCAGGCGTGTCAACTACTACAGCACAAAATGGATTACCAAACATTGCAACATCATTCATATTAGCAGAATAAACAGTAACACTGTTGTCTCTTTGGATACGAATATTTATACCGGCAGCACCGAGGCCACTCCATTGGACTGAACCTATTATCATTACTGGTTGTCCGATAGTTGTTAAAGTAACTGTTTGAGCCTCGTGCCAAGACTGATCTGCATAAGACAATTGACCGGCAGTATATGCAGCCACCATAAGTGTAACAGCCTCATCTTTAATCTTCAATGTCTCTACGGCTAAGTCTGCTATCTTGCCAGTAGTCACTACCAAGTTTGCAAGTTGCCCAAGAGCGGCTGTAATTGTACCAGCTTGAAGCACACCAGCGTGAACAGATGAAAACGGTACAGCGGGGTAAGCAACACCAGCTACGTTTCGGCACATATACCACCTACCAACTTGCACTGCAACAGCAGCATCGTTTGTCGTGCGGAACGTAGTAGTAAAATTTGGGTCCCAGTACACAAAACTATCGGTTGTCGAGTCAGGTGTTATCGCGTAGGTTGTGCCTTTATACCTAAACTGTATAACCTCGGTTGCATCGGTTTTGCTCCAACTTATAGTATCAACTGAATTACCACTCCAAGTTAGATTGGACGTCTGTGGTGCATCTATATCGATCTGTGGTATTGCCAACTCGCCAATCATATCTACAACTTCTTGACGGGTCACGGGGCGGGTAAGCGGATTAGCAGGTCGGTCCCAAATGTAGTTCTGGTCTGGGAGGTCCGGCACTAAATCGTCTGCAGTAAAGAGCGTCGTATCATAGGTCTCCACCTCGATATCGAAATAGTTATCACTACGGAGATCCATTTTGACAATTCTGCGTGTTTGGATATCGCCATCCGCACCGGTAGCCACCATGTAGTTTTTAACGGGAGTTACATCCCAAGTCCCCACGATGGTGACAACCTTACCCGACACTGCGAACACCGTGTAGCTATCTACCTCCACCTGCTTAGAGACTGTGTTATAGACCTGTATAAAGAGCAGGTCGTCCACTTCAGCAGTGCATACTCGATCAAGCGTTACCTTATTCGCAGCAGTACTCTTCACCACACGATAACCCTCGCCCCAGCTTGGTACTTTGTGTTGGATGTTTATGGTGTTGCCGGGTTTGTAGCGAAACCCATCTTTATACTGGCGAAAGCTATTGACATTACGAATGAGCTGGTTCCGCTTAAGTGCATAGTTGGCCATATGGATTGCGGTACCTCTGGTAATGATACCAACACCCTCGATTGAGATTATCCGGGTATACCGCCCTGCGCTTTCGTTTGGTAACGCTGCATGCGTACGCTCGTAGCCTTGACGCGAATCATTGAAGAAAACCTCTACCTTTCCAGCAAGCTCGTCTTTTTCAGACCAGGCATTTTTCCAAGTGCGTGCCATTATGTTATCCATTGTGACCAACCCGGAGACCGCCGCCACAGTAGTGTCACTCCACCCAGTTAGGGTATCGCTCCAGTAAAGACGGGCTCTACCGATATTGGCAATCTCGTTGGCAAACTCCCATACAGATGTGTGGAAGTCAAGTATAGTATCGCATGCTACGCGGTCCTCAGTCCCACCGTAACCATCGGGTATCTGAGTGGAGCAAAACTCCGCCCAGTTATAGAAGAATTCCAGGTCAAGATACGACGGATCGAAACCTTCGTAGCTTTCCACAGTGAATGGTCCACCACCGTTGCCATCCCCCGAGATAACGGGTTGCGTAAGTATGTTCCATACCACCCAGGCTCGATTGCGAGAGTATGCAATTGACCAGGTGGTGCCATTGTAGACCCTAATGAGTTTATCTTCGCGTATGACTTTGACGTCGATAGAACCACTTAGCGCTGTTGTCGCAATTGCTGTTATCCCCACTAACGCTTTACCTGGACGCGTAAATGCAATGTCAACAACTTCCCTTATGGAACGGATAGAAACATCATTGACGTGACGTTCGCTGGGACCTGTCAAGTTGGTAAATTCGAGGTCATACTGCTTACCTCTCACTACATAACCTGGCGAGAGAGTGTTGACCTTGTGGAGAATGAACAGTGGCTCGTTTTGGCGAACTGTGGTAGCTGCATTAAAGATTTCCGTCCACCCACCAGCAGGATGCTCTCGAATGCGCACCTTAACTGTACATGCGGAATAATCCATACCGCCACTTTTATGATATTTACGAAGACCATTCGGCCATAGTAGTGTATATTCTATATCATCAAAATAGTCATTGGGCGTGGTAACAATTATCGGCTCATCCTTTTCGAGCATTGTATTCTGCGGATACTCGAGTTTCAGCTTCTCGAAACCGGTCATACACGTTTGATTGAGGGTACCCAGCCGTTCTTGTATGGTCACGCTGCCAAAGTTAGTTGCTGGCTGGTCATTAAGAAAAACCTGTTTTACACCGTCCACCTCCACCACACCCTTTGTAGGGCCATCGCCGTGTTCGACGATCATATACAAGATTTCACGGGCGTTGCCATCCACATCTGTCCATTTCGCAGCGATGTTACCGTGATGCAGATTCTTCCCCCAGGCACGAGGTCTCGCAATACCTTCCTGCTGTGTGCTGCGTGGATTCCAGCTACGGCTCTGTGCATTAGCTGTGGGACCAACGTCAGCCTCCGGCATATCTGGCCCGAAAAGTTTCCCGCCCAGGTATGATACACCCATCCAGAAAGCAGCAGTTATTACTACACTCATGACCGCTGCAATAAACCAGTTACCAAATATAAACGGTAATACTGCTACCATATTATATCCTCACCGCAGCTGGGTCCAACCCCGCTTCTGCGCCCCAGTGTGCAGCATTTCCTTTTGTGTAGCAATCTTCGAGCAACCCGGTACACACTGCATCTTCGCCCGCGTACTGACACCTCGGACCCTTAAAGAGACTCGGGGTTGCTAATGGACACACCTTGCTACTGTATGACCATAACGGGATGCGTTGCGTCAGTGGATTGGGTATGCCAAGCACGAACGTCACCCATTGGGAATCACTCCCTGCTGTGAGTATGTCGTACGTACGCTCGAGTGCTTTAACGGGTGAATCGAAGTACTTCTCGCAAGTACGTATAAGTGTAATTGTTCCGTTTTCACCACCTTTAGTTGCATTGACAATGTCCTCTAAGGCACCAGTTTCGTCTTGTGCTACCCGCAATTGGATACGCGGTACACTTCCGTCTCCAGCGAGAGGTATGCGGCCAACATCAAAATTACTCGCCATAAACGGGGTGACGCCGTAAACGAACGTTGCGGTATTGCGTGCTATCCGTTGCGTTGTTTGTGTAGGTACTACAATCTCGGCCAGCCATAACCATGCACCCATATCGCCATAAGGATCGATTAAGTCCTCGTGCATCATGGGTGGTATGTCCGTATAACAAAATTGAAGATAAGCTGCGGCACTACTTTGGGCAGCGATAGCTCCAGCTAAAGATTGAGTAATAATAGTATTTAACGTACCCGTTACAGTAGATTGTGTTGCAATTAAACCTGCAAGGCTAAAGATTGCAGTTGTGGTCCCAACAGTCCAACCTCTTGAAACTAATGTAGCTTTAGAGGTTAGACCAGAAGGAGAAGGAGCAGCATCATTACCGTCAATATCAAGTATACCGTTGGTAGCAGCACTGGTTACGAGGTCAAGCAAAACATTATCGACTTGTGTCTCAGTTAATAAACAGTTATAGAAATCAATCTCTAAACCATTTTGGGCGTCTTCAAATGAACCGGTAGAACTATCATAATCAACCTGTGAATTATCAAGCTCTAAAGTATTAAGAAGACTTAAATCAGGCCATCCTGATATATCTCCAGATATAGAAGTATTGGTGAAATATAATTCTTCTAAAGAACTTGGAAGAACCCAACCGGCAACAGAACCACCAACAGAGCTATTCCAAAAATCTATTACAGTAATTGCATCCCAGTCACTGCAAATATATTCTATGACATCTTCATCTACCACTACGATATCTTTAGGAACTCCTGATGTAAAGAATCCTTCTGAAATCCCGTTTACTTTAGCCTCGATAGTTCCACTGGGAAACTCAAAGTAAGGGTCTATAGTAGTGGAAGCAGTTGCCGCTATAACAATTGTATACGGCTGTACAAGATTACCAGATAGAGCACTTTGACCCCCAAGAGAACCTGCTAAAGTTTGTATAGATTTTGCATTTCCAGTGAGGGCAGATTGAGCATCGAGGTCTCCGGCAAGGTGATAAATCACGGTTGGATGAGCAGACCAACTTGGGGTATTGATTGGAGTTAAATTAAAGCTGCCAGCATCATCTTCATCATCATCCCGTAATGGCCAATAAGCAATAAGACCGGTTGGATAGTTTTCAGGAGATTCACCTGCTGCTAATCCTACTAATGCCGCTTCAAAAGCAGTTTCTCTTTCTGCATCATTCGCTCCCCAGTCAGTCAAGTCCCATATTGCTGCTTCAGCAATGTCACCAGATGCATAACCGCCTATGGTTGACCTGAAGTTTACACCAATAGCAATCGAGTCGTGGTTTGCTAATGCCCCAACTGTATCAGTGTTCGACCCTTTGTTCCCACCATCAATATAGGCATGTCTCTCGGAAACATTGAGCCATATTCCGGCAGCATGGCTCCAGACGTCCTGTGTATATCCTGCTGATGATAACGCATTACCTGTAGAACCTCCACCATAGTTTGCAGTATTAACTCGTATGGATTGACTTTGTGCGTCGCCCGCAGCAGCTACGACACAATTATGAGTATCTACATCTTTATCCCCAAGCCACATTAAAACATTGTTTTGAGAATCATCATTGACACGGAACTTACACGCCATTGCAAAAGGATAAGCAGATATTGGGACAGCAGCTTCTCTTTTTAAGTATTCAGATTGTGCGTCATCAAATAGGCGACTCATACCATATCCTATTATTAGTCGAGGGTAACATCTATCTCGCCAACTGGGAACCGTAGTAAAATACCAGCAGCATTGACAGTTCTCGGTGTAGTAAGCTGGCCGTGTGCCAGCATGTTCCCACCGGAAGCCGCATCCATGATTATGAAATGCGTCAGAGGTGTTGCACCTGAACTCCATGCAGCAGTTGATTCTACAAACTCTTGAATCTCATCGTTCTGAATAGCACCTGCTACTGCCGCTTCCCAGTCTCCAGGGATTGATTCAATGCGAGCATAACCACCAGTAGGTATCGTTGGTTCTGTTCCACCAGAGTTGTCATCTGTTGGATCAGCGGTTTTGAGACCGATGTAGACTGTTGCTGCGAACAGAAGGTCTAAACACACTAACTCAAAAAAGTTACCAAATGAACCCATGATATCTTCCTTTCTAAATTAAAAATTAAGGTGAACTTTGTCGTAAGTTTAACGCGATCCTCCAAAGGTCTCCACGACCATCAATCTTACATCCAGGTTTGCTAATAAAAACAACCTCATACTGCGTTTTGTCCTGCTTGTTGAACCAATAAAAAGGCACCTCCTTGTTGTTTTCGTAAAATGTCATTATCTCCAGCTTGTCCACTTCCGGCACACAGGGCATCTCGAAGCTAAACGTCCTCGGGTCAAAGGTGAATAATTTATTGAGCAACGGGTAACCGGATGCCACGTCTGCAATCAGGACCGCTTGTGATGATTTCTCGTCGCTAAATATCTGACTCGGCTTACGCGATATATCCGGGAACGTATTCACACGTTAACTCCTTATTTGTTTTATACTTCTCCGTAACGGTCCATTTGTTTGTATTTTCTGCATGAAGACATTTATAATCCTCTCATCTCCAAGCATGTATTCTTCTGCTTCACTAATCTCATACGTCTCCGGCACATTGTTAACATTTATTGTAACCCCACCTCTGCCACCGCCACCACCTCTCATCTCGACAGGAATCGAGCGTCCGCCGCTTAGCGGTACGATAGCTTCCGGCACCTCACCTACCATTGCCAAGTGCGGGCTTGTAGTAATGGTGCCATGTTGATATGCAGGTACTGGCAAACCCATAATGCCATAAGCCATTGGCTCAGCCAGTTTTTTGTACATGGTTATTTTAACAATTTCACGGAATAGGCTTCGAGCCATATCTTCCATTGCATCCCAGAACTTTTTACCTTCAAACATCATTTGGTCGAAAGCATTTGACCATGAGCTTGCCATACTCAATGCGATATCTTCAGCGATTCTTTTCCGCCTCTCGGCAGATTCTTCCGCTAATTCCTCTGCTGCAATAATTGGAGCTCGCATGGCATGCCAAGCCGTCTCCTCTTGTTTGAGCCACATTTCAGTCCATATCTTGTCTATTTCTTTAGCTGCAGCATCTTCCGCCTCAATCCTTTTCAAGGAAGCCTCAACAGATGCTTCAACACCTTTCGATATCTCCGCTAAATCAGCTACAGGACTAATACCCACACCCGCCGCTGACCGTTGCCTGGCTTCCACTTCCATCGCCGCCCGCCCGCTGGCAGCTTTCTTACGCAAATCATCATAAAACCTTCTGACCGCATTTTCCTGACCATAAGTACCAGCAAGTTCTCTACCTCCCTTTTTCAAAAGGCCCGCTGCGATTTGCCGTTGCTCTGCTGCTAATTCTTTGTATGTTTTCTCCCAGCCAGGACGCTTTAATTTTTTGAAGAGTACATCCAGGTTCGTTGCTTTAGCGGCCAAATCATAAACAGCTGCAAGGGATTCACGTGCACCCGCTTCGACTCCCTTCCAATAAGCAGGTAAAGTCTGAATTAAACTTCCAAAACGAATAGCAGCCATACTCATGCTTTCAAAGGCATTGACAACGTTCGCCCCCAATCCTTCGCCTGCAGTAGCGACATCAGTAAATTTATCGGCAAGGACCTCGATGTATGGTGCCAGCTCAATAGTAATCTGCCGAAACAATCCGGTCATCGTAGCTCGGGCCCTTGTCAAAGCATCATTGGCCGCTTCGATTTGAGCAGCGTCAAAACGCGAAAAAGTAAGTCCTAATCTCTCAGCCTCTCTTTGAAATTCCCTCATTCCCTCACTGCCCACTGCAAACATAGTAACTAATTGTGCACCTGCCCGTCCGAAAAGAAAATATGCAGCAGCAGCTTTTTCAGCCTGTGTTTCTAACCGGTTGATTCTATCGGCGGCAATGCCCATAGCCTCTGCCGGACTCAAACGTATAAGCTCCTCCGTTGTAAGTCCGAGCATTTCAAGACCACGCTGGGCCTCGCCTGAACCCATCGTCATCTCGCCCAAACGCCTCACAAACATATCGAGCGATTTGTTTAACGCTTCTGTACTTACGCCACTTATCGAAGCAGCGTGTTGTAAGCCTACAAGGTCTTCAGTTGCTATTCCAAGTCGATCTGAAAGTTTCGCTATTACATCAATAGCCTCCATTTGCCGCTTTACCATGTAGGCCAAACCGGCAGCGGCGGCCACAGTCATAACCGCTCCGACTTTAGCCATACGCTTCATGGCCTGGCCGGTACTATCCAGGCCGCGGCGAAAACCGGCCATTACACCTTTGGCCTTGTTTTGTGCGGAGAATTCCGCTACTATTCTTCGCTTCAAATCTGCCATTGTCTTAACCCATGCTTAAAATTATCGGACCAGGCCCTGACAAGCTCGGGAAGGCCGCTGGCTGCCCACAGGGGCGGTAGTAACTCGATGCCGCAAGATAATACCGCCTTTTACCACCCGCCAGGCTAATCGAGCCCCAAGGCCGCGACTTCAGCCATCCTGGCACGGCCGCCCCAGGATCGCAAACCGCCCGGTTAATCTTTTCCCATCGCCACGACGTTAATGATTGCACTACCCGAGCCGGCCCCTACGGTAAACTTCAGGTTCTTGTTGGCCGTAGTCACGATCCCGGCCGCCGTCGGGCCTATCCACAAAAACATGCCTTCTGGCGTCAGCTTCATCGCATCCGTAGTGCCTTCCATGATAAGTAAATCGGAGGCAGTGCCGCCAAATACTGAAACCGTCAGATCTAACGATGTGTTCTGGATAAACAATAACTTGATGGCCTCCATCGTCAAATCATTACCGAAAGCATCCACCAATGCCGAACCACCGGTATCATACAGGTTCAATGTTTGATTTCCGCCCTGAGCAATCGTGAGCTTTTCATGCAAGAGAACATTGCATTGCTTGGCCAGGGCACCAAAAGTCCACTTGATACCGACGTCGAGATTCAACTCATCGATGACCGGGTCCAGCTTCGTTGCCAGTGTCTCAATATTCTTCAAGTCGATTACAACTCTGGTTCTTCCCAACAAATCCGTACTCATAGTAAAATCTCCCAAAAATTATTACATTAAGCCCATCATTTTGTGCTTAATTTCATCGGCGCTCATTCCCTTTTTGTTCACCGTGGCAGGGTCGGCTACGCCGCTCAATTTCTGCCAGATTTTCTGCGCATCTCTTGCCGCCTCTTTATTGCCCCAGCCGGCTGCAACCATCAATCCTTCCATCAAGGTACGCAACGAATCGGCCGGCTCACCTGTTGGCCAATACTTTTCTGCAACGTAAAGCTCCGTCACTTCCCATCCGGTGTGTGTTTTCAGGAACTCTGTGACGGAACATTTGTACTCTCGTGCTGTTCTGACAAGCCATCGCCGCCAGGCGTCATCGGTAAGTTTTTTAGTATAGCCGCCTCAGCTTCGATACCGTATCCGCTGAGCCTCAATGCAACTCTCGACAGGGGCTCCATGTCCTTTGCCGGCAAGCCGGCGATTATAGCCAGCTCCTTGGCAGTGAAAATTCGTGCCCCGGTTTCATCGCGCAACGCAAGCTGCAAGAGTTTGGCCGTCGACAAATTGGCTTCCGTCCCCTCCGGATGGTTTCTCAACATGCGCCACTCCTCCAGCTCATAAGATGTCAGGCCGTGTATCCAGACCTTAATTCCTGCGATTTCCTGCTCTTCCTTTGGGATCTGGTTTCTTAGGTCCATGATCGCCCGCTTGATCTGTTTTGCTGTTAACTTTTCGTTGGCCATTGGTTCTCCTTTCTTTTTTTACTTTAGTGTTAGCCGGCCCAGGCAGCTCTGCCTGATCATCCGGATCTTTCTTAGTTTCTTCCTCTTCGAGCTGCAGCGGCGAAGCCGGATCATAAAGCCTGATCTTACCGCCGCGTAAAAGAAACTTTGCGGTCCACAACATGATGTCCCGATCGATGATTTTAGTCTGGCCCCTTATGCCCTTCTGATTGGGCGGACTGCTCACATCGGCCAGGTACTCAATCGTATCGCCTGTTCTTAACATGATTCGCCTCCTTACGCTGGGATGTCGGTGTAAGCTGCCTTGCCGCTTAAAGCGATGGTGACATCAATCGATATTTCTCCATCGGCCTCGCTGAATGAGGGTAAAGTCAGCGACGAAATAATACCGTCGCATAAATGGCTGCCGGCACTGGGATAGGTAACCAAACACCCATTCCCACCGGTGCCTTTCGTACCAGCCTGGAAGTCCGTATTTAAATCATTGTATATACCTCCATCGGTGGGATCATAGATACAATGAAATGTTACTTCACCTTCATTCAAAGCTCCGGCAATCTTTTCGATCGCTTCATCTGTACTATCGCAGCTCAAGATATCGATGATACGTCGGGACCGGGTACCGCTGACACTCTGTATTTCACCGATAGTATTACCATTGAAAGTCAACACGGTCCCGAGCGCCGTTCTTGCGTTGGTTGTCATTTTTGGTCTCCTTCTAATTTATTCCACTATGTTTATTTATAACCGTCCGCCAAGTCGGTTATATACTTTACCTGGGCGGTCACCTCTGCCACTACCCCGCCCGACATGATTGAGTAAGTAGTCTCGGGGCAATCGATATTCAAGGCCAGCCCTCCGCAGGCCTGGCCTCTTTTGTTACCGCCTAAAAGAACTCTTCGAATTGTCTCTGCCATTCGGCTCAGCACTGTGTCCGCTGCAGTATCAGCCGGCAGCTTCGTGATAATACCATAGAGCCGCCATTCAGCCAGCTCGGTGCGTGAAGATGTCGTTTTGCTCAACGTCCCGCCGTCTATGAGCTCCATAATCACATCGCCGTGCTTGAAATCCGATGCCTGCCAGTCGAGGATCTTCGGACGGACGGCTCTCAGCGTCAACGTTGCACCTGGGTCCTGCACACCGTCAATCGTTTCCTCAATCCAAACTCCAATCCTTTCAACTATCGCTTCCATCTTCGGAATTCAACTCCTATCTGGTCATTGATAAGTTTGCCTAACCGATCACCCGCAGCATCGGTGCACGCCTTCAGCAGGCCGGCCGTACCGGTGATGATCTTCCAGATAGACGGACCTCGTTTTTCTCCAATCGGCAATCTGGATGGCCGCCCTCTTGCAAATACACCACGATGCCCACTTGGCATTGTCGCAATAAAACCGTGCTCTATTTTCTTCCTGCCGGCCGCACGGCTGAGCCGATAGCTTACACCATGTAGAGTTTCCTTAGTGCCCGGGAATGCCAACAGTCCCGGCTTGAACGGCTTGGCCCCGACAGAACCGTAAAACGTGGTTTTCTTTTTACTGATACCCCTGGCAATCTCACTTTTCTTGACTGTGATCTGCGCACCGACCCGGCGTTTCAGATCGGTTGCCGCCATATCAACGGTGCGACCGATGGCCCGGCGAAACACCCGCGGGACCGCCCGGGGCACGGCCCGCAAAATATGGGCCGCCTCCTTGAAACTGCGATCGTCAACTGTTACTTGTATTGCCAGCATCAGTGCACCTCAATAGTCAAAAACCCCGCATCCTGCCTGACAATCCTGGCCATTTGAAAGTCCCGTGGATCGGCCCCCTTACGCGGGGGGATTTTGATTATATGTCCCTGCTCGAACTCTTCAGCCGATATCCCGGTAACGGAATCATTGGCAACCTTGACATTAACTACCGGACCGCGATGCCTGCCCACCGGTGCAACCTGGCCATCATCCGTGACGTGCCGGATGATCCCCTGAACCGGCCGGTCCAAAACGCCCGGGCGGTAAATACCCGCTTCTCCAAATTCATCCAAAAGAAGCCCGGCGTTCTCCACCAGAATTTCATCAAAGGTTTTTACGGCCATAGAATCATCCCGAAAATATTTTTATGAACACGGCAACCATGCCGCCACCGCCGACGCCCGAGCCAACACACAGTCCCAACAAGCCCCACTTCGATGCAAGTATCGACTTGCCATGTGGACACGCATCGATGTGCCACTTGAGCACGTCCTCGATTACCTGCTTGCTGACTTCGCCTGCAGAGTTGATCGCGACCTCGCGGATATATTCCCGGTCCTGTTCTGATAGTGCCATAGCGACTTCCCTGAAAAGCAACCGTCTGATACGAGTGAGCATATCCCGGCCCGGGGCCCGGCCATGCCCTGGACATTCCGATATATCGGGACTCACCAACTAAACAAGAAACCAATCAGCTCAAAGTCGCGTGTGCTGCGTATTGCCAGTAACCGTACCCGACGTTGCGAATGGCCTTGATCCCGTACTGATGCGCATCATTGTCGAATTCGTATTCGCTGCCTTCGGCTTTCGCACCCACCGATAGTTTTTCCTCTTCCTGGCGGATCAAAGCCTTGGCCGGTGCATCCGTCCGGAATACAACGAACTGCGTGGTATAAGTCAGCAACGGATTGGCCTCTACGTTAACGTTGAAGCCCTGCTTCTTGAGCTCCTTGATGACATTGGAGCCGTTTGCATCTTCGCCGAGAATGGCATGGACCAAATAAGGCCATAGGGTGACGCTGGTCATGACCAGGAAGTTCTTGGCCCTTGAATTCATCGGCTTAGCCTGATCATCCTTGTATCCCAGCATATAAGCAATCACGCCGATGATTGCTTTAATGGCCTCAGCAACGGTCGGTGTGGTGGCAGTCCCAACGTTAAGTGCAGGAACTTGCGTGTTGGTGAGCAGATTCAACTGCGTGCCGCTTTCACCTTCGCTGTGGTCACTATCGAAGAAATACTGGCCATCGTAACAAAGTCCGCTGGTCGATCCGGTACCGTTGGCAATGAGCGTGCTGAGCAGCTCGCCATAATGCCCGACCGCCCTTTCTGCCAGCTCGTTAATCCTGATATCGATCTGACCGGTTTTGTCACGTCGCAGCCAGTCGACGGGTAGGTCCAGAGTTGCCTCGAACTTCTTGTTGAAGATGGTAATCCCGTTCTCGCGGAATCCCTTGGCTTGCCGTCCGCCGACCCATTCCCGCATGCCAGGCACCATACCCAGCCATTTGTAGGTCTCGGATTCCTGGTCTGAATCAAAAAGGACCGATATCAAGTCGAGCCATGACAGACCGGTGTACGTTTCGAGGGCGGCAAAAAACTTACCGATTATCCCTCGGCTTCCTAATCCTTGCGCTCCCATTTGCAGTCTCCTAAAAAATATATTGTTACTTTTTTTCCGGGCAACAAAAAACGGCAGATAGGTGGATAGGCACCTATCTGCCGTCTTTGTACTTAGCCCTTTCAGCTGGCCGGCTGAAAGAAGAACCCGCTCTTCACTTCTCAATGAACCTGATTATGTCGACGATACCCAGATTCCCCGCTTGCCCACGATATTCCAGTTGCCCCCGGTACCGATAAACTGCAGGAAGTCACCTCGCTGGGCGGTGGCCAGGGTATTAGTAAGCAATACACCCGCGGTGGCCAGGCCGCATCCGCCGAGAGACGTCTCGGCACCATCAAAATCTATCGTGGTCTCTGCAACTGCCAGACCCGCACCGTTTACCACGGTAATCTTGAAGCCCGCCACCGATGCAAGAAACGAGATCAACGCAGTGGCACTGACGGAAATGACCTTGCCGTTATCGGGGGCCAGGGTAGTATAGCCGGCCGCTTTGACATCCCGGTTGGGATTAGGATCGAATTCATCCTGCCCGCACGTTACGAACTCGATCTCCATCTTGGTGGCCGATACGTAACGCGATATTCTGCCTACGTAACTATTTTTCGTAGTGGTAATCG
>SDBT01010124.1_pt1 | contig 15251 bp, 8 predicted proteins | sample 2277101 | NCBI WGS metagenome assembly SDBT01 (sample SAMN10404973, study PRJNA504765) | marine sediment metagenome | isolation source: marine sediment core GS10_PC15, 103 cmbsf | place: Arctic Ocean: Southern Knipovich Ridge | collected 2010 | reverse complement strand
ATTTCTGGGAGGTATGGAGATGGGTGGCTGGGGTTGAACCACGAGGAACGAGTGGTGAACCCCCAGGAATTCGCACTGGGGGTTCGTTGCTCGTGCCTCGCAACTCAACCCCAGCCACCCGCCAACCGACTTTGCAGTTCTCCTGTTCCGGCGGAAAACTACACAGATCTGCTCAGCCGCCGGGCGGTCCGCCGCAGCCGGGCCAGACCGCGAAGATCCTGCCAGATCGTTGCCGACACGTTCACGCGGCTGTCGAGATCTTCGGTCCAGGTGATCGGCATCGTGCGTACACAAAGCCCCGCGTACTCGGCCAGCACGAGTAACTCCGTGTCGAAGAACCAGTCGCGGTCTTGCACCAGCGCCAACAAGGGCCTGATCGCGGCGATCCGCACGCCCTTGAACCCGCATTGGGCGTCGTCGAAACTCCGCGTTGCGAGCACCCAGCGGATCAGCCGGTTGTAGATCCGCGAGAGGACCTCCCGCCGGAAGCACCGGGTGATCTGAGAGTCGGGCCGAATCCGCGAGCCGGTCACCACGTCGGCGCCTTCGTCGAGCAGCCGCACGGCCTCGGGTATGGCCGCCAGATCGGTCGACAGATCGACGTCCATGTAGAGCGAGAATTGGGCGTCGGTTTCGCTCCACGTCTTGTGCAACGCACCGCCGCGGCCGGGCCGGTCTAGATGCAGGAACCGGACGAACGCATTCGTCTCAGCCAACTGTCGCCCGACGGCGTCCGTCCCGTCGGTCGAGCCGTTGTCGACCACGACGATCCGCCAGCGAAACTCGTCGCACGGGGTCATCGCCGCAGCCAAGCGGCGGACCGAATCGCCCAGCACATGGGCCTCGTTGTAGACCGGGATGACCAGGTCGACCAGGATTTGGGATTTGGGATTTGGGATTTGGGATTTGGGATTTGGGGTTAGGGTTATGGTTTGGGGGCTAGGGGGTTGCCAACCCGGTAAAGGGTTGCGCCACCGCGTTTCACGGGACGGAGTTCAAAGCGTTCGGTGGCCCGCTTTCTCGCTTCGGTGAAATAGACCGGCCGGTGTGGCGATACTTCTTCAACATATTGCAACAACGAGTCGGCCAACTCGAAATGGTCCTTCTGCGGGAAGTTCTGGATGAACACCATGCCGGTGCGGCCCTGCTCGATGTGGGCTACGTAATAGTAAGGATACAACGTACACCAGCCGGTGACGACTATCGCGTCGTCTTCGAGGTCGTCGATCAACAAGCGGACCTCTTCATGAAACTTAGCGCAGTCCGCTACCGGCATGGCGTCTCGCTCCTCCTGCGGTAGCCACGCGGTGCGACGACCGTCCGGACCCCAAGCGTCGGCCCAAAGCATGGGGCAAATCACCACGATGACCCCAACGGCGGCGATCACCCGATCCCATGCGACCGGGCAACTTGGACACCGGCGGAAGCGTTCGGCCAAGGTCCCGCAGGCGTCGGCGGCCAGTGCCAGTCCGGCGGTACCGAAGACGGCGATTGGCACGTAGGTGGCAAGGTAGAGGACGTGGATTCCGCCCATGTCGTAGAACAGGTCGAAGACGAGGTGCGTCGCGCCGGCGGTGACCAACAGCAGCGTCATCCGCCAGTTTCGTCGACCAAGCCAGACCATGCCCGCCCCGGCCGCGATCAGCCACAACGGCGGAAACTCGCGGCGGAGATTCACGCTGTAATCGACCGCCTTCTGTCGTGTTACTTCAGGTGGCTGAGAAAAGAGCAGGCCGCGGAATTGCGGGGCGCTCATGCTCAGCTTGACGCGATCGAGCAATCCGTCGAGGTCTTCCGGTTCGAGGTTCCAGACCGAGCGTGACGGGCCGATCACGGTCTGGAAGTAGCTCGTCGGGCCGGCAGCCCGGTCGATCGCAACGAAGGCCGCCAGGGTAATGCCCGCCCCGAGGACCGCTCCGCCGACCGCGGCCGCCCAGTTGGCTTTGCGTCGCTGCGGAGTCAGCAGCACCAGGAGGATGGCGGCCGGTGCCATCAGCGAATGGGTGGCATGCACGCCCAGGCTCACGCCACCGAGACAGGCCGCGGCAAACAGCCAACCGGCGTGTCCGGTCTGCTGCCAGAGTGCAATCCCCAGCAACACACCGACCATGCAGACCAGACCGCTGGTGTAAACTTCGGCGATAATCGCCTGAGACCAGAAGGTGGGCGAGGCGGCCAAGGCCAGTGCCCCGGCCAGCGGAACCCAGCGTCGGCCGACGAGCACCCGACCCAGCAGATAGAGCCCCGCCACCGCCGTCGCACCCATCACAGCCGAGAGCAAATTCACCCGATACGGCACGTCTCCCAGCGGAATCGCGGTGGACGCCTTGGCTAGAAGCAGGTAGACGGGATACCCGGTAGGATGGGCGTAGCCGAGCGTGACAGCCAGCGTCTGGAACTCGGCCACGTCGGCCGGCAACAGCCCGGGCGCCAGCGTGACGAAGTACGCCGCAAACGCAAGCAACCCAACGCACAGACCGACCCCCAGATCGCGACGATCCAACAATACACCCGTGAGTTGCATAGATTCTGGGGCCATGGGACCGCTCACACTGTAAACACGGGCTCCTGCGTATGTTGCTTCAACCCGCAGGATACTGCAAAGCCCCATACCGTGCCACCCGGTCGGAAGCAAGGTGGCTTGTCGGCAGTGCCCTTGTCGGGTATAAAAAACTCGAAGCTTGCGAGTGTTTCCGGCTGTTTTGGAGGTGATCTAGTGACGGAGGATGCGAGTCTTCCCGGCGACGGCATGGCGAGCGACCGGCGAAACGTGGCCGTGGTGACGACCACGATCCGTGTGCCGCGATTCCTCGACGAACTGTTGGCCAACGCACAGCGCCACGGTCACGCCGGGCGGGTGAGTTGCGTGGTCGTCGGCGATCGCAAGACGCCCGCAGACGTTGCTGAGTATCTTGCCGAAATGGCTCAACGCCACGCGGCCGAGGTGACCTATCTCGACGTTCCCACACAGCAGAGGTTGCTGCGCCGCTGGCCGTCGCTCGATCTGTTCGTCCGCTACGACTGCATCCAGCGTCGGAACGTCGGCTATCTGCAAGCGGCCATCGACGGGGCCGACGTGATCGTCTCGGTGGACGACGACAACTTCGTCACCGAGGACGATTTCATCGGATCGCACCTGGTCGTCGGGCGAAGGGTCGAGGTGCCGGTGCTCAGTCATCCGTCCGGGTGGTGGAACGTCTGCGAGCGGCTGGTGTGCGAGCCGCCGCGGCAGTTTTACCATCGCGGCTACCCCAAGTCGCGACAGGACTTCCGCAGCGGCGGATACGAATTGACCACGGCAAGCGTGCGGGCCGTGGTCAACGCCGGACTCTGGTTGGGTGTGCCCGACGCCGACGCCACGGCCCACCTGGAGGAACCGATCCACGTCGCGGCCATGGAACCGATCGGCGGACGGCAAACTTGTGCGTTGGCGCCCGGCACCTGGTGTCCGGTCAATAGCCAGAACACGGCCTTCGACGTCTCGCTGCTGCCGGCGATGTACTTGCCCGTGATGCTCGACCCGGTTCGCGGGTATCGGATTGGACGGATGGACGATATCTGGATGAGCTATTTCGTCCGCGCGATTGCCGATCGGCGAGGTGACGCGGTGCTCTACGGACCACCACTGGTGACCCAGCGGCGCAACCCGCACGACCACCTGGCCGACCTGACCGAAGAACTGGCCGGCTATCTGTTGACCGAACGGCTTGTAGAGTACCTCCGCCGCTTCGATACGGCCGAGACGACGTACTCGGGGGCCTACCTGGATTTGATCTACCACCTGCGCGAGTCGGCCGAGACCGATGCGGAGCTAGACCGGGCGGATCGCGAGTATTTCCGTCAGCTTACCCTAGGCATGGCCGCCTGGCACGGCGCGGTGACGGAGATCGTTGCGGGCAAGGCGAGTTAGTGATGACCTAAGAGGAAAGCACAGGGGTGGCTGGAGCAATCGAGCGAGGCCCACCTTTTCCTGATTCACGGGCAACGGCTATTGCGGACAGTCGTCGGTGCTACCCGCGTTGTTATGCTCTGACAAGTATTCTTCATAATCCGAGAAGGCCTCAGGATCATTGCCCATGTCCAAGACCATTCTCACGGGTGAACCTCGCCCGCATCCCGCATCGAGAGTACCTTTCCGCAAAGCGTCTCTGCCACCAAACGATTTCCCAAGAGGCCGAGATGTTCGTGATCCATCGGCATTAGTTTCATTTTGCCGGCATGTTCTTTGTATAGAGGTCCCAGATCGAGAAACTCTACGTCGTCCTGCCGGGCGAACCGGCGAATCTCGTCGAACGCTTGCTCGTAACGCTGCATCACCTCCAGGTCGAGTAGCATCTCGGGCGCCTCCAACTCGTCCGGGTCCGCGTCGTCGGCCGGCCGGAAATGGGGACGTAGCCAGGGACTCAAAACGAGCAGAAACGCCGTCTTCTCCCGGCGGCACAGCGCATGCAACCGACGAACGTTTGCCCACGCCACCTCGGGCTGCACGTAGACGTCGTTGAAATCGGTTCCCGACGGCCGGCTAGCCAAGGCGGCGCCTTTGTACAGCAGCCGGTAGAAGTGAGACCGGCGAAAGACGGCCCAGTGGACCGAGTTGTTGAACAGGCCGAACCCTTCTAGTTGATTGCGGAACAGGCACATCTGACCGTCGACGTTGATGACCACCGGGCTGGTCTCCACGTCGTCGGGCGTAAAGGTGAGCACGACCAGATCGGGTTCGTACCGGATGGCGCGGGTTTCCAGAAGCGTGCAGGACTGGAAGGTGTTGTATCCGGGCACGCCGAAATTGAGCACTTCGACCGATTCGCCTGGTGTTTCATTGAGCTTGGTTTCGAGTACGCCGGGAAAGGATTCGGAAGCCTCGACACCCAGTCCGTAAGTCACCGAATCGCCCAGAGCGACAATCCGCCAGACCGAATCGGGTTTCGTCGGCGTGTAGTGCCGGCCGCGGAATCCGGCCGAGTTGTGGTCGGCAACGTCCGCACGGAGTTGGAATCCCAGGTAGAGGTCGTCGGCGAAACGGAGGAGCGAATCGTTTTCGTCGGAGACCGCCTGGTAGTCTGTCTGGGGTGAGAAGAGGCGGCAGACAACCTCGCCGAGCAGGGCAATCGTGCCCAGCGCGGCGAGGTCAGCCACCAGGATGAAGGCGATCCGCTTGCGGAGGGGGAACTTACGCATTTGGATGCTTGAGTTTCAGCGTCCTCATGAGGCTGCGGTAATGGCGCCGTTCGAGCGGTTCGAGCATATTGGAAGTCAGTCCGTTTTCAAGGGCTTTTTTCATCGAGGCGGTGGCGGCTCTGGTCTGCCGTCCGTGTTGCATGTAGGCCCTCGCCTGATGGAACAGGCGGACGGGCGTATCCTTTTCGTGGATCGCTATTTTCAGATCAGCCAGTGCCTTGTCGGGCTTCCCTAGCGCCATCTGCACCGTCGCCCGCGAGTCGAGCATCGGCGCCATGGGCCCCGCGATTTCGATTGCGGAGTTGATCAGCTTCAAGGCCTCTTCGAGCTTCTTGCCTTGCAGCGCCAGCACCACGGCCAGATTATTCATCGTGGTCACGTGCTTGGGTTCGATCTTGAGAACTTCGCGGTAGAGAGCCTCGGACTCGGCGTATTTTTCCTCCCTAGTGCGGAGATTTGCCAACAGCAGTAGTAATCGCGTGGATTCTGGAGACCGCTTCCTGGCAGCCGAGACGATTTTTTCCAGCCGTTTGATTTGCTCGCTGGTTGTCTTGGGATTTCTCAACAAGATATCGATCGCATGAGTGAGCGAACGGGGATGCGTGTCGCTCTGGCACGAGTCGATTTCGTTGACCGCCGCGTCGATCTTACCCCGTCGTGCCAGAAACGTCGCCAGGACGATCCGGTTCAACGGTTCCGAACGAACGTACTGATGGTACACTCTCTCTGCTTCCATGTCGAATCGTCGCGCTTGCGACTGCTCACCCGCTTCTTCCGCTTGCCCGGCAATCCGTCCCAGACCCGTGGCAACTCGGTGCGTCCGCCAGGCCAGTACGCTTGCCCGCTGCTTCGGGTCGGAGGGCAAGGCGTCGGGCCTGTTGAGGAATCCGACCAGCAGATCGAACGCTTTGTCGTATTCCCCTTTCTGTGCCAGCAATCGAGCTTCCATGTCAACGGTCCCGTACGCGTTGGGCGCAAGTTTTTGAAGCCGGGCAATATACGACCGGGCGGTGCTGAACTCGTTGTGCGAAATCATCGCTTCGAGGTAGGCGGTCACACACTGAATCTGAAATTTTCGCCGATAGTCACCCTTGGCGGCCAAGTTGGCATACAGCGATCGGAACTGTATACTCGCCTTGCCCCAATCGCCCTCGGAAAGATAGAGTTTAGCCAGGATGAGTTCGTCGTCCGGCTGACTCTGCTTACCTTCGGTGAGTTTCTTCAGAATTCCGATCGCCTGCTGACGGTACGCTCGCCGCGGGTGGTTGGCGAGCAATTTTGATTTCATCCGTAGATTGGAAACGGAGGAGGGAGACTCAGCCAAGTTCTCCTCCACCAGTTTCAGGGCCCTTTTCAAGCCTTCGTAGCCACGCTGGGCTCCCAGCAGAGTTGCCATCCGTAGTCTTGCCCAGCGGACGCTTCCCTCGCTACCTTCCACCTTGCCGTCGATCATGCGTTGGAGGACCTTATCGGCCGACAGTGCATTTTTCGACGATGCCGGAACCCGTAACAAGAAGTCGGCGACGGCGCGGGCGACATACGGGTCATTGGGAGAGGCCGCGTAAGCGGTTTCGTACAGCGGTCTGGCCTTGTCGAATTGTTTCATCAGGTCGCGGCACCGGGCCAGGGCCAGCGAGGCCCGGTCTGCGGGGATTTGGGTCTTGGCCTCGGTCATTGCCAGTTCGGCCTTCTCCGCCTGTCCGGCAACGCCAAAGAAGTAGACCAGACCTATCCAGGAGGTGGTGTCCTTCCGATCGAGCTCCACCGCCTTGCGGAACGACTGCTCAGCTTCATCCAGCAGCTTGGCGACCTCCATCGGATCGAGCTTCGACTTATCTTTTTGCCACTTGGTGGCCAAGAGTTGGCCAAGCCAGACGTGGGCCGCAGGGTCTTTCGATTCGGCGGCCTCCTGCTTGGCGAGTTTTAGAGCGGGATCGATGTCACCTCCTCGGGCATATGTTTCTCCTGCGTCTCTGCGGAACCTCGCGGGCAAGTATTCCACTCGATCGCCCAGCATGTTGATCAACTCGCGAGCCTTGTCGTGTTGGTTTCGCATGGTCAACAGCCGCACCGCCGGGCCGATGGCGTAGGGGCTGTGATCTCCAATCTCCTCGATAGCCGTGAGATAGTGCTTCAACGCGGCGTCTAACTTGCCCTGTCTTTCGCAGATGTTGGCAGCCAGGATCACCGGCTGTGACCACGAGGGCCTTATCTCCCGAATCTTCTTGACCAGCTTCAGAGCGTCGACCAGGCGATTATCGTCCTTCTTCTTGGCCGACATCAACATCAGGACCGCTCGGGCTAAAAGGGCGTGTGGACCTTCTCCTTCAGCTTGTCCGATCTCCTTCGAGATCTGTCGTAGCACGTCAAGTGATTCCTTGTTGCGCAAGGCAACTTTGAAACGTTCGAACCGCACGCCTACATCGTTGGGGGCCAGCGTCGACACCGAAGCATACAGTTTCTCTGCCAGTTTCGTGTTGCGGGTCGAAACGGCGGCGGTCAATAGTCTTTTTAGTAACAGCAACTGTTGGCTCTCAAGCCAGGAACGGCGCGCCTCCAATCCCGTCTTCTCACGTTTCAGAGATTGTTTTTCGTCGTCCGAAAGGCCGTTCAACTGATTTTCGATCTTTTCGATCTCTTTCTCGTTTTTGGCAAGTTCCCCGGCAAAATGCTCCTCTCCCTCCTTGGCCAACGCTACGAGTTGCTCAGCGGCGTCGCTTCCGTAGCGAGACACCAGATAGCCCACTCGGGCAAGCCGCAGGGCAACGTTGTATCCCGTCACGTTCTTGTCGCCGTTGTCGATTAACTGCTCGGCCTCGAGCCATTTCGGAGGGTCATGTCGCATCGCAAACTCAGCAAGCGTGATCCAGTAAACAGGTATCTCCGGGACTTTGTCCCGCTCTTGCTGGAGCAAATCGATTGCTTCCTGCTCGCGATCTTGGGCGCGAAGAGATTTGGCCTGGAGGACGACGATTGCGGACGGTTTGGGGGCGTCCTGCGGAGTCGCATCGAGCAAGCTGCCCAACATACCGTCTATCTGCTTCCAATTCCGTTCCGGCTCGGGCTGCCGTATCTGCCTTTCGATCAGCAGTCTAAGGACTATCAATTGGCTGCTGTTCGGGATTCGGCCGTGCCTGCGCATCCGCTCGTAGACCTCTAGGGCGTCGTCCAGTTGGTTGATCTGTATATAGGACCTGGCAAGTGAGTCGAGGGCACTTACGTTGAACGGGTCGACGGCGATAATCTTCCGCAAGGCGCCGCGCTGCCGGTCGGGGTTGCGGAGTCGACCGTAGCACTGAGCCAGATGAACGTCGATTCTGAGCACGAGAGACGACCCAACCAGACCACCGCGAACACTTTCGAACCGCCGCGCCGCCTCCGCCCAGCGGTGCTCGACAAACTCGATCCGCGCTTCCAGGTAGCCGATTTGCGGCTCGGGAAATCTCCTGTCGAGGGGGGGGATTCTCAGTTCGCGAAGTCGCCTGATCGTACCCCAAGCCCCTCTGCGATATTCGGGACTGCCTTTCTTCGCATCGCGGTCCCCTAGGTCGCCGACGTCGATTTGGAGGTCCGCCATCGGCCAGATCAGTTGCGGGTTGCCCTTGGTTACCTTCAATCCCTGCTCCAAGACCTTGAGGGCCGCATCCCGGTCCCCTGACCGCAACTCGATATTGGCCAGCGCTGTGTACATCCGTACGTTACCGGAAAACAGTTCGATTCCGTGCTTCACGTAGCGACGGGCCAAACCCGCATAGTTGCTGCCGAATTCCACCTCCGGCGAAACCGCCAACGTCTCCTTCTTCGGCTTGCCGGTATCGGAATCGCGGATCAAAGTGACCGTGTTCGCGTCAACGTCGGCGGAGACGGCCTTGCCGGTAATCGTTGTCGGTTTCGTTTCTTCCGGCGAAGTCTCTCCATCGCTGCTTTCTTCGCTGCTTTGCTTGATTGGGTCGACGAAGATCCGGGAAACCGTCTGCCCGTCCTCGGAGAGTTCCAAAGTAACCTCGATTCCGGGCACAATGTCTCCGAGTCCTCTCTTGGCTCTACTCCGATCTTCGCCAATCTTCCTTGAAGCGCACTCGGCAGCCTGTAGCAAACCCTCCGGCGCAACATCCAACAATTCACCAAGCTCTTTCGCGGTCTTCAGCGTATGGTCCAGCCATTTCGTGACCACCTTCGGCTGTGTGATCCTCTCGCGGAGTTTATCGAGCAGTTTGCGGACCTGTTCGACACGTTCGTCCACTCGATACACCTCATTGAGAACATGAGCCAGGGCGACGTCCGGCACAGATTCCTTGCCGGCCGTTTCCATGGCTCCGATCGCCGGTCGCGTCTCCTCGAGCAGCCCTCGCATCCCCTCGATGACTTCCTCCACGTCCTCTTTTGAAATTTCTTCTCCGGAAGCGAGGTTTGATTTGGGGAGATCCCGCAGCGCCTTCTCGACGGCACTGCTCATCCCCAGTTGTTTGAGTGCTCCTTCCATCTCCCGGATCATCAACGGCAGTCCTTTGAGCGTCTGCATCAAGGCCTTCTCGTGCGACTCGATCTCCTTCAGATACTTTCCGTGCAGTAAGTGAGCCTGTGCTGACTTTGCGTTTACTTCGACCAACTTCTCCATTAACGCATCTGCTTCGTCGGGTTTGCGCAGCCGATATCGCAGCAGGCGGACCAGGGATCCATACGCGTCGAGTTGTGCCCGATCCAATTCGATCGCCTTCCGGTAGGACTTGCCCGCCTCCTCGAATTCGCGGACGCTCTGTTGGCACCGCCCCAACAGGTTCCAAAGCTCGGCGTCTTTCGGAGAGACTTTCAGCAACGATTCGATGTGTTCACGGGCGTCCTTGAAGCGTCCTATGCGCATCGCCAGATCGATCAGGCGGCGGCGAGCGGCAGTCCGGTCCGGCTCCTGTCCGACGACGTTCTCGAGCTTGATCCAAGCAGGCGAGAACATGTTCCACATAACCATGCCGGTGTCCGGGCTAAACGCCATGTCGGCCATCAAAAGGCCCAGTTTCTCCCCTGCCTCCACGTCGTCCGGCTTGAGGTTGAGATACCAGCCAAGCTGACCTATCGCCTTCATTTTTTCTTTCCGCTCCGCTTCTAGGTCACCCTCTTTCTCGGCCTTCTCGGCCCGCTCCTCGGAACGTTCGGCCTGGCGATAGTAGAAGCCCGCGTTGAGTTGGTTTTGCCAGCCGTGAACAAAGTACACCGCTACGGACAGAACGACCGTACTTATTCCCAGAATGATGACCAATCGCAAGTTCAGGGTCTTCATGGATACACCTCTATCGATAACGATTTAGACTCGGTTCGGATGAACCTGTTACGAAAGGACCCCCACGACAGTTCTCAAACCGACGAGAATCGAAGGGGAAGTAATGGACCGATCAATGAAAGCCGGGGGCCGAGCACCCCTCACCCCACTCCGAGAAAACATGCCACGAAACAGTATGCGAGACGATCTCCACGAAAAATTCATTATATCATCGATTTCCCTTGCCGCTAGCGTTCGCACCACGGTAAACACTAAATCAGGGAGGGAGATTCGGGATCGTGGTGCCTCTTTTTACTGTTAGACGAGTTGCAAGGTTTGTCACCAACCACCAGATTGCCAGACCAACTGCAATCCCAGCCGAATTCTGAACCAAATCCACCCGTTCGGGGGACCTGCCAGGGACGCAACCTTGCAGCAACTCAGTGCCGCAGGCATACGCCAACAGGAACACAACGGGCAGCCAGCGCGACACGGACCATCGAGCGGCCATCACCAGCACCGTCAGCGCCAGAAAACCGAGCAGGTGTGCCACCGGAGCCAGCGAACGAAGCCACGCCAGCAGGTTTGTCCGAAGATGCGACGACCGCAGAGGGTCTTCGCACAGAAGCAGCAGGCTCAGCGTGAGCAGATAACCCAGGCAGGCAGCTTTCAACAGTGAGTCGACTACCCTGCGAGGACGCCCTGGTGCGGAGCGGACCATCTCCGCCGACGGCACCTGAACGAGGCACACGTCTGCCAAGTACGCCGCCAGCACGGTTGCGCCCCGCCGAAGACTCCCCTTCCACCGTCGCTGTTGGGACAGCGGGTCCGGCGCCGATCGTCTATCGTCGGCCACGTTCTCGTAATCGGCGGCAGGGCGCTTGGTCACGGGGGACTCGTACCTATTTCCTTCGAAAACGCCGTACCCCGGCACCGATGAGACATCCCAGCGCCAGCATTACCAGCGTGGACGGTTCGGGTACGGTCGAGATCGAGTCCAACTCGAAATCGACGTTCATCACCGCCGCATCCGGATCATTGAACGTGAACGTGACACTGGTGGCAGCGTCGAACGGGGCGACTCCAATGATTTCCCAACCCACATCCGTGAACTCGACGCGGTGCTGGAAGGCCTCGTGCGTTTCCGGGATCGTGCCCTTGTAGACGGCCCAACGACCGTCCGGACCGTTGACCGTGATCCTCAGATCCAGCGACGTGCGATCGCTGCCGGCGTCCAGACTGATGAAGTCGAACACAAACGCATCGTTGGTGCCGCCGTCGGTCAAGTAGGTGTTCAGTTGCTCGGAATTGGTCAAGATCGGCCAAGCGATTTTACTCTCATCGTCGTCGTAGCCGTCGTATTGGAGGACCAGATGAGATGCCGATCCGAAGTTGCTGAATCCGTAGGTCGCAAAGGCGAGGATACCCTTATCGTAGCTGGGCTCGTATCCGGCCACCACGCTGGCCGAAATCGACAACGGTGTGCCGTGTGCCTTGACAAACACGTCGCGCTCCCCACGGAGGATCTCCAGAAACGAGTTTTCCATAGCAGAGGGATTCCCGTCTTCCCGAGGCGACTCGCCCGGAACCAGCAGCAAACAGGGATCGGATGGGTCCTGAGGATTATCAAAGGAGTCGATCATGATCGTTCCGGCGTGCCCGGCAGGCACCGAAAACACGAATAAGAGCAAAGTACATACACCGAACACAAGGACATAGCGTCCCCTAAGAAGAGTAGCCTCAATCACCGCTGCCTCCTTGGGCCAATCGGCCTTGTGAAAGTGTATATTTCCGTTTGGCGCCATCGAAAAGCAGCAACAACCGCGCCACCGCGCAAATCGTGCAGTCTCGATTCGTCCAGACAACTCCCTCTATCTTACCAAATCAGGAATATCTGTCAAGCAAATCACACCGGCAAAATGCGGTTTCTTGGATTTATTTGCTCACGCCACCCAAAAAGCACAACCCAACCCCACCTGTAGTGTTAAATGATATGATCGCAAGAAGGGTATCTATACCGACCGACAGTGGAAAGGCCTCCGCCCAGTGCCGGCGAGCTTGACGCGGTTTCCCGATTTTGCGACAAAATCCGGCTACGAAATCGGGGCACGATCACGGTTTCAGCGTTACCCAGCGAACGAGTTGGCTTAGCAGGAGCTTCCCGTCCCAGGGCGATTCGTAGTTGTTCATCAGGCCCGGCCGAACGCATCGGGCTACGCCGGCGGTGGTGGCTGCTTCGGCCAACGCCAGGGCCTCGTCGCCGTCGCCCAACGCGATGCCGATCGTCTGCACCTTGGGCGTCAGCAGCGGAATCACCTCTCGCCACGACTCGATTTCAGTCAGAAAGATCGTTCGCGATTGCACCGCCTCCTTCAGCGAGACCCCCCGGTCGGTGCATACGGTCCAATTGGCCCCGTCCGCCGAGGCGATCACGTCTTTCGACTCGTCCATAGCCCACTCGGCGCGGACGTTGAGAATCTGCATGGTCGTATGGGCATCCAAGGCCGGTTTGGCCGGCAATGCTGCCAGATGGCCCGCGAAGGCCTCGGCAAGCTGATGCAACGAGCAACCGGCGTTGCGTTCCATGAAAATCGTTTGCGGAGCGGAACATGCCCGTTGGTCGGAGAAGGCCACGTCGCGGACCAGCGCGGCAACGGCCGAGTCGAGTTCGTCGCCCCCGGTCTCCAGCAGCTTTCGGCCAACCAGCGCGATCGAATACTTCGGTCCGAAGACAATATCCACGCAGTGCTCGCGGCGGGGCAAGGCGGATATCGCACGCACGGCCTCTTCGCCGCCCCAAACCACCCGGACGTCGGCCGCCAGCGACATCTGCTCGTTGAGCGAAGTCTGCCGATAGTCGAACCAGACGACCGCGACCGCCCTGAGTAGATCGGCGCCCGAGAGCCCTTCCGCTTGCGACCGGGCCAATACGGCCAGGATCCGGTCGATGCCATGCGGATCTTGCATGGCGAGCTTCATCAGGCAAACGTTCTTGGTCAACAAGGCGGCGATCAGCGAAAAGACCGGCAGCGTGGCCACGTTGCCGGCCATCCAAGTAGCCACCAACCCCTGCGGCTTCGCGGCCAGATAGCCTTGTCCATGGGGCACGAACCCGTCGAGATAGTCGGCCTTGCCGTTGAGATTCAGTTCCAGCAACTTCTGCAGGTTCGAGCGTTTCAGCCAGGCGGCGAGGAAAGCGACACCTTCGAGCGTCTGCGTCCCTTCGTCGCGGAGCAAACGGCGAGAAAAATCGCCCAGCAACGCCAACAGGGCGTCGACGGGAATCGCGGCAAGCCGCGGGCGTTGTTCGTTGAGTTCATGGACAATCGGATCGAGGCTTTCGCCGGCCGGTTGTACAGCGTCCCCGCTGCCGGCAACACTGTCACCGGTGATGCGAAACAGGCTCATCGGATCTCCCTCGACTGGGCAAACGTATCGCCGCATCCCCGCAGTTCGGTGCGTTCGATGCGAGCGGCAAAGCGGAAATAGGTCCCCTTGCGTCCACAGGGGCAGTCGTCCACGCCGACCAGCACCCCCTGGTCCTCGGTCATCAGGGCGTGGCCCGGATAGCTGGTCGGCAGCGTGCTGATGACTTCGATAATGCCCGTCGCGCCCGGGTCGACCGGCGTAAGGGACATCGGGCGGCGGATAATCACATCGGCAAAGGCGGGCGCATGTTTGTTGCCCGACTCGCAATCGACGAACACCGTGCCGACCTGCTCGACCATGCCGTAGAAGTCGTACATGTGCGCCACCGTGCAACCGAGCACCGTGGCCGCTCCCTTACTGAATTCGTCCTTCGACACGGCCTCGGCGGTAAGTTTCTTCCAGCCGCCGGAGTGCAACAGGACGGCCTCGGGGGCACGAAACGAGATACCGCGGCGCAGAGCCTCGGCAACAAACCGGGTCCAAACGATGAACGTGAACCCGAACAGCAGCACGGGCCCGCCGCGGTGCTCGTCGAAAAAGGCCTCGATGCCGGGCCAATCTGGCTCGAGGTCACCCGATTCGAGCCGACGCAGGCCGAACACGGTCGGGCGCCCGAAGCTGCCGATCCCGCGAATGGCGGCACCCCGGGCGGTGAGGCTATCCCCGGCGGCCACTGAATCCACCGCGTCGAGCACCAGCAGCGGACGACGACGCGCGCCGATATGCTCCTTGAGGATCGACGCCAACGCCCGGGACTGGCGAAAGGCGGTCGTCTTGTCGACGACGATCCGGCTGGGCTGCTGGCCGGTGGTTGCAGAGGATCGCAACTCGCGGACGACCTTCTCCGGCGATACGGCCGAGAGCAGCCGTCGCTTGAACATCGTTACCGGCAGCGGCGGCACGTCGCCCGGCGTCTGCCAGTCGTCGGCTGGCAGGCCGAGCCGATCGAGGAACCGGGCGTACGGCTCGCACCGCCGGGCGACGTCCCGGCAGAGTTCCCGCAGGATGGGCCCCAGCAGCGCGTCCTTTTCGACCTGCGGCAAGCCGTACTGAGGCCCGCGGATCAATTCTTCGACCTGTTGATCGATTAGCGTGTTCACAGCCTGGCAGTCAAAGTTCATGGAGGCCCCAGTTTCAGTGTCCCCACCACTACCATACTCTGTGCCGGGCGGGTGAGTCAATTGCGGCGGCAGGGGCGGAGGCTGGTAGAGGGCGTAGCTGCGGGCGGAAGTGAAGGGGTTGGAGCTTGTGTTTCCCAAGAAAAGCGGGTGTCGATTCAACAAAAAAGCAAGAATCGAAAAACGCAGCCGGAGTTGGAAGCGTTGCGGGAGAGCATCCGATGCAGACGACCCTATAGTTCCGAAGCATGGCGTCGTAGGTAAGTGTTGTG
>SDBT01010123.1_pt1 | contig 15251 bp, 12 predicted proteins | sample 2277101 | NCBI WGS metagenome assembly SDBT01 (sample SAMN10404973, study PRJNA504765) | marine sediment metagenome | isolation source: marine sediment core GS10_PC15, 103 cmbsf | place: Arctic Ocean: Southern Knipovich Ridge | collected 2010 | reverse complement strand
CTGTACCGCGCAGGGGATGCATTCCTCTTGGCGGTGCTTGTAGGTTTGGTAGCACTTGCGGCCGCGATAGCTTCCGAAGGCTTCACGGAAACTTCGGTTGGCTTCGACGATGTTAAGGTCGCGGTCCTGAATGGAGATGTAGCAGGGTACCTCCTCGAAGAGGGAGCGATATCGCTCGCGGCTTTCAGCAAGTTGTTTTTGCAGAAGCTTGATCTCGGTGATGTCGGTGGACATCTCCATCACCGAAGTGATCTCGCCGGCTTCGTTTCGTATCGGGGTGGTGTAAACGATGACCGAAATTTCTCTTCCATCCAGGGTCCTGACGACCTCCTCGCTGCCATGACGCTCGCCGTCCTGAAAGGTCCGCTCCACCGGACAGACCTCGCAGCGATCTGTCCGGTGCTTGTAGATGTCGTAGCAGTGACGACCTTTGTGTTCTCCGAAGTCGTTCCGGAAGCGTTGATTGGCTTTGATGATCCGAAAACGGCGGTCCTGGACGGTGAGGTAGCAGGGTATGGCATCGAAGTATTGTTCGTACGGTAGATCCAACACCCACCTCCTCCGGCTTCGCGGTTACCGCCGAGGCTGCCTTTCGAGACCGACGGGGCCTTACCCCATCTTGTGAATCAGTGTTTGACGGCTTTCAGCTCGAGGATCTTGCGAACGTTGAGCAAGAAGCTCTCTTCAGTGACCGGTTTGTCCAGATAGCCCTCGGGGGCCGGCACCGGCCGCTCGTAAATCAGTTTGCGCAATTCCGGTTTGCCGCTGATGATGCACACCCGGGTGTCGGCAATCTCCGGATCATTCCTGAGCTCCTCGAAGACTTTGCCGCCATCCATGCCCGGCATCGAAAGATCCAAGGTCAGCAAGTCCGGCTTCTCCTTGCGCAGAAGCTCGAGCCCCTCTTCGCCGGTGGTCGCAACCAGAACTTCGGCCCCGTTGTCCTCCAAAAGGGTGGAGAGAAAAGCACAAACATCCGGCTCGTCGTCCAACACCAAGATCTTGTAGCCTTGTAGCCCCTTCGCTGCCGCAACCGTCGCTGCAACTTTCTCGGGCTCTGCAGGCACAGTCACCGGTTTTACCACCACCATCGCATCGGCCACCAAGTTGACCAGCTGGACTACCTTCATATCCAACTTGTAGTGCCGGATCAAGTCGGTCAAGCCATCGACACAGTTGTGGCAGGAAGTGGCCACGATTTTGGCTCCGGTGGCTTTGAGCTGGTCGGCCTTGACCTTGGCCGATTTGAGGCGACGCGGCGTGTACTCCGACATGGACATGGCTCCGCCGCCGCCGGTGCAGCAGTAGTTCTCGCTCCGGTTGGGGTACATCTCGCGGAAGTCGGTAATCACTAAGTTCAGCAGCTCCCGGGGCTCTTCGAAAAGCCCGCAGCTTCGCGCGTTGTTGCACGAGTCGTGGAATGTGACCGGCTCGGAGTTCCTGGTCTTCTCGACCTTGATCTTGCCTTCCTTGATGTAGCGCAGCATGGTCAGGACCGAGCTTTCCAGCTCGAAAGGAATGTCCTTCTTGGCCCAGTTGGGGCCTTCGCAAGCGGTCGAGCGGTAACCGTGACCGCACTCGGACATGACGAGCTTGCGGCCCCGCAGCTCTTCACACTTCTCGTATACCCGCCCGGCAACCGCACCGCCGAGATCGTCGTCGCCGGAGAACAGGCCGAAGTTGGTCATATCCCAACCTTCGCTGGGCATGGTCCAGTTCTCTCCCGCCATGTAAAAGATCTTGGCCGCATCCGAAATGGTTCGCGGATCGTATTTGATCTCACGAGGATTGATGGTGTAGACGATCTCACAGTCCTCTTTATCGATAGGGATTTCGGCTCCCGGATCGCCCAATTCGTCGACCAGCTCTTCGGACAACCATTCGAGGGTTTCGATATAGTCCTCTTTGAGAACACCCATCTGATTGCCGATCTCCCACTGGTCTTTACTGACCGTTGCCACTCCTTCCGGCATGATCCCCACCGAGACCAACAGCCCGCGGGCCATCCGATTAAAGGTGGCGTAGTCGACGCCCATGGGGCAGTTGATGGAGCAGCGCCGGCAATTGGTGCACTTTCCAAACACCACATCCTTCAACGCCTCCAGATCCTCGTCGGTGGTCACCGTCCCCGCTTTGACCCACTTGGGAAACACCCGGCCGGTCCAGTCGTAATGCCGCTTGAAGATCTTTCGGATCTGATCCGCCTTGTATGGAGGCGCGTAAGTCGGGTCGTCCGGATTGGTCAGCGCGTAATGGCAGGAGTCAACGCAACTGCCGCAGTGTACACAGGACAGCAGCGAGGCCACCATTTGCCGATTGAGCTTCTGTCCCATCCTCTCGATGAATTTCTCCGCTTTTTGCGATCTGATCTGTTCGCTCATGTTTTTCCCCGTTCTCCTTTTCGGGTGGTCGGATTCTGCTTGTTAGACTTTTCCGTAGTTGGGCCGCGGTCCCCGCTTCAGCGGATACACACCTCGGTAGCCCATGGACTTGCCGAACCAGTATCGGGTGAATGGGTAGTAGAGGTAGTGGGAGATCTTGCTGAACGGCACATAGATTAGGAAGAAAGCGGTCAGGAAGAAGTAAGTGAGCAAATGCCACTCACCTCCGGCGGTGCTATTGGGCACGGCCAGAAAGGCGAAGAAAAACCACACCGTCAGCAGCCACACCGAGAAGTGGTCGTCGGGTGAACTGATGGCGCGCATTACCGGAGAGGTCATCCGGCGCAGGATGCGCTTGGCGCCCACCAGAAACGCGAGCCCGATGACGACCTGGAAAACTCTCACCGCTGCAACGTTCTCAAGCAATCCCGTCAGATAGGGAATGACGAACGACAGGCTGATCGCGGCCACCACACCGAGGTGGAAAATCACGAACTGGCTGTACATGAAGAGCCTGGTTCGGGAGCTCTCCATCGCCCAGGGCATGCCGATGATTCCCCAGGAATAGATAAAGCCCCGCCGCCGCGCGACATCCGGCGGTGCATTCCTGTTCGTCGACGGCTGGCGCTCACCACCCGCTTTCCAGCGGAAAAACCAAATGAGCCGGGCGGTGTAAACAAGCCCCATGAAGACCAGGGCCCCTTCTTGAAGCGGGTGCTCAGCAAAGTGGAGTAACTCGCTCATTATCCATCTACCTCCGTTTCCACAATCACTCAGGAAAGCGCTTCCAGGCCGGCCTGAAAGGGCTTCAACTCACGCGTGTCGTTGAGACTCACGACAACTTCTTGAATTTGCGTGTCACCCTCCAGATACTCCTTGATGGAGCTGAGGGTCACTTTGGCGCTCACCGGCAGGGGGACGCCGTAAAAGCCCGCCCCCATGGGGGGGAAAGCGATTTGTCGGATGCCCTTTTGTTCGGCACATTTGAGGGCGTTGTGCACGGTGGTGCGAAGCTTGTCTTCGATGTTGTCTTCCTGGAAAGCGGGGCCCACCGCGTGGACGATGTACTTGGCCTTCAACTTGCCGGCCTCGGTTACCACCGCCTCACCCAGCCCGGCGGTGCCGATTTGGTCGAGCTCTTTTTGAATGCTCGGGCCGCCTCGTAGCGCGATGGCATTGCCGAAGCCGGTGCCCAGCTTCAGGTCCGGCCGGGCGTAGTAAACGAAAGCTTCGACCTCGGTGTCGGTGATGTCGTGCTTGATGAGCCGAATCACGCTGTTTCCTATTTTTTTCTCGTCCGTCATTGCTGCTCCTTACCTGGCCCTTTAGTTCTGAGCACCGTGAATGCACTCGGTTATATTCGAAACGTCAAAAGGTCTTGTGATGCGTGCGAAAGTTTGCTTGTTACATCCTTTTGGGAACTGCCCCTGCTCCACCGCCAGCACGACCCGGACATAGGGCAGACGTGGATCCTCGACCAAATGGTTGCAGATGTCGGCGCTCCTTTCGGATCCAAAAGCGCAGTCCAAGACCACGTAGTCGGGTCGGAAGCTATCCACCAAGGCCGAGCAGGTGTACTCGCAGTTGGTGATCTCCAGGCTGTAGGGCGCCGTCTGCTTGTCCTTTTCGAGCGCAGCGATCAATGTCTGGTCCTCGGTGACGACCATGACATTGAGGTCCTGTAAGTGGACATGACGATAGTAATCACAGTCCAGGCAATCATCTTTGCAGAAGAGCTTGGTGTGTCCTATATCCTTGGCGAGCTTCGCCACCTCGTAGCAGCGCTGAGCACGCAACTGGTACACGGCGCAATCTTCACAGCCTGAAGGCAGGTTTCCTTTACCGTTATATTCCCAGCAGTACCGCATGACTCCGCTCGCTGGAGCCGCCGCAGAGTCCGTGTCCAGCGGCATCGCTTCAAGGGCTTCGGACGGCACGAGAAACCGTTCCAGGTCACGTTCATCGATTCGATGGTGTCCCCCGGCGGTTCGACGGGCCGAAAGGCTGCCGGAACGGATCCACTTGAGGACGGTGTCCGGGGTCACCGAGCAAAGTTTGGCCGCTTGGCCCGTTGTTAGCATTCTAGAATTCAAAAGCCCTCCTCAGTGACAAGGTTTTATTGTTTTTCTGTGTTTTATTGATTCGCAAGACCTGTGCCAATTTGCGCGTAACCAACGGTGAGTCGACCTATCTAGTTGAATTATTGATGTTTATTGTAATTGCCTGTAATTCCTCTACACACATTCTCCATCAATTCAAAAATGATGTTTGCGTACTATTCCGCATCCAACTGAGCACATTGCCCCAAAAAGGTCGGATGAAACCATAAAAAAACCCCTTCCCCCGGGTCGGGGAAAAGGGTTTTTATTTTTTTTAAGCGGACCTTTGCCTCAGTATTCGGTTCGTACGGCGGCTTTTCCGTTGATGAGGATCGAACGGGATAGCATGTCGTGAACACCGCCGATCTCGATATCCTCCTTGTGGTATTCCATGAGCTGGCCTAGTTGCCTCTTGCAGTTGGAGCAAGCGGTGGCAACGTACTTGGCTTCCACTTCACGAATCTGCTCCATTTTCTTTTTTCCGGAGATGTTCATCCTGAACTCCTGGATGGAGTCCATGGCGGAAAGGCCTCCCCCTCCTCCGCAGCACCAGTTCTCGGCGCGGTTCGGAGTCATGTCCTTGTAGTCGCTACAAGTGGCTTCGAGGATGACGCGGGGCCCCTCGGCGATGTCACAGGAGCGAGCAAAGTTGCAGGGATCATGGTAGGTCACCCGCTGTGGGTTCTTGGTCTTGTCGAACTCCATCTTGCCGTTTTTGATATGGTCCGCGGTCCATTCTAAAACGTTGGTGATCTCGAAGGGGAGATCGCCCCACCACTTGTGAGCCTCCATCATCATCTTCATGATTCGATAGGCGTGGCCGCACTCACCCATCAGCAGGGTCTTGGTACCTAGACGCTTGGCCTCGTCGACGTACATCTTGTTGTCTTTTTTCATGGAGACATCATCGCCGGTGAAGAGTCCATAGTTGGCGCCGTCGAAACACTTCGAGCTCATGGTCCATTTGTCTGCCAGTCCAAGCACGTGCATGACTTTGGCCACACCGGTGGTGGCCTCGGGATTGACCAGCACATCGCCTGCGGGAGGAACATAGAAGTATTCGGCCCCCTCGACGTCGATTGGAATCTTGATGTCGATGCCGTGCTCGTCTTTCATTTCCTCTTCGAGGAAGGCGACTGACGCCTTGAAGGCTTGTTCGGATGCTCCGTCGGTGTTTCCGGTTTCGAGTGAAGCCTCGATGACTTTCAGCATGAACGGAGGTGTCAAGCCCAGCTTGTCGAGGATGGCCCGTCCGGTGCGGGTAATCACCGAGTTGTCGATACCGAAGGGGCAAAAAGTGGCGCAGCGCCGGCAGCCGGTGCAGGCATAAAAGGACTCCACCCAATCTTCCAGCTCGCCTTCGTCGAAATCTTTAGCGCCCACCAGGCCACCGAAGATCTTGCCGGAGAGAGTGCAGTGCTTCTTGTAGATGTTGCGAATCAAGTCCGACCGCACCACCGGGTTGTATTTTTCTTCCGGACTCCCGTAGTAGATCGGGCATTGCTCGGCGCAGGTGCCGCAGCGGGCGCACATCTCCATATACATCTTCATCACCTTCGGGCCTTTGCCGATGGCTTTGATGGCTTTCACCGCCAGCTCCTTCTGCTCCGGTGTCAATCGCCATTTTTCTTTGCTGATTCCTACTGCCGCAGAGGATTGCGGAGCTTCCTGGGTCTCAACCGTTGCCGTTTGTGTCTCCGGCTGGTTCATAGTTATCTCCTTTTTCATTCGAGCTCTACCTCGCCTTGACGAGTGCCTGGGTAAAGAAGATTCCGCCGAAGTGCAGGATCTTGGAGAAGGGGATGAAGATGATGAGAAGCTGCCCGAACAAAGCGTGTAGTAGGAACATGTTGTTCATCGGTACGACCGGGGTGAGCGTGACAAGCGACGCCGCCCAGATCCGAGTCTGCTCGAGATCGAAGTGGGCGCCGAATCGCATGAGGTCGCCGGTAATGATGATGGCGATGAGCAGGAGAAGAGCTAGAAAATCCGGAGATCGTGAGATTTCACGAACCCGCGGGATGGTGAATCGCCGCACCAGGAGCAAAATGCCGGCCGCCAACAGAACGATCCCCGCCGCACCTCCGGCGCTGGCCGACATTTGGTCGATTCCCTCGGTGGACATTCCCAACGACATCAATAGGGTGTCGGCAAGCGCGGTGAAGACACGAATGTGACCGAGGATCACCAGAGCCAGGGTGGCGTGGAAGATCCAGGAGAAGCTCCACAAGAGCCGGTCTCCTTTGAACAGGCTGGGGAAGAGCAACACTTCCTCCACAATACCCCTGAGGGTGGATTTTTCTTTGTTGTAGAAAAGCATCATCTTGGCGGGTTGGGGTGTTTTGTACCAGCTGTAGAATCGATAGCCCATTCCCAGGACGAACGCCAACAGGGTTAGATACGGCAAAAGGCCGCCGACGACAAAAGCAAATGGACTCACGGCTTACCTCCTCAGCTTCAACAATTGAGCGATTCGTAACATCCGCTCGCGGTTACACACAACCCCCCGGCCTCGGCAGGCCGGCAAGCCGGTAAGCACCCCGAGCGACGCCGCATTGGAACAAGCAGCAGATTCTCTTGGGTGTTAGGCCGGTGGCCTTTCCAATCTTGACTACCGGGGGGCCGACGCTGTACTTCAGGTAGTAGTTCCGGACGTAGTCGATGATCTTCCAGTGCTCGTCGGTCAGCGGCCCGATGTCATTGCGTTCAGCTAACTCTTCGGCCGTCTCCCGGTTCCAGGAGAGTATTTCGGTCATGAAGCCATCGTTATCGAGCCTGGCGTCAACCTGCGATTCTTGCACCATGGAACACCTCCAGAAACGTTAGGTTTCAAAGGACATGCTGGCCGAAATGAATCTTGCAGACGCTAGTTATGGATCCTCCTCTCGATGAGGGTCTCATCGAGGCACTTGGAAATATCCGAGAGCTGAAAAGGTTTCTCGATTCGGGCAAAGACGTTTTTGTCACATCCTTCAGGGAACTCACCCCGGTTTACCGCCATGACCACCCGTACATAGGGGATCCGAGGGTCCTCGAGCAGGTGAGAACAAATATCCGCGGCTTTCTCGGACCCCAGAGAGCAATCAACCACCACGTAGTCGGCTCGATACCGATCCACCAGAGCGGAGCAGCTGTACTCGCAATGAGTGATTTCCAGGTTATAGGGAGCTGTCGGTTGCTCGGTTTTGAGTGTTGATGTGAGCTCCGGATCGTCGGTGACCACCATCACGTTGGTTTCCTGCATGTGGACCTGACGGTAGTAGTCGCAATCGGAACAGGTACTGTTGCAATAGAGCTTGTTGTGGCTTTCCGGGCTGAGCTTGGCCACCTCGTAGCAGCGATAGGCGCGCATCTGGTAAACGGCGCACTCTTTGCAGCCTTGCGGTATCGCTCCGTCGTTGTTGTACTCCCAGCAATAGCGGAATTCAGTAGCAAGCTTCCCAGATGGGTGGAGCTCGAGGTTTTGAGAGCTCTGGATATCCGTTTCTTCGAGCTCCCCGGCGCGTCCCAGGATCCGCTCCAGATCTCGCTCGTCGATGCGGTGGTGTCCGCCGGGAGTCCTACGGGCCCGCAACCATCCGGAGTGGATCCACTTCCTGACGGTGTCCGGAGTCACCGAACAAAGCTCTGCTGCCTGGCCCGTTGTCAGGAATTTAGGTCTCATGTCCTTGATCCATGTTATTTATTGTTTTTATCTGTTTTATGGGAATTGCAATAATCATTCCAGAATGAAAAGATGGGATCGCCTATGTTAAGTTATTGAAATAAAGACATTTACTGTGGATTTAGAGCATTTGCTTTAGTTCATGCGGAATGGGTGGGATTGCGCAGAACAGGGCGAGATCACCCATGAAACCAATAAAAAGCAGAAAACGCCTGTTTCTTAGCTGAAAAATGGAAGTCCTGCTAAACGGCAAGCCTCCCGGCGATACCCGTCGGGAAAGAGCTCGAGGAGCTCTTGGAGATTCAGGTTGTGGCTCGAGCAGGTTTCATAGACGGTGGGGATGTTTCGATTTTTCTCATAATAGTCCCGCAGGTATCGGATGACCTCCCAGTGCCTCTCCGTGAACCCCTGCGGCCGTTTGAGCTCATTGATCATGAACTCCGGGAAATGCTCGTCCCATTCCTGGAAATCTTCCAGAAATCCCAACCGGTTCAGTTTGTAGGGTGGCTTGGCAGGTGGCGCGGTCTCGTAGGTGATCCATACGTTGGTGTCATACATGAATTTGTAGTTGATGCCGGCGATCTTGCAGGCGCCCCGGTGGTAGCCGGTGGGAAACCGGGATCGCATTTCCGCCAAACTCATCTCGTTATCCATGCAGGCATGGACGAGGACGGGGACCGTTTTCTCTTCGATGAACTTACGCCGTAAGTAGCGGATGATTTTCCAGTGCCTTTCGCTCAGTGTGCGGATGCCCAGTTTCTTGGCCATTCCCTCGGCAAAGTCTTCATTCCACTGGTCCGGCGGATCCAGGAAACCGTTGAAATCGAGCCTATAGGTCTTGTTTTTAAACGATACACTGCTCACGATCACTTCTCCCTGCTCTGCCGGCCAACCCGATCGATACTTTCGCCATCATATCCTGAAGTGGATCGGGCTTTCACCCATTGACAATCAGGTGACGTTCCGGAGTCGCATTCAACATTTAGGCGGCGATCCTATAGAATTCTAAAGAACAACAAGTGTGCCCTAAAAAGCTGACCGTGACAGTTCCCCTTTCCGTTCTCGTGTCGTTCGAGGCAAAACCATGGCGTTCCTGAAGCGGCTTTTCCCGTTCTTGGGCTGGTTCGAAAAGTACAACACCGCCGTCTTGCGGGCCGACCTGGTGTCGGGGATAACGGTGGCCCTGGTGCTCATCCCGCAATCGATGGCCTACGCTCAGCTTGCCGGCCTGCCGGCTTATTACGGCTTGTACGCGGCCTTTCTACCGCCTATGGTGGCGTCTCTTTTCGGATCCAGCCACCAACTGGCAACCGGCCCGGTGGCGGTGGTCTCGTTGATGACCGCGGCCGCTCTGGAGCCGCTGGCCGCCGCCGGAAGCGCCGAATACATTGCCTATGCTGTTGTGCTGGCGCTATTTGTGGGGTTGTTTCAGCTCGCCTTGGGTGTCTTGCGCTTGGGGCTAATCGTCAACTTCCTCTCCCATCCGGTGGTCAACGGGTTCACCAATGCAGCGGCGCTGATCATCGCCACGTCGCAGCTTTCCAAGATCTTCGGCGTTTACGTGGATAGTGCCGAGCACCATTACGAGACCGTTTTCCGGGTGGTGATGGCTGCGGTGGACTACACCCACTGGCCGACGCTCGGCATGGCGGTAACGGCTTTCGCGATCATGATCGGGCTCAAGAAACTAAACCCGAGGATTCCCAACGTGCTGGTGGCGGTGGTGGTTACTACCCTGCTGTCCTGGGCGATAGGTTTTCAGTGGAATGAAAAGGTACCACTCGCCCACATAGAATCCGGTCCCACCCGAGAGCTCGTCGCCGCGTTTAATGAAGTTGTGGTGGAAAGACAAGCCATCGAAAAACTCCGCACCGAAGGGAACAGGGCTCTCCAAGAGGGCGGTCGCGACGACAACCAAGGGCAAGGAGTTTGCACCGGCTGTCATGACAGCAGAGGAATCGTGTTCCTTCGCTTCCAGGCCGAACCTGTGAGACTCCGATCCGGCGAAGCGCTGGCGCTTCATCATGCCGCCGGGCTTCTGGACTCGAGATTGGCGCAGCTGAAGGAGCGAGAAAGCCGGCTACGGACCGAGCTTCGTGACTCACGATTCGAGGCCATCGAATCTGCAGATGGCGACTCGAGGTTCTTTGCCGAAGGTGAACGGCCCGATGCCGGCGAAGGCGTTGGAGGCCTGTGGCGCATTCGAATTGGAGCCAGTCCACTCGATGAGCAGTCTCTCACCATGACCGGTGGTGGGGCGGTCGTTGGCACCATTCCGGAGGGGCTTCCCAAGCTGGCGGTTCCAGCGGTGAGCTGGGCGACGGCCGCTCGACTGTTTATCGTCGCGGTGGTCATCTCGATCCTTGGTTTCATGGAAGCCATCTCCATCGCCAAGGCGATGGCGGCCCGCACCCACCAGCGACTGGACCCCGATCAGGAGCTCATCGGCCAAGGCCTTGCTAATATCATCGGTTGTCTGGGTCAGAGCTATGCGGTTTCCGGATCTTTCTCCCGCTCCGCCGTCAACTTGCAGGCTGGCGCCCAAACGGGGATGTCGAACGTCTTCTCCTCCGGCGTGGTGGTTGTCGTCCTGCTGTTCTTTACACCTCTTCTCTATCATTTACCTCAAGCGGTTCTGGCAGCCATCATCATGATGGCGGTGGCCGGTCTTCTGAATGTGGAGGGTTTCGCCCACGCCTGGAAAGCACAGAAGTTCGACGGCTTTACCGGTATTGCCAGCTTTGTAGCGACACTCGCATTGGCCCCTCATCTGGAGTGGGGTATCGCTTTGGGAGTGACGCTCTCGTTGGGAGCTTACCTATACCGCACGATGAGGCCGCCGGTTCCCGAGCTCAGCTTGCACCCAGACGGGTCCTTGCGAGACGCCGGGCGGCATCAACTGCGAAGGTGCAAGCACATCGCCGCCATCCGTTTCGACGGCCCTCTGAACTTCGCCAACACCAGCTATCTGGAAGACAAGGTGCTGGAAATGGTGGCTGAGATGCCGGAGCTCAAGCACGTGCTCATCGCCGCCCACGGGATCAACGAGATGGATGCGTCGGGAGAGGATATGCTGCGCCAGCTGGTGGATCGACTTCGTGAAGCCGGCTACGGAGTTTCCTTCAGCGGCCTGAAGGAGGAAGTTCAGGACGTGCTGAAACGAACCGGTCTGTACGAAAGAATAGGCGAGCAAAACATGTTCCCCACCCAAGCACTTGCGGTGGCCGCTATTCATGCCAAGGCCCATGTGAGCTCCACGGAGAGCGATTGCCCGCTTCAGGTCATGCGGCCGCGGGTAGTCGAGCTGTCTTTGCACTCCGACGGTTCGTTGAAAGACGCCGAGCGCTACGGGCTCGAGCGTTGCAAGTACATTGCGGCGGTTCGTTTCAACGGCTCCCTGGACCTTGCGAGCGCCAAGTACCTGGACGACAAGGTAAACGAGGTGGTGGCCGACAGGGAAGAGATCAGCGAAATTCTCATTGCCGCTCACGGCATCAATCAAATCGATTCCTACGGAGTGGAGAGCCTCGCCCGCTTGGTACGCCGGCTGCGCCAGGCGGGAATCGAGGTTTCGTTCAGCGGCTTGACCGACAGCGTGCTCGATCTTTTGAAGAGGTTCCATATTTACGATTTAATCGGGGAGCAAAACATGCATCCCACCCAGGTTCTGGCCGTGCGCCACCTCTACGCCAACGCCCACGTCGACTCCACCGAAGAGCAGTGCCCGCTCGAGGCGTTGAGACCCTATGTGGCAGAGTTGTCTCTGCACTCCGATGGTTCCCTCCGGGACGCTCGACGACACGGCCTCGAGCAATGCCTGTACATTGCGGCGCTTCGATTCGACGGACCTCTCGACGCGGCCAGTTCCGAGTTCCTGGAAGAAAAGGTGGAGGAGCGCATCGCCGCAATGCCCAAATTGAGATACGTTTTCTTCGCCTCACATCGGATCAACCTGATCGACGCCCGCGGGGCCGAGGTTCTGAGAGGGATCGTGAAACGGCTCCGCGATGCGGGGCTGGGCGTTTGCTTCAGCGGGTTCGACGAGAACCTGCTGGATCTTCTGGAGCAATACAATCTTTACCCAGCCATAGGCAAGAAAAACATCTATCCTACACAGATGCTGGCCGTCCGAAACATTTACGCGAAAGCGCATTTGGGCTCGACGGAAGAAAAATGCCCGCTCGAGCCTCTGCGGCCTTACGTCGCAGAGCTTTCCCTGCACTCCGACGGTTCTTTCCGAGATGCGCGGCGCCGGGGACTCAGGAAATGCGAGTTTATCGTTGCTCTACGTTACGATGGCCCTCTGGACCTTGCCGCTTCCGAGTACCTCGAGCAAAAGGTGGAGGAGCATATCGCCAACATGCCAAAATTAAAGCACATCTTCTTTGCCGCTCATCGGATCAACCAGATCGACTCCCATGGAGCGGAGGTGCTGGGCAGGGTAGTAAAAAGAATTCAGGAGGGCGGCTACGGTGTCTCTTTCAGTGGCCTGTCAGACGACATGTTGGACCTGATGAAGACCGACCACCTTTATGATCTCATCGGCGAGGACAACATCTATCCTACCCAGGCGGTGGCGATGGAGAGCATTCACAGCCAAGCCCATGAGGGCGCCGATGAGGAGGCCTGTCCGCTCGTTCAGGTAGTTCCGGAGACATCGGAGGAGACGGTCTCCGGAAGCTGAGTCCTTCGGAGAGCGGTGCCTGAGGTGGAGACCAAGCCACAGTACATCTCGGCATCACGGCGTTGTGACCTGCCCCGCTTCGCGCTGCAGCCGTTTTTCAGTGCCTGGCGATCTGGAGAGATCACTTACGATAGGGGTTGGGGAAGATCCTATACCCTGTCGCTTCGCCCCGAGGATGTCTGTGGATTTATTTTCTGGTCCAAAGACTTCTCGGCCTTCATCACCCACCCCGATTTCCCAGAGCTCCTAGCCTCCAGCAACGCGGTTTTTCACTTCACCCTGAACGATTGTCCCGATCTCGAGCCGCGCCTGCCGCCGCTCGAACAACGTCTCGAGACTCTGGAGAGACTTTGTGACCTGGTGGGGCCGGAGCGGGTTTTCTGGCGCTTCGATCCTATTTGCAACTACGTCAATGGCAAGCGAGAAGCCGTGTTCACCGATCGAGCTTTTTATGCCCTTTTGCCTCGCATAGCTCGAATGGGCGTGAGCCACTGCTTCTTCTCCTTCATGAGCGACTACGCCAAGCTTCGGAGCCGTCCGGTTGAATTTTTGGATATCGGCATCGAGCAGAGGACCGCCACCGCTTCAGAGATGCTGGCGGCGGCGCGAGCGGAAGGAATGACACTCTACAACTGCTGCAACACGGAAGTCCCGGCACAGGTTCCTGGGATCCAAGCCGCCCACTGTATCGACGAGAGCGTACTTCGCGAGACAGACCGTTTCGGGATGCACCGGCCCATTCCGCCGCGGCCTACCCGTAGCGGCTGCGGGTGCTTCGAAAGTCGTGACATCGGCTCTTACACGCCACCCTGTCCTCACGGATGTTTGTACTGTTACGCTAATCCGCAGGTCTAAGGACCCTGACCTAACGCGGCGTAGCCGCAACCAAAAAGGTTGTGGCTACGCCGCGAGCTGTCAGCCATCAGCTATCAGCTTTCACTTTTGAAGAAAAGAACTTAGCATGCGTTTAACTTCAGTCGTGTATTCTTCGAGTTCTCGGTGCAATTGATTATCGAGAAGACCAAGATCATGGGCGAGCAGAAGGTGATACTCCAGTTCGCTAGCGGATCCCATGGCAATTTGAAGGAATCGAGACATCTCCCGGTCGCCACGCCGGCCACATCCTTCAGCAATGTTCGCCGGAATGGATACACAGGCTCGACGAAGCTGGCTGGTCAATCCGGACCTCTCATCAGTTGGAAAGCCGTTCGAAACTCGATAAACGGACAGAGCTAATTGATGAGCCTTCTGCCACACCTTCAATTCACGAAAGTCTCTCACTCTAGCCTCCGTTGAATCAGCGTCTATGACAAGCTAGTTCTTCCACACGCTGTCGTGCGATATTGTTGGGATCAGAACCATCCTCATGAGATAAGCTATGTCTCTGTGACCATGCGCTGCTAGGAGCTCATTATGGGACTTTTGACCCAACGTCACATCAATCAAATCAAAGTCTTCGAGTCGATCGACTACACAGTCGGCTTAAACGACTGGCCTTTACCTATTGTCCGGTGATACGCCATCAGATGGGACCGGTCGCCATCAAAATGTACGACAAGCTAGGACGGGTCCTCCGCATCGAGACGACCACCAATGATGTCACCTTTTTTAAGCACCACCGCAGGGGACTTGACCAGCTGGACTCAATAGAGCGCGTGGTCGAACTACAGATTCAACCGGAAAACCGACTTGAGCCTCTTGCTGGAGATCGGAGGGGTCAGCACAGCATCCGCATCAACCAGCGGTACCGAATCTGTTTCTCTTGGTCAGACGACGGGCCGGATTCGGTAGAGATCGTTGATTACCACAGCGGATGATCGGGAGGAGAGTGATGATTAGAGTAAGCGCCATGGTGGGATAGAATAGAAGCATGCCAATCATCTCCACATTTTTCGGGATTGTTATCCGCATGTTTTACAGGGAGCATGAACCGGCTCATTTCCATGCCGAGCACTAGGGTCAGCAAAGCAAGTTTGATCTGCACGGCGGAGTAATCGTTGGCAACATTCGCTCCAAGACCGCTCTTCGCCTTATAAGAGAATGGGCTTCGGCTCATCATGACGAGCTCCAGGCCAACTGGGAGAACATGAAAGGCCGCCGTCCAATGGAGAGGATTGCGCCACTGGAGTAAGGGGTTAACATGAGCTTCCTTCCATGCGTTATACATGCTGAGTACCGGGGCGGATACCGCATCCACCTTACCTTCAACGACAACTCCGAAAAGACCATCGATTTTCTTGAATGGCTGGACGGTCCCATTTTCGAACCGTTGAAGAATCCCGATTACTTCCAGCGATTCTTCGTTGATGGTGGCACTGTGGGTTGGCCCAACGGTGCTGATGTGGCCCCGGAGACGCTGTATGAGCAAAAAGGGGTCGTCGAGGAGGCATGACTTCCGGTTGAAGCTGGCAAACGGCCGCTCA
>SDBT01010122.1_pt1 | contig 15251 bp, 13 predicted proteins | sample 2277101 | NCBI WGS metagenome assembly SDBT01 (sample SAMN10404973, study PRJNA504765) | marine sediment metagenome | isolation source: marine sediment core GS10_PC15, 103 cmbsf | place: Arctic Ocean: Southern Knipovich Ridge | collected 2010 | reverse complement strand
AAAAAATAATACTCCATCATCACGATACAACAACTGTTGATCGATGTATTCAAGCTCATGTCGCGCCTGCTCTAACAATTCAGGGATGTATCGTGCTGCCTCAAGCGCGATATTTGCACTAATAAAACGAATAGTGAAATTTCTGGGCTCACGATCCCGGACAACAGCAATACTATCAGCCGCCTCTTTGATAAGACCTTTTGCTCCTGACCATGCCTTATGGACTCTTCCCCAATCGCGAATTTCAATAATGCGCAAGGCCCACTGATACGCATCAACAAGGGGTAAATCGTGTCCCTGTTGAAAGGCTGCCACGAGCTGCTGTGCTTTCTCTCGTGCCTCTTCACGGTCATCATTCTCCTTCGAAACTGCGATATTGGTCCATAGTTTAATCAGACGCAGGGTATCGGTTTTAGAGATTTGTTCAAGTAGCTCCCGAGCTTCGTCCTGAAAACGGAACTGATCTGCTGTTTCGGCAGAGCTTGTTTCGATTACGGCAATCATTACAAAAAAAATTACCGCGCAAACAAATAACTGTCGCATGATATTCTCCTTTGCATTTGTTAAAAGAACCAACTAATTACATTAGCGTAACAAAAAAGTGACATAAACTCAAGAAAATAAATAGCTCTGCCTGAAAAATCAGAACAGAGCTATCAAGACCTTTGGAAAATCACTCTCGGTGGTTGAACACATCGTACGACATGCACATCCGACGTATGAACATGATTATAGTCGGGACGCAAACCAGCACTACAGCGCTCCACAAAAAGAATGATTGCTTTGATTGGGGCCACGCAATCGCCTGGAAAAGGCAAACCATGATTACGGCAACATGGAACGATGCTCGTGTCAGCGGCTTATCTGCTTGGAACCGTTTCTGCATGCTCTCAACTTTTGTCCGAATATAGGACGATATCGTATGCGACGACATACTAAGTGCGAGCAGTAGACAAAACCAGCTGCTGTACTTCGGCGGAAGCGAGAATCCAATCAAGCCAATAAACAGAAACGCATCTTTGATTCGGTCAGTAACCGGATCAAGTAATTCGCCCCATTCTTTGAGAGCGGTGCGACGATCCGACATTTTCCGGGCAACCTCGCCGTCAGCCATGTCACAAAAACCATCAAGCAAAATTCCGGCTATTGCGAACCACCACCAGCCACGAAAAATCGAATATGCCGCGAAAATCGCGCACACGACACTTGCTGCGGTAATCCAGTTCGGATCAATTTTGAGATAAACTAAAAGCTGAACCGGTCTCTTTAATAACCGCGCAAAAAACAAGTGAAACTTCGTCGGACTATGCTCACGTACAAGACGTTTTTCATCCAAAATTACCCTCCTTTCGGGTATATAACAAAGAACAATTGCTCAATCTTATCAGTGAGCTATAGTTTGGTCAAGTTATTTATTTACCAGTCGCTTTTCTTTGGAATACACGCTTACTACAAGCCACCCAGCGCCGGTCATGATCAGCATATCCGCGATATTAAAAACAGGCCATGACGTCAGTACGAGCATATCGACGACGTATCCGTATACTAAACGATCAATAAAGTTGGAAACGGCTCCCGCTGATAATACGAGTAACGCGGCTACTGTTACAACACTGCCGGATTTCAACGCACGGAATAAAAAAATTAATAACGCAACAATGATGAAGGATATACTTATGGTCAAAACCGTCGGATTGATTGAAATACCATATGCAATACCCTCATTACGCTCCAATAATAATCCGGTCACATCTGGTATCAGGAAACGTCCCTCCTCATCCAACTGGTTGACTGCATACCATTTTAATAACCGATCTACTACAAAAAGTACCGATACTGAAATATATAGTATTGATAACTTTCTAGAACGTTTTCCCATATTAGTTAGGGCCGAGCGTGGCACGAAAGGCATCTTCCTGCCTCTGGATATGCAAGCAGGCGATCATCCTCAATTTGATTGCCGCACTGATCGCAAGTTCCATAGGTGCCCTCTTCGATCCTCTTGAGCGCTTTTTCTATCTTTTCAAGCGTTATTTCCAGATTTCGTTCCAGCGAAATACTATCCTGATAGTTTGCCACTTCCAGCGCATTGTCCTCTTCCTTGTCACCAACTTCATTCCACTTTGCCTGCACCTTATCCTTATTAAAAGCCTGCTCGCCGGTCATCTCTTCGAGCTGCTTCCTAATTTTGCCTTTTTCGGCTACGAGTTTTTCTTTGGCTTGTTGGATTAATTCACTTTCCATAATATGCCACGAATAATTATTTTTTAATTTCACCTCGGATCAAGTATATCAGCTGTAACAATTATGGCAACTGTGCCGTGAACCACATCCCCCCGCACCAAATTGGTGTGAGGGGATTATTTTTAAGTTCTGTTTTAAGGTATTTAGAATGCCGGGACGCTCGAAACGTCGATACCTCCGCGGAATCCTGTATGGTGTGTGAAGAACTGGGCTACTGGGTTACCCGCATAGTCAAATACGCGGACATGTGGTCCCATTCCTGGGCCCGGAGCCGTGACAACATCACTCGTACCATCCTGATCTATATCAGCAATGATTGAAGTAAATGCGCCGCGTAAGTGTGTTGCATATGCGAAGAATTGTGACACGACATTTCCTCCCGTATCAAAGATACGAATATGAGGACCTGCGCCACTCTCAGGTGTTGCCACTATTTCATTCACTCCATCTCCACTTACATCACCAACTGTTGCAAACATACCACCGCGGAATGTTGAAGCGTAGGCGAAGAATCGGCCGATCAGATCACCGCCACCGGTGAACATCGCAACTTGCGGTCCGAGACCGGGTCCCGCTGAAACAACGATATCAGCGGTTCCATCGCCATCAATATCGCCGGTTGAGAGGTGGAAGCTACCGCGGATTGACGGATCATATGCGAAGAAACCGGAAACAACTGTGCCATCATAATCAAAGGTTCTGACTTGTGGTGCGGATGCCGATTCTGGAATGGTGATAATCTCATTGACACCATCGCCATCAATATCATCAGCAGCAAGCGTTACACCACCTCGAAATGTTGAAGCGTAGGCGAAGAACTGTCCGAGGACACCGCCTGTTGCATCAAATATCCGAATATGCGGGCCTGCACCATTCTTTGCCGCAATAACGATATCATCGACGCCATCGCCGGTCACATCAGATACAACGAGATTTAATCCTGCCCGTACATCAGAAGCATATGCGAAAAATTGAGACTCGAGGTCGCCAGTCAGACTGAATACTCTTACGTGTGGACCCGCGCCTGCTCCTGGTGCGACCACGATTTCATTCTCACCATCGCCGTCTACATCTCCCGCAACTGCCTGAATTCCAAATCGCTGCGTTGAATCATACGCGAAGAAGTTGAGTTTTGCAGCACCGTCGCCATCCCATACAGTAACCTGCGGTCCACCTGCGCTATGAGGAGTCGCAACAACATATGCTGGACCTCCACTTCCAGCTGCGCCAAACGACACGCTGGTTGTCATTGCAAACTCAGTAAAGTGACTCGTCTGTAAACACGCATTTGCAGATCCGTCATCATTGAGAGTTACTACGGCACTCTCCGGTAACTTCCATGTCCCTGAAGTTGTGTCATAATATTTTGCAAACAAATCATCCGCGGTTACTCCAAGATCATCAAGTACGGCCTTGGGAACATTCATACAGATCGTGGCGTTTGAGTTGAAACTTTCTACAAGTTCAACGCTGGTATCACTCTGTTTTGTAATTTCAAAATTCCATGAATACATAAGTGGCTTGGAGTCGTCTGTGAAGAAAAGACTCGTATTTGGAGTAGCACTGAATGTATATGTGCTCTCATCAGTTCCTGCCGCATTAGCCGGAAGTGTTACGCTGTCACCGTTTGGAAGCGTAAATACATTCTGCTGGGTCGCCGTAAATGTCTGTGAGAAAGGCTCAGGAACAATGAAGTTTGCTTCTTCAAGCGTAAATGAGAGTGACTTTGTGTCACCAACGACTAGTGTAATCTGTTTTTCTTGAGCTCTATAAAATTTATTTGATTCTGGCATGAATGTATCACAGCCGACCTGCCACGTTCCAGCAGTCACAGGAATTCGTGAGGAACCACCCATGACGTCTCTACCTGAATTACCTCCTTCTTCAGACCATGCCCAGCACCAACCGAAATCAGGAGAAGAGCCGTCAGCAAACTCGACTGTAGCATTTATAAATGCATCTGCTTGTCGATAGTACATTTTCACTCCCTTCACAGGCGCATCAGACGTTGCAGTTACTTCAACCTCCTTCGGAGACATAAAATCTGACTCATATTCAGGAGGCATACCGGAGTGCAATCTCCATGTGTCTGAAACTGCCTGCAGCCTGAATGTTCCATCTGCGCGAGTTTCCGTCCCAATATGCAGCACCTTACCGCCCTCAAAGTCACCCTTAAGTTTTCCTTCGTGCTCTTCAAAATTATCAGCACCAACCCATACACGAGACATCGGGTTTCCATCCGGATCGTATACTGTTCCCGAAATCGACGTGTTTGCCCTAAATACAGTTACAATCTTCATTACTTCAGAATTTGCCGGTACGCTTACTGAATCATCAGGTTCCGGGTGAGATTCGATAAATTCAGATTCTCCCTTTTCCGCGCCCCAGAAATGAACGCCTACCATAAATGATTTCCCTGTGCCGCCGAGTAAGCTTATTTCATAACTGCCATCATCATTCAATTTACCCGGCCTCCACTGCCAGTTCCCAGCCTCAACAGCAAATACCTCACCTCCGTTACCCTGGCCGGTGATAATTTTTCCGTCTTGATCTTTTATCCAACCGAAAATCTTTGAGTCGTTTTCTACAAGCGTTAATTTTATATCTTTATTCTGGCCAACGGCTATGGTAACTTCAGGCTCACTCTGTAACGAACGCTCTCCTTCAGGTGGCATATGCATACCACATACATAAGTGAAGCCACCAAGAAGCGGAATTGTCGCGGTGCCGCGGTCTACACCTGATCCAAACTCATTACCAGGACCCCAGCCACCGTCTTTCTTTCGGCAATACGCGTATCCCCACATATCTGTTATTGCCGCTCCATCGGAATTAACAATCTTTATATTTGCAGTTGCGTTAGACTGCTGAACTCTTAAGTTTACACCCGACTTTGTTTCATTTTTACCTATAATAACACTTACGGGTTTTGAGTCTGCGGGAATATAACTTACACCACCCCGCTGATCTCTATGTGAATCAATGTTAATTTCCCAGTCTCCCGGTGACACCCACATCGTATAACTACCATCAGCACCACTCTGTGCGTCTCCCCAGCCCTGTCCATCGCGAACCCAGGCATGCAACCATACGCCCTGAACACCTTTCCCATCCTGATCGAGAACCTTCCCTGATATTTTTGATGTCTTCTGCTTCATGATGATCGTGAGAGTTTTGGTTTGATTTTCACCAACACGAACCGAAATCTCGCTGGTATAGTACCGCGCAAGATCCGGATTCTGATTATCTGCAAATACACTAAGCTTATAATCACCTGCTGTCACATTTGCAGTAAAGGTGCCATCTTGGTGATTGATACTTACTCCAGCACCACCACGCTCGCCAGCCCTGATATCAACAAAACCACCTGGAAGCGGAGTAGTGCCGTCAGCGAGATAAACAGTTCCTTTGATCTTTGCATTTGTTTTCTTTACTTCGAATACCAGATCCTCACTTTCAACAGAGCTGTCATTGGAAAACTGTACCATTTTTGGCGGTTCATTGTACGTCCAATCACAGTCTGCGGGCCGGTTATTAATCTTGTCCCAGCCGCAATTTAGCATTACTTCCCATTCACCGCCGGAAACGCTGAATGATGCTTCACCATTTGCATCCGTATCGCCACCGATTCCACCACCACCCGAACGCTTATTGGCCCATATATTTGCTGTCGTTACAGGATCATCCGTGCCGTCATATTGTACTGATATATTAAGAGTCTTTTTTGCGGCAACGAGAAATATTGCTTTACTGACAGGGGAACCATTATACACAAATGATATCGGGTCAGGGGAAACAACACCGTTTAATTGACCAGTCCATACTTCAATGAAGTAAGTATTGCCCGACGTTATTGTGCCCTGATTCCACTCGTTATTTGATTGTGTAGGAATTCCAAACCATCCGTCTGCACCGACACCGGCACCGAGATTAACTGAAAAATTCTCATCCCTGACATTTACATTTACTCCTGCATCAAATGCAACAGGTGTCCCGTTCGGCATTTTAACGCGCCCTTTAACCGCAAAATCTCCCATGAATAATGGAGTTGAATATGAAACACTCACTGGTTCAGAGCCCGGAGGCGATCCATCTATATTTACATAAAGTTCCGCAGTATATGTCCTGGCAGCACTAGGATTCGTCAATCCGCTTATGGTAACAGTCTTTGTTGCTCCATTGGCGATACCTGAAGTTAGTCCGAAATTAATACCATTCTCATTTGGATCAGCATTGCCTGTAAGACCTGTCAGTGTTGCGCCTGAAAAATCAAAACCACAACCGGGTTCTTCCCAAGGGCACATGCCATTAAGATTGAATCCAAAGCCTGATCCTGCTCCTACTGCCTGGTTAAATGTCAAGCTGTACGTCAATGTTGACGTAGCACCCAACGTAGTAGAAGAAATTGTTGCGTTCGTGATAGTCACGGCAGACGTTACCGCATGTGCCTGAGGAGCAACGGCGCCCCACGCAGTCAATGCAATACCTGCTGCAAGTCCAACAAACAGTAGTTTCCTTTTACTCATAGAGTATATCCTTATTTATTAATTACCATTAGTAAATTTCTTATATAATAAAAAAGACCGCAAAATGCGGACTTGTTATTGTCCTCGGCGAACGATTATCTCCCAAAAAAAAATTAGACGCATAGATTAAGCTATATCGACAAGCAAAAACAGCTTATGTATATGCATTATAGCGGATTTTCAGATAAATGTCAAATGTTATCCACAGAATGTAATCTATAATACCGTCTAGCCTTGCTTACTTATTTCTGTTCCATTGCTTGCAGGATGCGTTTTACTCCGAGGATATATGCTGCAGTTCTCATATCAACTTTCCGCTTCTGGCTAATTTCCCACATTTCATTAAAACCACGCTTCATGATTGCCTCCAATTTATCAAGCACCTCTTTTTCCGACCACTGTTCATCTTTTTTATTTTGCAGCCATTCAAAATAACTTACAACGACACCACCGGCATTCGCAAGAATATCCGGGATAACATATATCCCTCTCTTAAACAAATTTCTGTCAGCATCAGGCGTAACGGGCCCGTTTGCCATTTCAAGGATCGCTTTCGCATTGATCCTTTCTACATTATCTTTACAGACCACTCCTTCGAGCGCAGCGGGCACGAGAACGTCGGTATCAACCTCAAGTATCCCGTCACTGGTTACGTGTTTGTGATCAATCTCCTTACATTTGTCACCGTTACATTCAACACCTACTAATGTACCGGTCTCCTGCTTTATCTTATAAACATCTTCGGGTATCAATCCACCCTCGCTGACCATGATACCGCCTTTTGAATCAGCAAGGCCAATGATGTGATATTTTTCATTATGAAGAATCCGTGCGATGTGATAGCCGGCATTCCCGAAACCCTGTACAACGACTCTTGTCTTGTCCGGCTTCATACCGATAATTTTTGCCAATTCACGCAGTGCATAGTAGCCGCCCTGCGACGTTGAAAAAAGTCTGCCTGCTGATCCACGCAAACTAATTGGTTTTCCGGTGAACGCTGCGGGTGTCGGTTCTCCCGCCAACTTTGAATACTCGTCAACCATCCATGCCATAATCTGAGGATTCGTATATACGTCAGGGGCAGGAATATCACGCTCAGGACCGATGTCATCATAAAATGCTTTTACCCATGTCCTTGAAAGCCGCTCAAGCTCAGCTTCTGACAACTCTTTCGGATTTACCTGTACGCCACCCTTGCCACCGCCGAGCGGAATATCTACCACAGCACACTTTACACTCATGAGGAACGCAAGTGCTTTTACCTCGTCGAGGCTTGCTGAAGGATGAAAACGAATGCCTCCCTTATACGGCCCACGGGCATTATTAAACTGAACCCGATACCCTTTAAAAGTTCTTTTTTCACCATTGTCCATTTCTATGGTCAATGCATGCTCAAGTACTGCATGAGGTGTGCTTAATTTTTCGTAATCGGCGTCACTCAAACCAAGGATTGTAACGACTTCCCGGAGCTTTTCCATCGCATTTTCAAAATAGGATCCCATAGTGTTTGGTTAGTAATAATAGTTAAATAAAGTAGTGCCGCGGTACCCCCTCCCATATACCTCGCCATTTTGCGGGGATGCTTGTTGCACCTTTTCTAGTATGGATATATTTTATGCTGATTTAACTCTTTTCGTCAACGGATTTTTTGCTGTATTCTTCTATAGCTCGTCTCATTATTTCCATTGCCCGTTTGAGCTTCGGACGTGCGAGAACAAATGCTATTCGTACTTCACGCTTTCCGAGACCTTTCGTTACATAAAAACCATTACCCGGTGCGAGCATGACCGTCTCTCCCTTATACGAAAATTTTTCAAGCATCCACTGTGAAAATTTTTCTGCATCATCGACCGGTAACGTTACGATTGCGTAAAATGCTCCCTGTGGTCTCGGACAATACGTTCCTGGAATTTTTTGGATGCCCTCAACGACCACGTCACGCCGCAGTTTATATTCCTTGACCAAGGACTTGGTAAACTTTTTCGGATTATTGAGAAGCGGTACGGTCGCAAGCTGTTCGATCGTCGGTGACGATAGTCTTCCCTGTCCGAATTTTATAGCGCTCTCTACGATTTTTTTATTCTTACTTGCTAGGCATCCGACACGAGCACCGCACAAATTAAAACGTTTTGATACGCTGTCAACAATAACCACTCTGTCACGTATTGACGCAAACTCAGCAAAACTGATATGGCGTAGGCCATTAAATATTAATTCACGATATGGCTCATCAGAAATAATAAAAAGATCGCGCTCCTGCGCAATCTTAACTATCATTTTAGCTTCTTTTGGTTTAATAACGGTGCCGGTCGGGTTGGACGGATTACAGATAATAATCGCCTTTGTCTTAGCAGTAATTTTTCTCTTAATCACTTTTGCTTCTGGCAGCTGAAAATCATCTTCACTTTTCAGACGTATCGGTATAAGTTTAATGCCGGCCATTTTGGCAAACGAAACATAATTGGTATAGAGGGGCTCAAAAACTATCATTTGATCGCCGGGATCTGCGATTGCCAGCATCGAAAACAATATTGCCTCGCTGCCGCCAGTCGTAACCATCAGCTCATCCTCGTCAAACTTTAGATTGCATGTTTTGTAATAATTTTGCCATGCGCGGATTGATTCAGCATATCCCTCAGACGGTGCATATGCTATTGAACCTGACGTAAATTTGCGTAGTTCTGCAAAAAAAGCCGGCGGTGTTGCAATGTCCGGCTGACCAATATTGAGATGATGAACTACCACGCCTTTCTTCTTTGCGGCATTGGCATATTTATAGAGCTTCCGAATGGCGGAAGCTGGTGTTTCAATCGCCCTATTTGAGATACTCAAATTTTTCATAACAAAAAATCAATAGTCGCTAATCCTCCTGGGGTCATAAAATATAATTTTTCTTTTTTTGCAATTTTCTGGAAATTACAGATTTATTGATGTGTTTGCACTTTATGATATTTATCTTTGCGAAATATCATACCATATCATACATCTTTATACTATGGAGTATAAAGATGAATAGTATGTACGTCAATAGCGTTATCAACAGGCAAAAAATATCAAAAAATGGCTATTTATTCATTAATTTACTAAAAAAACAACAATAAACACTATTACTGTCTTTCAAATAAATATATTCTATTTACTCGTGTGGTACTCAGCTAAATACTTCTCTGCATCGAGCGCTGCCATACATCCAACACCAGCTGCTGATATGGCCTGGCGGTAACGCCAATCCTGCACATCACCTGCAGCAAACACTCCTTCAGCAGAGGTATTCGTATTACCAGTAACTTTAATATATCCCTTTTCAAGCTCCAGTTGGTCGCCAATAAATTTTGTGTTTGGAACATGGCCGATCGCTACAAAAACTCCCTGGACCTTCAACTCTTGTGTTTTATCAGAACTCGTATCTTTGATACGGACGCCCTCAACGGTATTTTCACCAAGAATTTCCTCTACAACCGTATTATACATAAAAGTAATTTTCGGATTATTGAAAGCTCGCTCCATCATAATCTTACTTGCCTTCACGTCATCTTTGGATTTACGAACGAGTACCGTTACTGAACTGGCAAATTTGGTAAGGAATGTCGCTTCTTCCATTGCACTGTCTCCGGCGCCGACGACGACGACGTCCTTTTCTTTAAAAAAGAATCCATCGCATGTTGCACACGCCGAAACGCCTTTTGACTTTAGGCGCTCTTCACTCTCAAGTCCGAGCCAGCGCGCCGAAGCGCCGGTCGCGACAATGACGGTGTCTGCTGTCATGGTCTGCTTGCCCGTGGTAAGTGAAAATGGTTTCTGCGAAAAATCCACCGACTGAACTTCCTCTGAAATAAATTGTGTATCAAATCGCTCAGCTTGTTTTCGCATCTGATCCATGAGTTGCTGGCCATTAATATCTTCGGCGAAGCCGGGATAATTTCCGACGTCAGTCGTCAGCATGAGCTGACCGCCCGGCTGTGAGCCATCAATGACAACGGGTTTCAAATCTGCACGGCCGAGATAAATAGCTGCAGTCAGGCCGGCGGGACCTGATCCGATTATTACTGCTTTAAAGTGAGAACTCATACAAACAAATAACGATTAACCAATCGCTTTATTAATTTCATCTTCAAGTAATTTTTTCTGCTGAAGTCCAACGCCCTGCCATACGGGTTCCCCGCCTTTAAAAATTATTATGGTTGGAATACTCATGACACTGAACTTTTTTGCGAACTGCGGATTTTGATCAACTTCAAGTTTTGCAATTTTTGCTTTTCCCTCAAAATCTTTTGCAAGCTCTTCAATTACCGGTCCCTGCATTTTACACGGGCCGCACCACTCCGCCCAAAAATCCACCAAGACAGGTGTCTCGGATTTTAGAACCTCTTGTTCAAATGTATCGTCTGTTAGAATTACTTCTGACATATATATTTTTTCTTAATTAGTTTAGTTAATTACTTTATACTTATTGTACCATATAGTATCAAATTAATCGCGTACGATATACTACGTATATTTAAAAAGGATTGATGCTACGTTTTTTAACTTTTTAATGTCTGCGGGTTTCTTTGACTTGAAACAACTATCCGTTTCACTTTGCAGGATATTTAATGAAAGACGTTCTATGGATGACCGTGCCGCCATAAGTTGCATAACCACCTCATCACATGATCGCTCAGCGTTGATCATGCGTTCTGCACCGCTTAACTGGCCTTTAATGCGGTGAAGGTGATTTGATAGTTGTTTGTCTGTATACTTCATATGATATATACCCCCCAGGGGTATGATACCACGTGTAATAATTTTGTCAAGTCGTGCGTTCATTATGTATTGACAAGATGCACTATTTCTGATAGACTTCTATGTTATACTTACTCCGTGAATAACTTATAGTTAATTATATTAATTGAAAGGATAAACAATATGGGTGGAGAAAAACCCGGTTCAGATGAAGCATTAAAAGTAGCTCAGCAGTTTTCAGCTGAAGGTGCTGATATTGAAAATGAGAGTGATCCCGAAACAGCTGGGGAAATCCAAACTCTTACAGATGCAGATACGCTACTACAGGATGGTATTGATAATGGAGATCCTGATAAAATAAGTGGGGCTATTAAACTTATTGAGGAAGCACCTGATACATTAACGACTCCGCGTCAGAGGGATAGTGAGGAAGTTAAGGCGGCAAAACTATCTTTTAAAGGACTATTAACTGAACTAACTAGTCTTGATACTTGGGTCCCACCTCAATTGCGAGATAAGCTATCTGAATTCTCAGGTGACGTAAGTGAAGCTATGAAACTTTTAGCAAATGAAAGCGACAACTCATTTGCAACTGATTTAGGGAGAGTAGTGGGAACATTTTATCAAAAACATGGCGTTGGTGCAGCAATAAGCGCTCTTCAGAGAACAGATAGGCAGTAATCTGAATAATAAACTTATTTTCTAAAAAACAGCTTATAGTGAGGAGCTGTTTTTTGATTGATGTGTTGATAACAATTACTCCATTATACGTTAATAATAAAAAAAGCTCCCTTCATGAAAATTCATGAAGGGAGTTGTGAGTTTGTGGTGGTGAACGCCTAGTCACTTTTTTGATACAGTGACCCAGAATCCATTGGGATACGAACCACCATTTGTAGACATGGCAGTGACATCAAGGGTGTCACCGGAAAGGAAGTCAGCCAAGCTTGCGCCAAAGTCCTTACCGACAACGCCGAAGTAGAATACACCTGAGCCGTAATCAGTGGGCCGTACAACTTCATCAGCTTGGTTAGGCAGTTAAGATTAGCAGCCCGACTGCAATTGCTACTAAAATGAGTGCCGGGATGACCACCACTTTTGGACGGTCTTGCATTAGCTTGTCCATTCGATCAAAAAACTTGTTGAGCAGCAACATAATTACTGCCCTCCTTTCTTTATGGTTTCTATATGTTTTTGTCAAAGAAATATCAAGAACATATAATACTATCATGGAATAGTAATACTGTCAATGGACAATATCAATATATCAGAAAGATAATTGATAGCTCATTATTTTGCTTATTATAAGCAAAATAATAGACTAATACTAAATAATGTTGTCAATAAATATTGACATATTTATACACAGTGATATTATTACATTACTAACACTTATAAATAATCATTAACACTTTTTGTATGATTCTCGAAAAGGCACTACAACAATTGGGCTTGAGCGAAAAGGAAATAATCGTTTACCTTTCAATCTTAGAACTGAGCAGAGGAACTGCATTGCAAATTTCACGTGAAACAAATCTTAAACGTCCTACGGTGTACGTAAATCTTGAATCATTGATTCAAAAAAAACTTATTCATAAAGTACCAAAGGGTACGACTACACTGTACGTTGCAGAAGATCCAAGTAATATATTGGAGTCCCTTCGCGAGCGCGAAAAAACTATTGAAAATATCATCCCTCTTCTTAAAGCTGTGTATAGTGTTCGGAAAAATAAACCCCAAATTAGATTTTATGAAGGTAAGGATGGTGTACGGAAAATATATACTGAACTTCGTCGGGCGAAAAAATATATCTTATTTTATGGTTCACTAAAAGACGTAACAAAAGGATACTCGGATGTTATGTTAAATTACAGAGTAGTAAAAAAAATGGGAATCACGGTTAAAGAAATTATGTCTTCCCAACCTTTCGATAAAAAATATGCACAAGAAATTAAAAATTTTGGCAATCCAAAACATACGGTAAGACTTCTAAAAGAAAATACATTCTTCCCACTCGACAGTGCGATCGTTGATGATACTAAGCTGGTCTTTATGTCTCTTGAAGGCAGTCATTTTGGATTGGTAATTGAAAGTAAGGATATTGCACAATCATATAAAATGCTGTATGAACTCGCCTGGCAATCAGCAAAAAAAATATAAGAACAAACTAAAAAACAGCTCTATATTATATTGCTGTTTTTTTTGGTGGACCTGAGGGGACTTAAGTTCCTGGGCAGCGAAGTTCGCTCCCAGGGTCGCGTTCATGGACGCTCTCCTACGGTTCGCTTCTGCCCTTCGAGTCTATTTATTATTTATCTCATCACATAAAAAAGGCTATGTATGTTATTAACATGGGTGGTGGACCTGAGGGGACTCGAACCCCTAACCTCCTCCATGCCATGGAGGCGCGCTACCAATTGTGCCACAGGCCCAAGATTTATCTTCGTACACGTTAGGTTATCAATTTTATTAAAAGTTTACAATACCAATTGTTCCACGTGGAACAATATTTAATCTATAACAATACTAGCCCACGTGATGTGGACTAGTATTGTTAATTATTTCGAAATAATTATTGACCTGAAATATTTCGTCGAAATTTTTCTATAACATCCTTAGCAGCCTCTTTTCCGCCAAGTCCGAATGAAAGGCCTCCTGCAAGTGAAATCATGACAATAAAACCAGTAAACAATATAGTCAGAAGTTCAGGTGCTACGCCAAGTTGAACGAGTGCAGCAATGAATGCAAATACGAATATTGCCCATTTCGTTAATGAAGCAAGGAATTTAGATGCTCCAATTCTTGCTGATTCGCTGGCATTTCGAACAACATTATGCAAAACATTTGCTACAAGAATACCAATTATTAGTATTGCAACTGCAGCAATGACATTTGGTAAGTATGCTACGAGCTGATCTAGGAATTCAGAAAGTTGTGTTAAGCCAAGAATACTGACGGTAGCTGCAAGAAATACAATTAATATAAACCAGTATACAACTCCTGCGAGTAGGCGCGTAAATGTGGTTCTAAGTCCTGCTTTTTCGAATAAATGCTTAATTCCTACTTTTGCTACTATCTCCTCTAATTTGATTGCACGTAGGACTTTCCTCGTAATAACCTCAAAAATCCATGCAATTAAAAAACCAGCTATCAGAACGCTGATACCCAGTAATAGCGTAGGTATGAATCCGGTAAATTTACTCCAAAAATCTGCAAAAGAATCCATTACTATCTGTGTTGTATCATTCATTTGTTTTCACCTCCTTTCTAGTTTTATCACTTTATTAAATTCATAAAGCGAAGCGTGAGATTTTATAAACATTCTACAACCTGAATCTATTTCTTTTATTTTCTTAATTATACCACAGAAAATCGATCTGTAAATTATACCGATTTATTAGGAAAACTGATCATTTTATCCAATTTCAATTTGGACCCGACTAGGGGTCGATCCCGGGGCAATACTACACTTGCCACTGGCAACTATATTGATGCTATAGCTTCGCTACGCTTGCTATATCTTCTGTCTTTCGGCTCTCCTTATTCTCTTGCGGAGTAGGTAATTTATTATCATGATAACTTTATTAGCGTAACTATGGATCCGAGGTGAGTCGCCGCGCCCGCCTCCGAACTGCGGAGGCAGTCGGGTGGGAACCCCTTACCTCAGCAATGCGAATGTTGCGCCCCGCCCGCCATTGCCACTGGACCTAGGGAGAATCGAACTCCCGTCTGAGCAATGCGAATGCCCTATACTACCGC
>SDBT01010121.1_pt1 | contig 15254 bp, 7 predicted proteins | sample 2277101 | NCBI WGS metagenome assembly SDBT01 (sample SAMN10404973, study PRJNA504765) | marine sediment metagenome | isolation source: marine sediment core GS10_PC15, 103 cmbsf | place: Arctic Ocean: Southern Knipovich Ridge | collected 2010 | reverse complement strand
GAACACGTCTTGATAAAGGTTGTCGCTGAGATCCGTGAAAAAACCAATGGCGCTTCCCAGTTCCACTATGTGGTTGTGGAGGAGTTTCTCTAGATCTGGATCTCCAAAATGTTCGATGAGTTTCTCTTTCGCTTCCTTTGTAAACCGAAAGGACCAAGGGACATAGGGCGGTTTTTTGCCATCCAAGGCTAGTTTAATGATTTCTCTCTTAGTCATGATTCAACGACTCTGTCTCGACGCCTAGTCGTGTTTAATGGCTTTTCCTATATTTCAGTTCTTATCTAAGGAATGATTCAGGTTTCTTCATTCTATTCTTTTTCCTAATGGTATGCAAACTTTACTCTATACAGATAAAACTTTAGATAAAAAGCATCCAGGATGATAGGGATGATGAAAATAAGCTTGCGGTTGTTTTTCTGAGAGATATAATATTGAAGAATTGAGTTAAAATGATTATTGCATCAAGATAATTTCGAATGGAAAGGAGTTGAGAATGGGATTACAGGAGTTTGACGTTGTTCTGTTTCTGGCATTTTTCGCAGTAGTCATCGGCGTTAGCATGTACAAAAGCCGGAAGGAGAAGACAGGGGAGGATTTCTTTCTAGCCAGCCGTGGCTTGATATGGCCGTTGATCGGTCTTTCATTGATCGCAGCCAATATTTCGACCGAGCACTTTGTCGGCATGTCCGGACAGGGAGCCGGAGTGATGGGGATGGCAGTGGCCAGCTACGAATGGATTGCGGCCGTAACCCTTGTCATTGTCGCGGTTGTGTTTCTTCCGAAATTCCTTCGCAGCGGGATATACACCATTCCCGAATACCTCGAGTATCGCTATAATTCTACGGCCCGGAGTATCATGGCCTTTTACCTGATTGTCATCTATATCGCCGTAAGCATTTCGGCTGTGGTTTACACAGGAGGGCTCACGCTGTGCACCCTATTTGATATGGATCTCGTCCAAGCGGTGTGGCTTATCGGAATTATCGCAGCGATTTACACGACATGGGGAGGCCTGAAGGCTGTAGTCTGGGCCGACCTTTTTCAAGGTTCCGCTTTGATACTAGGCGGACTCCTGACCATGATCCTGGGTTTCCGTGCGGTCGGCGGGGTGAGTGCCTTCTTCCAGGCCAATGAGGCAAAACTCCATGTGGTCCTCACTGCCGACCATCCGGTCATCCCATGGACGGCGCTCATCGTCGGCATATGGATCCCTAACTTTTACTACTGGGGTTTAAACCAGTTCATTACCCAGAGAGCGCTTGCCGCCAAGAGCCTGAAGCATGGACAGCTGGGTGTGATCTTTGCCGCCTTTCTCAAATTAATCATCCCGTTCATCATCATCTTTCCGGGCATCATGTCCTATCAGCTTTATCGAGCAGAATTAACGGCGCCGGGCGCTACTACGGATGCCGCCTATCCTCTGATCATCAGAAACCTCATAACACCCGGGCTTCGGGGATTTATTTTCGCAGCCATCGCCGGTGCAGTCATCAGCACACTGGGGTCGATGCTTAACTCTGTCTCGACCCTACTGACCATAGATTTGTACAAGCGTCACTGGAAAAAGGATGCCTCAGGAGAATCCCTTGTGAAGATAGGGCGAATCGCCACGCTCACGTTCGTCGTTATCGTGTGTCTGATAGCCCCTCAGCTGGGAAATCCGAAATTCAAGGGCATTTTCAATTACATCCAGGAATTTCAGGGGTATATCTCCCCCGGCATACTTGCCTCCTTTTTGTTTGGAATGATTTTCAAACGGGCACCCTCTGCGGCCGGCATCGCCTCCTTGATCCTCAGTGTTCCCATCTACGGTTTTTTACAATGGCAATTCGGGTATATCCCCTTTCTCAACAGAATGGCCATTACATTCGGCATTTTGATAATCGTCATGGCCATCATAACGTTCCTCCGCCCGCTCAAAGAGTCCAAGGTCATGCCCGTGAAAGAGGGCTTTGACATGAAACCGACACCGCTGGTGTTGTGGCTGGGAATGTTGGTAATTGCCCTGACGGTGGCTCTTTACATCCTTTTCTGGTGACAGAGGAGACATGAGCATGGTTTTGTACGGACAGGATCGCGAAGCGGTCAAGAAGCTTTTAGCTTTGGCGACTGACTCGGGCCTGGATGTGAGGGGTGGAAGGATCCGGCGGACTTCCTCTCGGCTCTGTTTCGGCGTTGAACATGGGGACTACAACGGAACGGAACTGTTCGGCGTCGGGACGGACCGGTTCATCTGGATGGGTTACAGGCCCAACGGGACGAACAGATTCCGTTTCTTCAGCGGAAATTTCCCTGAAGACGGGGTGATCGAATTCAGGCATGGAGATGTGTCCGAGCCTAAATCTGCACTCATCTCGGAGACTTGGGGCCGTTTTGCCTATGGAGTAGATTTTATATTGAGAAGAGAAGGGTTTGAACTCCAGGAAGGAATCGATGCTGTGATCTACGGAAACATACCTGGAGGAGGCATGTCCCGGTCTGCGTCTTTGACACTGAACATCATCCTGTCTGTGCTCGATGCAAACGGCTTAATTGTCGATGACAGGTTCAAGATTGTCGACATGGCTCAGGCGGTGGAGAATGATTATGTCGGCTCCCCCTGCGGCCAGCTCGACCAGATCATGATCCTTTTCGCCCGGGAGGGAACGGGAACCCATTACAATCCGGCCACACGATCCTTCACCTACGTTCCTTTGGGGAAGGATGCACCTGATTTCCGGATCGTAGGCCTGGATACAGGCACGAAGCGCCCCGGGCTTGAGAAATCGACTTATAAGATTCGCCGGGCGGAATGTGAGAGGCTTGTTTCGATCCTTCAGGATTCGGGATACAAGATCAATTTTCTGGCGGACATAAAGGATGAAGGGGTTTTTGAAAAGATTCTGAGCCAGTTCGGCAGCAGATATCCAGATTTGTGTGATCGGTTGAATTACATCTTCCATGCCCGGAAGCGATTTTATAAGATGCTGGATGCCTGGAAGGGGGGAGATATCGCGACTGTGGGACGGATATTCAGGGAGGACGGAATCGGCTTGCGGGATGACTATAAGATATCAGGTCCAGAGCTTGAGTCGATGTGTGACATCGCACGAACGGTAGAGGGCGTGTTTGGCGAGAGAATGCTCGGCGGAGGAGACAAAGGCGCTTCAGGTGCGCTGGTGGCTACCGAAAGTGTCGAGGCTTTGAAGATGGCTGTCAAGAGGGCCTATCCGCGCCGCCATCCGGCTTATAAGGACAAGTATGCTGTCCATATCTTCAAAATGGTGGACGGCATGCGCGTTTTTGACGATTGGCTTTGCTAGGTTTTTTCCCAGGACAAGACTTTGGCTCGCACGGGCCAAGCCTTCCACATTTCCGCCATCTTTCCATTTTAATCCTGATTTAATCACATTGAGTTTGAGATTTTATTAGTGCCAATGAGAAATTCAAAGTAAAAAAAAGGGGAGGGAAAGATTCCCTCCCCTTACGAAGGACTTCAGCTATGAACTTCAGAACGTGAATCGTATCGAGAATTTGAAGATTCTGGTTCCGCCGATACTTGTTATTCTTCCGTAATTATAGCTCGGCGCATAGGTTCCAACATTTGTACCCTCAGCTTCGGGGGTCCAGTTTCCTCCTGGATTCAATCCAGAATAAATGTAGCGGTTTCCGAGCAGATTGAAGACATCCACGAACAACCCGATTTTTCCCATGGGCAGATAGAATTCCTTCTCCAGCCTGAAGTCGATGTTGTCCGAGCTCTGTTCTCTTCTTGATCCCTGTGTTTCAACGTTCAAACCACCCGCGGACCAGGGCACGGCGTTATTGGCTGTTGCCCAGTCTGCCGGTGGATAGACAGTCACGGTTCTCTGCCACGCTGTCCCCTCGGCGTGAGTGTAGTAAAAGGAAGTAACTAATCCTAAAGGAAGATCGAAGGACCCGTAAATCTTTACAGCTAACGGAACATCATTATTCGTCTTGCCGTACCTGTTCACGAAGTAGTTGGCCTGGTTGTAGGCACCGCCGAATCCCCAGACTGAGCCGTAAGACCCGCTGTTGTTGCCTTTTGTAACGGACCAGACGATGGATCCTCCCAAGGACCAGCCTTTGGAGTAGCGTTTATCGAAGGTGAGCTCGACCGCCTGGTAAGTCCTCTTTGCTTCCGGAACATTGGTCAGCTGGCGGAACTGATCATCATAGGGGGAATCTAGCGACATAAAGTACAAGGTGACCTGCTGATCCTCGAATTCTCCGATACCGGGGACGGTGGTTGTAAAAGGAACCCACCATTCGGGAGCCAAGTCGTAATGGTACCAGTACTTATTCGTATCCGGATCATAGAGAACATCATCGATGGCGTCTATCTTGTTCTTGTAAAGGTACTGGAGAGTGATCCTAAAATCCTGGAAGAGCTCATTGGTGATGGAGGCGGTGAACTCATTGTAATAGGGGGAAGTGGCATCCGGATCAATCGTTTGCTTGTTGTAGACCAGGTCCATCATTTTGACGTCGCCGGACCGGTACGTGTAGTCATCCACTCCGGGCGCATCAACCTGCTGGTTGCCGTTGGTGTCCCACCAGTAAAAGCCGAAGCTATCCGGCTGATGGGGATGGACGCGGTTGAAGTACATGACGGGCAGAGCTTCCGCGTATCGGGCGAAGGAGACTTTCAACGCGGTCTTCCCGTCGCCGAACAGGTCGTAGGAGGCTCCCAATCGCGGCGAGATGGACGTCCATCCCATAGCATTATCCCAGCCATCAAAAGTGAGCTGTCCGTAGGGGTTGAACCCGTACATGGGCGTCAAAACATAATCTCCGATGTCTTTGATGACACCTTCTGTCGGTGCTTTCGTGCCGGGGGGCAGGTATCCCGTGTAGTTGTCGAACCTTACGCCGAGGTTTAGGGTCAGTCTGTTATTGAAGGTCATGGAATCCTGGATGTACAGGGAGTATCGTTTTTCGCTGCCGTTGGTTAAGCTGTCGCCTTTCTCCGGTCCACCGTACATTCCTGAGACCCGGCCGTCACCATAAATCGGATGCGGTGCATCCAGTCCATAGAGTCCTCTGTAGTAGTAGATATTTCCGTCATAGTATTGGATGTCCAGGGGAGTTTTCCTATACCAGACCCAGTCGTCCTCGCCCCACTGCCACTCGATTCCAATGCCGATCTCGTGGTCGGCGCCAAGGAAATCATCCTGGAAATGGGTGAGGCGGGCGGATGCCTGTCTTGATTGCCTCGTGATAACACTGGCCGAGCCACTAGGGGAGTTCCAATTGTATCCTGTAAAGCCGTCAGAGAGTCCGATTAGGCCGTTGGTGCCCTCTTGATGAGAGATGGGAAAATATCGCCGTGCGAGTCCAGCCCTTATGTCAAAGATAGTGTTGGGACTCATATGCCATGAGAGATTAGCAGTCGAAGCGATTCGGTGGTTGTTTTTGATCGTCCAACAGGCCTCCTTCGTGTTCCTGGTGGACCAGGTGTTGTAGATGTCACGGTTTTCCAATTCTGCATGAACCATTAAGAAGAACCGCATAGAGCGTGACAGCTGTGACGTGAGTTTAAACATTCCCTGCCACACTGTTTCAGGGAAGTTAAAGGCTTCGTAGCGTGTCCCCAGGATGGTGGTGGGTTGGAAGCCACCGATTTTTTCATTCTTGAGAAGTCCCAAGTCCAAGAAAAACCACAACTTATCCTGGATCACCGGTCCACCCAATGACCCTGAAACATCCCAGTCAAAAATGGGAGAGGATGGCTTTCCGACTCCCATGGCCGTGATCTGCTCCTCGGGATAGAGGATCTGCGTGAGGGATTCTCGTGTGTAATAGGCCTGCATTTGACCGTGGAACTCGTTTCCACCTGATTTGGTGACCACGTTGATGTAGCTTCCGCCGCCGACACCCACACTGGCCGGCAGTCCTCCGGTGACCATCTCCACTTCCTCAATAGCGTCGTAGTGAACCATGATCATCTGGGCGTTGTGTGTCGGCGAATTGATGTTAATCCCGTCGATTTCCCAATTATGCATGATCGCAGTCGCGCCGTGGACGATACCGCCCGTGTAACCCATCTGCCCGACAACGCCAGCAGCTGCACTTATGGCATCATTCATTTTTCGCGCGAGGGGAAGTCTCCTCAGGACTTCCGCGCTCATGACGTTGGCAATCTTTGTGGTCTGGATGTCTACAGTTGGGGCTGCGGCTGTGACCGTGATCTCTTCTTTAATTTCCGAAGGCTCCATCATTATATTGATGGTGATAGTCATACCAACGCTGACAGCAAGTTCTTCTCTTCGAATGGTTTTAAAACCTCCCAGCTCAACCACAAGCAGGTAGGTGCCGGGGGGAAGGGCCACCAGCCTGAAAGTTCCTTTGCCACCGGTCACATCAGCTATGGACCCGAGGAGTGCCGGACTGGTTGTGGTCACAGTGACTCTGGGTAAAGGAACTCCTTCTGGATCAGTCACGGTTCCCCTGAGGGTTCCCGTCTGCCGAGTAATCTGGGCGCTGAGAATAGAAACTGAAACGGCACAGATCAGTAATAATAAAAATAGTTTAGTAATCCTCATTTTCTCTCCTTTCATTAAATTAAACTCTAAATATTCCTTTTTACCCAAAACAATTTTTTATGTTTTTTTGCGCGTGTGATTATCACCCCCTTCACTTTCAGAATTTTGTTCAAGATATTATGTATTAAGTTACAATTAAAATTGTGTTAACGTTAACCAATACACAAAAAAAATTCTTTTTCAGGAAAAATGGTAACCATCTATTTATGTAAAATTTTTGCTCTGATATATACTATAGCAAGATTTATGCCATATCCAATCTTCATTTGTTATTTTTTAAGTCGTTCAGTTTTCATAACTTACATCGTTTACTCATTTTATCACGACAGACAATTCAAACTAAATATCCAAAAAATTGGCGCTTGATTCAAAAAAATGAATATTTAATTGATTTGAAGATCAAGGAATGCTTTTCAGATTAAGATGAAATGAGAAATCAATGCTTTTTTCCAAATCCTATATTGGTTTACAAGTTGATTCATCTAAAAAGCTGGTATAATATGATCTAGTATAATATAATACAAAAAGACTTTTTATGAATGGAAACTCAAATCATCGATATTCATAAGATGTATGCTTCCAGCATGATTAAACTTGGATTAAGCATAAAAAATAAAGGATGGGATTAAAATGAAAAAAAGAAGAATTTTTATGTATTCCGCAGGGGCATTAGTTTTGTTTTGCTGGCTTTATGGATTTCAAGAAAAAAATGACCTCATGCAGCAGCAAAAGCAGAAAAAGGTTATAAGGATGATTTCGGCTGATATCATCGTGACCAAAGATGGACAATTTGTGGAGGATTTGACAAAGGACGATTTCAAGCTTTTTGAAGACGGGAAAAGGGTACAAATAGATTCTTTTAAACTTTTTAGAGTTGAAGAAGAATCAGTTGAAAGTCAGCAGCATTTCAACACTCCAAACAAGAAACTTGCCGTCATTTTTCATGATGCCCGTTTTTGGGAGAAAAACATCGGGCAGGAGATCAATCAAATCGCAGACAGACTTATTGCATTGGCGGAAAGGGGCTATGAAGTTATAATTCTTCAGCTGAACTGGGCAAAGGGATTGGAGATTCTTCAACCTTTTACAACAGATGGACAGCTTATCAAAAAAGCCGTCGAAAAGGTCGCCCGAGTGACCGGATCAGATAAGTCCTTTGAAGATTTGTGGCTAGATAAGCCCCGGATTCAAGGGCAGGAAGGGAAAGGACTTGGCTTTGAGGAGAAGAGTGTTCGCCAGGCATATCTGGATATTGAAAGAAATAGATTTGAGAAGGGCATCGGAGGAATTTTGGCTGCATGTAATTTGATGAAAAGCCTGCCAGGACGAAAATCTATTCTTCTCGTCAGCGATGGATTATCTGACCTTTCATCACCGGATATGGAAACCGTCAAGAGGATATCGTCAACAGAGGGTTTCACCAATAGAGATATCTTAGATGCCATCCATATAAGAGATCGTGGACAGGTTGGTAAGATAAGAATATTTGATCCTTTTAACATACTGAAGAGAAAGGAGTTCAAATCCAGCGATGAAGTCATAAAGGAATTGATTCATTTCGCTAATGCTCAGAATGTTTCCCTCTACTCTTTAGTACCCACTGCATTCACGAAATCCATTTCTGCAGAGACCTCTGCAATGTACTTCGGAAAGGAGGATATAGAGCTTCTAAAATTTCGGGGTCAAGAGTATCAAAAGCGAGTGCAAAATTTAAGGTTGATATCCAATGAAACCGGTGCAGTTTCATTAAGCGGTTCTAAGAAATATGATCGGCTACTCAAGCTCATGAATACGGATTTCTCTTATTATTACCAATTGAATTTCAAGCCAAAAAGAAAAAAGGCGGATAATAAATACCACAAGATGAAAGTCAAGGTTAATCGTCGAGGCGTCGATGTGCGGTCCAGGAAAGGCTATACAGATTATTCGGAAAAAGAGAGGGACAATATTCTGCTTGTCTCGGCTTATTATAATCCCTCCTTATTTAAGGAATTGCCCTTTGAAGCAAAGTTTGTTCCTTTTCTTTCAGCCTCGGGAAAATATGAGCCTTGGATGAATATTGCTTTCCCATCAAAGGAGTTGTTCCTCGACAGAAATGTTGAATATGGGCCCAAGACGTTTAACTTTCATTTCTGGATTAAAGAAAGAAAGAGTGGAGAAAAGGGGTTTGGAGGACAGATTGGAATCAATATTGATATAAATTCATCCTTCATGAACAAAATAAAAATAATAGACTACCTCTCTATGTGCTTCAAAGGACCGGAGCTTTCGTTTGGCCATAAAGAATACCAGGTAATTTTTGCTCTTTTTGATCCGCAAACAAATGAAATTGGTACTTGGGAATCGCCCTTCACTTTACCGGATCTTGACGGAAAAGAGCCGGCTTTCGTCAATTGTGTTTTAGGAACTCTAACTCAAAATCCCGGGAAAGGACAAAAGCTCTTTTCGCTTTCAAAAAAAGATGGAAGCCTTGAGTACAAGGATATCAAGTTTTTTCCAGAAGTAACAGACCGGTTTTCTGTATGGCAAGAGACTTTTACTTTTCTTCAAATATACCTTCCAAAGCAAAAAGTTGAGATTCATCCTGAATTCCAGGCCATTCAAGAAGATTCCCCTTCGGTTAGCATTCCGTGTGAATTAGTCGTAGAAACCTGGGATAAAAAGTTAAAAATCTGGAGCGGAATTTTCAAGCTTAATACTAGGGGAATGTTTGGTGGAGAAAGTACCTTAAAGGTAGAAATTCCAATTTCTGAAGAAGGAGATTTTCTAAAAACAGAAGCAAAACTGGTTAAATTTTGTCCTTAGCGAGATGCAGTATGATAGAGCATGATGAGAAGTACTTTCCTTCTTATCTTATACTACCGAGCCTAATTACCTTCTTAAGCTATCAGAAACGTCTTTTTTATTTTTCGCTATATACTATGAAACCGAGTTTAGGGCTAAAGCGGTAGGCAGTGGTTGGTCAAAATCGAAGTGAGCACGTTGTTAATTGAACTTGGGAGTCCAGGGGAGAACGGATATGTGGAGTCGTTCATCGGGAAGCTGAGCATCATCGGCCGGAAGGACTAATCCGTCCTGACAGCAGCCTCCAACTCCTCGACTTTCTTGAGGATAGATTTTCCCAGAACTCTTCGCCCGTCTTGGGTCACTAAGATGTGGTCCTCGATACGAACGCCGCTGAAATCTCTGTATTTTTCGACTTTTTGAGAGTTGATAAACCGTTTATGCTTCTTCTTATTTATTCGGATTAAGATTTTACTTCACACGCCACTCGATAATGCCAAACTCGCCCCACTCGATGTCTTTGCGGAGGAATAATGCACCCGGTGGGCCGACCCCTCCCTTTTTATACAAGATTTTCTCAGGCTCAATTTCCAGGCGAATGGCTTTTGTCTTGACGGGCTCAAATATCACCCTATTGAATTTGTCTTTCTCCACTCCGTACGGTTCGTGGTTCACAACCGGCTTCCACTGATTTCCGTCCTTATATAGCAGGCGCCACGCTTCGGGCAGCCTGCAGAACCGCCGGTCATCCACCCAGTAAACCTCAGATGAATAAACTTCAGTTGGTGTCTTGAATTCGTACTCCACCCACGCCGGTTTCCCTGCCGGAGGCCTCATTCGATAATATAAATAAGATTCATCCGCCGAGTTCAACGGCTCCACTCCGTCATAGAGGGCACAGATATCATCATTCTGGTCGTTGTATCCTGTCCATTTCTTCTCAACCCTTCCTAAAGATGTTACCCGGCTGATCGGATCAGGAAGGACAGGAACCAGCCTGGCCTTGTCTTCCCGGCGGGGAATCCAGACCGCCATCTCTCCCATGCCCCGGTTCGCCCACGCATAATAGGGAATTGCCACCAGATTATGGGTCTGCGTTTTCACGGAGTCTCCGTCTTCCCCGCGGGTAAGAGCCAGAACTTTGCCTGTGACAATCTCGACTCCGTTGAGCAAGTCTTTTCGGAACTCGGTTTTGAATGTCGTATCATCCCTGATCAATAGGTTCAATACATGCCCATTATTATCCGGCCATTCAGCACAATACACGAGCGGCCCGCGTTCCAACGCTATCCTTCCCTGGTCATCTTGAACATTCTCGTGGGCCAGCACCTTCCTTACAGGCATCGGTAAATCCAGCTCTATAACATCTCCAGGCTCCCACTTCCTCTGAATTCGCACATATCCCTTCTCAGGGAGCAGTTCCACCGGTTGGCCGTTGACTTGGAGGCTCGGTTTCTCATCACTCGGATCCATGTACCGGTAGAGATGGCTCGGCAAAGGCTGATTCTGCATCCATCCCGGTATCCGCACATATATTGCAAACTTCCCCGAACGATCAGGATCAACCGTGACCTTGACTTTCCCCTCCCAAGGATACCTCGTCTCCTGTGTGATCTTGACATTATTCTCCTCCAGCTTCACGTCGGCTTTGCTCCCGACAAAGAGATTGACATAGATTTCATTCCCGGTTTTGGCGTAGACATAGCTGCCTAGAGAGGCCATCAAACGCACAACATTGGGAGGACAGCAAGGAACATTGATCCAGTCAAACCGCTCGTAATTGCCGTAGGACATCAGCGGGTTCTGGTAGAAGAACCGGTCGCCTTTCAAAGACACGCCCACTAGAAATCCGTTGTAAAGGGCTCTTTCCATGGTGTCGATATATTTCGCATCCCGGTGGAGCAGGAAAAGCCGGTGGTTCCAGAGAACGTTCCCGTAGGCGGCGCAGGTCTCGTTCCAAGAGCTCAAGTTTGGCAGCTCATAGGCCGCACCGAATTTCTCGTGCATGCGGATCGAGCCGATTCCGCCGATCAGATAGATCTTTTTGGACACCATGTCTTCCCAGATCTTATCAACAGCCTGGAGGTATTCAACCTGTCCTGTCAGCGCGGCTATATCCGTCAGAGAAATATAAAGATACGTGGCCCGGACACAATGGCCTATAGCCTCGGTCTGCTCTATCACCGGTTTGTGGTCCTGGGCGTATGTTCTGACCTTGGCACGCCTTCCCTCCCGCGGATAAGAATCTTTCCCTCTTTCATCCAAGAAAAATTTCGCGAGCTTCCAATACTTATTATTGTCTGTCGATCTGGAGAGCCGGATTAAGCCTATTTTTTGGCCCTCGTGTCCTGATATATAGGTTTTTTTGCCGGGGCCGTAGGCTGAGTCCATCATGTCCGTATATTTTATGGCAGCATCTAGCATCTTCCGCTTTCCTGTGGCCTCGCTGTAGGCGACAGCGGCTTCGAGAAAATTCCCACTGAAACGGATAGCCTGCTCGGGGGACGTTATCCGGGATTCCAGAGAGGCTATAAGCTTATCGATCTTTTTGTCAATGTAGTCCTCAAGCGCAAGGTCAGGTCGCTTGCCTAGCATATAAGCGGCTCCTTCAAGGAGTCTGGTGCTGCCAGATCTCCCTCTTTCTTCTGCCATCTTAAAACAGTGCCAAATGGAAACAGTTTGATTGACTTCCTGGCGGGGCGCCCAGAATTCATCGGTAATGTCCACTTGGGCGAGAGGCACGGCTTCCACTCTGTAATCCGGTACCGATGGGGCTTTTTTACCGTAGCCCAGGAAAAAAGAGTGGAGAATAAAAATGACGAAAATGGATACTGCGAAACGTTTCATCGTTCCTCCATAATGAAAAATTTTAAACAAAGAAAACACCCTAGCTACGGAAGCGTTTGATGTTTCATGTAATTATTATTTAATCACTTTTTTTGAAAAAAAACAAATTAGAATATGGTCCGGAGTTGTGTTATTATGGCTTTTTGATAAATGGAGTAGTGCAATAATGGGCGGGAAAAAAAGTTAATCTATCTATTGGACAATCCTGCTTCCGGAACAGGAAGAGACTAAGGAGGGCAAATGAGAAATACGATGCATCGTCCAGACTTCTTGAAGGTCCCTCCGATTGAATTTTCCGGCTGCAGCAATGTGCAGGGAAGGTTTCATCCGTTCTTCGCGATGGGAGAATCACACCCCTACCGGATGTACTTTGAAACCAAGGACCTGCCGTATGTGTTGTGGTGAGCTGCTGATAGGAAATGCCATCGGGTTAATTAATAGATAAATTTGGGAAGCCTCGATCAAAAATGAGAGCAACTTCCGATAGGAGGAAAATCATCATGAAGAGAAACATTCTTTTCTGTATTCTATTGACACTGGGTCTGGCATTATTCAGCCATTTTTTACGGAGCGGGGAACTGACCAGCGAGGTCAGAATCCTCAATGGTGTCCCTGCCCTTTATGTGAACGGGAAGCTGACCAGCCAGGTCCTTGGAGCGCCTTATCGGCGCACCGAATCTGATTTTAAGGATTTTCTCCAAGCGGGGATTTTGATCTATGATATCTACCTGCGGTTCGACTGGACCGGCCCGGAACAGTACGACTTCAAGAGAGTCGATGAGAAGCTCGATTTCTATCTGAAAATTGAGCCGAATGCCCTTTTTCTGCCTAGAGTTCTTCTGATGCCGGGCCCGTGGTGGTGTGAGCTATTCCCGAACGAGATCACCATGCGGGACGACGGCAGCCCAGCGGGGATGTTCAGACAACCCTGTTACGCCTCATTCGCGTCGGAGAAGTACCGTGAGCTTTCCCATAAAGCGATGGTCGCCTTTATCAATCATGTGGAAGACAAGTGGGGCGACCACATTCTCGGCTATCAAGCTGGAAACGGGTTTGGGGGCGAGTGGCTGACGTTCAACTCGTTCTGGGAGGTGCGTCCGGGAAGCCCGCCGCCCAAGAAGTTCGGTGTCGAGGATTACAGTCCTCCCGCCCAGGCCGCCTTCCGGCGCTGGCTGCAAAAGAAATATCAAGGCCGTGTCGAGAAGCTCCGGCGGGCATGGAGAGATCCCAAAGTTACTTTTGAAACCACAACTCCCCCGAACGAGGTGGAGCGCTACAGTTCGACACACGGCATCTTCTTCGATCCTGGCGTCAGCCACCGGGTTCCGGACTATTTCTCTTTCTTCAATGACATGGTCGCTGACGTCCTGCTCGAGAACTGCCGGTGGATTAAGGAGCTTACGAACCATAAGAAGATCGTCGGCTCGTTTTACGGCTACCTCTGGTGCAACTTTCCCAACTTGAGCGTGGTTCATTCAGGACATCTGGGCTTTGCCAGAGTACTCCGTTCGCCTGATGTGGATTTTATCGCCAGTCCCTATACTTACGACAATAAACAGATTGGAGGCCCGAACAACTCGCAGACTCTGCCGGAAAACGTACTCCTCCACGGTAAGCTCTACTTCAACGAAGTGGACACGGAGACCCATCTCAATCAGCGGCAGTGGCGGTGGGGCAACTGCCTCAACAACCCGAAGAACTGGGAGGAGACCAAAGGTCTGCTCATCCGCGACTACGGTTATGCGCTGACCAAGGGATTCGGGATGTGGTGGACGAACCTGCATGGGGGGAATTTTCACGACGAGAAGATTATCAAGCTGCTTGGTGACCTTAAAGACGTGGATGAGAAGTACCTGGAGGCCGATAGGCAACCCAGCGCTGAGATCGCGGTAGTTCTAGACGAAGAAACATTCAAGTACTTTGGGGACGGCGAGCCTCTTTTTAATGCCCTGCTCACCGCCCAGAAGCAGTGGGAGCTGGGCTTCCTTGGTGCACCTTGGGAACCCTATCTGCTTACCGATATGGACAATCCGAAGCTCCGGGATTATAAGCTCTACATCTTTCTCAACACTTTCCGGGTCACGCCCCAGCAGAGGGCGGCCATTCATGAACGCCTGAAGCGGAACGGGGCGACAGCGGTCTGGGTTTACGCGCCCGGCTACATCGGAGATGAAAAACTGTCAGTGGAACACATGAAAGCCCTGACAGGAATTAGCCTGGCCGAGAGCGATTCATCGGGCGAGTTGAGGGTCGAGATTACATCCCATGACCACGCATACACACAATCGCTTCCCCGAAAGTTTGTCTACGGCACAGACGTGAATGTCGAAAACATCATTCGCTGGTATGATCACCAGATATACTTGAAGGATCCACGGGACCCCGGTCTGCAGCGCGACCTTCCGGGTTTCCGCATCAATCCCCGGTTCTGGAGCAATGATCCTGAGGCAAAGGTCCTGGGAAACCTGGCCGGTCTCGACAAACCTGGCTTGGTGGTTAAAGAGCAGCCGGGCTGGACGTCTGTCTATTCGAGCGCGCCGATCCTGCCGGCGGCTTTGTTACGAAACATCGCCCGTGCTGCCGGCTGCCACATTTACAGCAATGCCGACGATGTGGTCTACGCCAGCCGGAGCTTTCTCTGTGTGTACTCACCCGGGGGCGGTACGCGGACGATTCGCCTGCCGCAGAAGTCGCGAGTGGTCGACCTGCTTGAACGCCGGATCCTCTCTGACGGAGTCAAAGAGTTCCCGCTCACCATGGCGCCAAACAGCTCGGTGCTCCTGTTACTTGAGCATTAGAAAGGAAGCTATGAAAGAAAGTTTTTAAAAAAGCTTCGGTTGTGCCGGATATAAGATCTTTTTGACTGGCAGCTTTTCTCTATCGATGATTTTTCCGTCTTTCATAACTAGAAAAATGCTCCGGAGGTTATCAATATCCGCAAGAGGATCGGCATTAAGGATGACCAAGTCTGCGAGCTTCCCCTTTTCTAGGGTTCCGAGTTGACCCAGCTTGTGGTAGGCTGAAGCGACATTTCGAGTTCCCGAAAGAATGATGTCCATCGGCGATATACCTAAATCT
>SDBT01010120.1_pt1 | contig 15255 bp, 15 predicted proteins | sample 2277101 | NCBI WGS metagenome assembly SDBT01 (sample SAMN10404973, study PRJNA504765) | marine sediment metagenome | isolation source: marine sediment core GS10_PC15, 103 cmbsf | place: Arctic Ocean: Southern Knipovich Ridge | collected 2010 | reverse complement strand
TCAAACTGTTTTTCTGTTAGACTTGTGGGTATCGTGCTCATGGTTGAACTCCTTTTTGAGTTGGATAAACAACCATGATGCACGATTTGTTCTAGATTTAATTAGGTTCAATTACTTCTATATGTAAACACGGATGAGTGCAATACTTATTTATAATAGCAATAATTATTCCATATTACGAGGAAAAAAACAATAACCCATTTTTAATGTAATTCTCTTTTTCATGTTAAACGTCTAGTAATTAGTCAAGATGATCCTGATGTATGCCATACTGTGGAGTCGTTCGTGATCCTTCTCTGCGCTCAGAATCAAGCTCAGGGGCAAGCCTCGCAAATCCTAGGACTCGGGAGCCCTAGCAGCTAAGAGGAGGAGATTGCTTGTGTCGATAAGATATAAATTACAGAATTTTGTTTAATTCCTGACCTCGCGCCAAGGCACGCTCTTTCTGCCAGTCAAATTGGGTAGGTGGTATGGATGGGATTTCACCCTCTGGACGGCGGATTAATCCCAATGCGCCTTCCACGCATATCGGTACACACACCCCGCAACCCACACATCGCACCCGGTTGACCTGTATTGAGCCATCTACTAAAGCGAGCGCTTCAAATTGGCAGCTTGGGATGCATATTTCGCAGCCCACACAAAGCTCTTGGTCCACCTGATTGACAAAAGGTGAACGGGAGACCACATTAGCGACACCCAAATCAGCCATTCCACGTAGAATGCCGCAAGAACATGTGCAGCAATTGCAGATATAAGATATTTCCTCCTGGGTGTTGCTCACTGAGTGGACCAATCCGGCCTCTGCTGCACGACCTAAAGTATCAACTGCACCCTCACGAGTTAGAGGTCGGATAATCGGATTCTGATCGAAGGCACCTGGTCTGCTGCTGAGAATCATGCATACATCAATTGGATGCTCGCACGGATCCCCGACCAGTTTTTTTTGCACCCGGCATATGCAATCTAGAACGCCCCATGCTTGGGCATTGTTCACGATTTCGGTGGCACTTTCGTATGGCTGGACTTCCATATCAACTTTTATAGTTTCAGCAACAGGGATTACCCGGTGGAATGCAGGCTTCAATGATAAGGTCTCCCCGAATGCCTGTACGTAATATTCCTCAAACAATTCCGCCAGTTCGGCATCCATGCGACCGATCTGATACTCGTAAACGCCAACCACGAACGGCAACAACCCATAGCCGAGTCCGTTCTTTGCCTTACCGGCCGCGATCAATCCTCCCCGCGCCATTTGTTTAAGCTGCTTTTTCAGCACTTTCTGATTTTCAACTGGGAAACCTGATTCGCTGAGCCTCGAAGCGATTTGTTCAGGGGTCTCCAAAGAGAGCCGTAATTCGGCTGCCAGAGCTGCTTCTTCAGGTGTATAGAGCTTTGCCAGCAAACGAAGTTCGGCTCCATCGTTGGTTGCCGGGAAACCATTTGGGAGGGCATCTAACCGGGCTGCAAGTCGCTTGTAAGGGTTTTTGTTCAAGGTGGATCTCCTGGATGAAGACTGTGAAAATATATGATTGTCTGATTATTGATTGTGTACTTATATCTTATCATCATCTGCAACAATACAAATTGGTCTCAACCTGTGTTGGGGTCAATTCGAATTACAGCAATCTATCGCTGTGTGGGTCAGTATCCTTGTTAGATCGAGGATGGAATCTAATTCAACCCACTCCTCCATAGCGTGAAGACCAGCATCTATAGAACCAAAGATTGCTCTTTCAACTCCTGCGGCGCCAAGAATTGCAGTGTCTGTCAAAAACGGTATTCCAGTTATTGGAGCGTGCTCCTCTAATGTCTGCATGGTGGTTGCCTGTATGGCTTTTATGATCCGATATTTTGCATAGTTTGTAAGACATTATGTGCGATCTTACCTTCCCCTGCGCTGCTTTCTGTGCATGATGGGTTGGTTGAATCTATCCTTACCAAATCCCATTTCAAAGTGTCAATTAGATAATCGCGATCAATAATACTGTTTGTCATATCATCTACCTTCAAAGAAATAAATATCTAGGATCTTCTTTCTTAATCTTGTAGCCTCATTAATATTCGCGTCACAAGAAAGGTTAACCAAGGAGAAGTATTTTTCTTATCAGCGAAGGACCAGCCTTTCCAGGCTCGATACATTGAATTAGCGGTGTAATGCGCCTCTTCGTCGGCTTGTAGTGTGATCTCCGAAACCATCTCTTTCAGTCGAGTATCTTCTCTAAGAAAGGGGAAACGGCTGAGAACTTCAGTGACGTGCAGGATGTCGTACCATACATAAGGGTATTTAAGTTTGCGGAAGTCTGTACCAATCCCAAATAAGTACAGCTTATATTCACCCCGGTGTTCCCAATGATTAAGAAGCACTTCGGAGCCGGCTCGAGTGGCTGGACTATCAAGATATTCCGGTGCTAGTGATAGGGCTTTCAGCGCATACACATTCGCAATTGGACAGGGATCAGCTTTTTTGCCCGGTCCTTTGAATTTGCCGAGATCCGGTGATGCCTTACACCGGTAGCCGTTCTCTTCCACCAGGCTTGCCAGATGCTCCAATGCATTTTGGACGCGCGGGTCACTTCCCAACCCCATTGCTTGCAAAGAGTAGAGAGATGTGGGAGCATCGCATAAAACCCAAGACCAGGCATCCTCGCCTGTTCCTCCGAAAGCTTTGGGGATATTAATTTGAATCTGAAATGCGCCCTCGGGCGATTGGTGAGCCAGCAGCGACTCAACAGCATCTGACATTCCTGGGTCGTCAGTTCGCAGTCCAAAGTCGGCCAGGGTGCTGAATTTGTAAATAGGGTGTTTGGCATCGTTGTGGCGCTTGATTGAATATCCTGGCCAGGTAGAGGCTTCTGCTATTAGTTCTTTGATTTTGGGGTGAGCCAGCATTGTAGAGCGAGCGGCTCCTGCGTCCGGGTCATCTGGGGGTATGTCCAATAAATCAATCATCGTGCGGTAACGCGTCCATGGCTCATCTGATTTCAACAGCCAATGATGCAAGTCGTTCATTTTCAGCTCCTTTTAGAATGACAAATAGGGGTATGTCATTCCGAGCATAGTGAGGAATCCCTGAAGGGGTGGATGTGTTACTACCTTTGATGGTACGAAATTGTGATATGTCTAAGGGATTCTTCACTCCACTTCGTTCCGTTAAGAACAAGTTTCTGTTCCTGATGACAGATAGGGGTATTTCGCTCCGTTTTGAATAACCGGCAGTGGAGAACACTGCTACAGTAGAGATCATTGGGCAGACGAGAACCATATCCGTTTTTCTTCCTCCTTTCGACAACCCATATACAGTGGATCACTAAATAATCGTCCGCATTCACGGCTCTCCAGGCAGATTTACCTGGTATATACTCAATGAATCCCACAGATCTTCCATTCTCGTAAATAATCTTAATTTTCATACCTTCTGAGAATCGGTTTTTCAGCCAGGTCAATTTCCGGCTATACCCTTCCGCTTTTGGTTTGCTCTTATAGCAGAAGAATCCCTGTTGGGACACATTCGTTTCGTCGACCTCAATTATTTCGGTTTCGATGGGCATCTTTACTCCTCTTTCATCGATTAAATGGGTTCGCTTATTTGTTTCTTGAATATTCATCTGGCATCCAGACGGATTTTATTAGCTCGGCTTCGGAATGTTCTTTGGCGATCAGGCGCGCCTTCTCAGCAACCAGCTTGTGTACTATCAGAAGCTATTTATCAATAATCAACACCTTTGCTCCCCTTATCTTGCGGGTTTTAAGCTCAAGCAGCGCCTGGTTGGCATTTTGTAATTCGAACTCTTCATATTCGGGTTTAATCGGAATCCTTGATGCCAGATCTAGAAATTCGATCACGTCATTCCTGGTTACGTTAGCTACACTTTTGATCTCTTTTTCCATCCAGAGCTGGGTGGGGTAATCTATATTGAGGAGAAATTCCTTGTCTACATCTTCCTTACGGATGGCGTTGATCACCAATCTTCCGCCAGGTCCCAGATTTTTTAAAGCCTCTACAACCGGCTTCCACACTGGCGTGGTGTCGATGATGCCCCTCATTTTTTCTGGCGCTTCTTCTCCGATGTCTCCCGCCCATACAGCTCCCAATTCTTTGGCAAATATTCTTTCCCTTTCCGTTCTCGAAAAGACGAAGACTTTTGAATTGGGATATTGCTGTTTCACCAGTTTCAAGACTATGTGACCCGAACCCCCAAATCCTGTTAATCCGAGATTGTCTCCGTCTTTAATGCCGGTTAATCGCAGTGATCGATAGCCAATCGCACCTGCACACAATAAGGGAGCTGCTTCCGAATCAGAAAAGATATCTGGTATGGGGTAGGCGAACCTTTGCGGTACAGTCATATACTCACAATAACCGCCGTTGGCATCTCTTCCGGTTGCCTTGAAAAGGGCGCACAGGTTCTCATTTCCTGCTAGACAGAATTTGCATTCCCCACATGCGGAATAAATCCACGCAATCCCAACTCTGTCTCCAATTTTATGGATAGTGACGTTTTTACCCATCTCTTTTACATATCCAACAACTTGATGACCGGGTATAACCGGAAAGTGGGTTGGTGGGGTGCGACCCTCGATTTCATCCAGTTCGGTATGGCAGACACCGCAGGTTGATATTTTTACTAAGATTTCATCGTTACTTGGAACCGGTTGTGGGATATCTGTCATCTCTAAGGGAGTGATGTTTTCATTTAAATTATGGATTTTATTCAAGAGCATTGCTTTCATTGATGGTTTACTCCTGTGGATCTCTTATTGTTTATTGAGTATGCAAAATAAAGATCATCTTCAACATTCAGACTCCTATGAAGAATTCTAGCATATTCGGATATTCTAGATTGAGTCTTGAAGCCGTGACTCTCTATTGCGTAAATACTGCTCGATTTATTGATCTTTGTGGTCAGAGTACTGTGTTTTTTCATACTCTTATAGACCAGCTCAGCCGTATGCACGTTTCTGTACGACCGGCATGAATTTAATCCTGCAGAGTTGAAAAATGAGTGGCGGGGAGGGATTGAGGAAATTCTTAATCTATGGTTGGCTGGTCTTCATCTCTTGACGGCGTTCACGAATAGGTACCAGGAACACTGGGCAGTCCGTGTTTTGCACGATCCGTTCGGCAACGCTGCCGATAATCAGGCTATCCATGCCTCCGCGTCCGTTTGTCGCCATCATAATAACATCTACCTTCTCTTTCTGTGCGATTGAGACAATCGTCTGAGCAGGTCGAGAGCCTGTGACAATTACAGTTGTGTTCACACCTGCTTTCTGGAGATTAGTTGAGACGCCCTCAAGGTATTCTTTTGCTTCGGTTTCTGCATGCTCGCGCAGTTCTCGAATCTCATTTATTACGGCACCATACATTTCTGCCTCTGGTACCTGGGGAACCGAGATAAGCAGAACAACGCTTTCAAAGATAACGGACGCTTTCACGTAAGGTAATACTCGCTCGGCGAATTCTGAGCCATCTAAGGTGACTAGAAGTTTCTTGAATTTAGGTACAGCTGGGGTTACCCCTTCAATCGGGTGGATGACCATTATTGGGCAAGTTGCCTGCTGGAGAACCTGGTTTGCTACGCTTCCCAGAAGCAAGCGGGACACACCCGACCTTCCATGCGAACTGATGACGACCATATCAACGCCGATTTCTTTCACCAACCCGTTAATCGACTCTGCGACTTCACCAGTTCGGATGGTGTGATCTACCTCTATCCCTTTTGCTTCGAGAGATTTTTCAATCTTCTGTAAGTAAGTCTCTCTCTCCCCATTGATTGACAGCCGCCTACCTTTAAATGTAAGTGAGAAATGGATCGATTTTAGAAAACTTTCTTTTTGTTTCACTGTTAATAAAGTTAGGCGACCTTCATATGCAGTACATAGAGCTTCGGCTGCTGGAAGCGCTTGTTCGGCAAATTCCGAACCATCCAGCGGGACCAGAATATGTTTAGGAGCCGTGACTTGACTTTGCGATCGGCTTGCGGAGGTTGAGTAGGATGTATCCTGGATTATCTGGCTTAGCGGGACGACGACGGGACCGGCGCTGGTTATCGCGACTGCCTCGCGTGCCTGACCAAAACCAAACCCCCCCAACATTGCTTCTTCGAGGCCTCCAAGTTGCTCTGCGATAGGACTGGGTGCTCCAAGCTTGCTCCGATAGTAAGTGAATGCTGCGAAAAGGATGGGTATGAAAATGAAATAGGTCCAGGCGCCCTCGAAGAAACGTTCCTGGAATATTACTATTGTTGCAGCGCTAGTGATTGTTGCTGCGGTAATGGTACCAATCAGGGTTAATAATTGAGACGAGGAGTTACTACGACCCAATTCACGGATCAGCCGTTTCGAAGCCGCCCAACCAGTCATACTCAAAAGGACGAAAACACCAGCTGCATAAAGCGCCAGGTAAGTTACTTCGTTTGTTCCGGCGAGTAGAAAAATAAATATTACCAATCCCACTTCAAGCCAGACTGGTTTATCGGCTATATCAAACTTATTGCGCTGTCCCAGGTAAGCCGGAATATAATTGCGGTTCGATAATCCTAAGGCGAGATTCTGCAAACCTTGAGCGCTGGCCGCTGAAGCCGACAGCAGAACTGCGATGCCAATCAAAGTACCCATGTATGCCAGCGGCTGGGGAAGCAAAACGTCCATAGTCTGTGTAAAAACCGATACGTGCGGATCGGTGGGGATCGAGATTGCATAAATTGCAGGACCGACGATAAGCATAGTCACTGCAGTCGTACCCATGATAAGGAGTAAGCTGCCAAAAGCTTTGTTGCTCTTTTCGCGGGGAGTGCCGTCATAAGCGGCAACTAGATTGGCAAAAACCTCAATACCGGTCATCACAGCAAGCATACGGGTGAAGCCGCCAAAAGTAAAGTGTAAGTATTCGCTAGAAAATGCACCCAGGTTAATCTTTGGTAAATGAAAACCGAATTTAAAAATCGTTGCCAAGATCATAGCCCAAAGTAGAAGCAGGACACCAGCAGTAGCCGGTCCAAAAGCGCGAGCCGCTGTTTTCGGTCCGCGGTTTACCAGCCAACCGGTAAGGATGCTCAGCGCGATCGCTATGATTGTCCGGTATTGGATTCCAAGGATGGATGTGTTTAATATTGGCAGCCTGTCTGCGAGAAATGTGACCATAGCAGCCATGCTCACCAGGAATGTCAGCGTGTATTCTACAAATGTGATCGCGGCATTTATTTTTACCGCCCAACTGCCAAACTCTTCTTCGCTAAGACCGCTCCCGCCGCTGCCATCGGTTACCCACCGCATAACCAGTCGGTACATTGCAGAAACCACGGCTATCGTAAAAACTACCAGCCATATGGTAGTCCCAAAGGTGATGCTTGCAACCCCTGCAACAACGATTAACCTTAGGAAAGGACCAAATACATATAGGGGCGATGTTGCTGGATCACCTCCGCCAGCCAGTGCTCCTTCAACTGAGTTTGATAACTTATGCGAAACATGTGCCATCTATAAAGAACCCTTCATATTGAGTGCAAGTTGCCAGATTGACAAGCCCGCTCCAATTTAATTTTTGACAAAAAACACAAGTGCATATTATATCCAATTATCCATTTTCTGCCATACAAATTTATTTTAGTAGGCATCTATATCGATCTTCAGCAGAAAATAGCGATAAGGGAGAATTGATTAATTCCCAAAATCATCCTCCAGCGTGAAGATGCTGGAGGATAAAAACAAATGTGTTGTTTAGGAAAGTTTTTTAAGAAAAAATTGAGGCAAATGCCGCTATTCTTTCCGCCCGCCGCTTAATTCGCCCTGTAGTTTTTCTAATTCCTCCCATTGATCTCCGGCAGCCAATTCAGCCTGTTCGGGCCACGTTTTTGGATCTGCAAGGGTAATTCCAGCTGTATCCAGGATCTCGCTCAATTGGCTGATACGGATGTCAGCCAATTGAGCGAAACTCGAAATCCCATCCTCTTGAAGCAGGGAATTGATCTTGGGTCCAATGCCCTCGATGCGTGTTAAATCGTCCATGTGGGAGACATCTGTAGTATGCTCCTCAGCTACCTGAGTCTCAATTTCAGCTTCTTCGACCTCAGATTGTCTAGTGGATCGAGACAGCAGCCACCAAACCAATGCCAATACCAGAATAAATACTATTATCCAAACCCAATCATTGACCCCGAATTGCTGTGCAGTTATTGCGAATTTCAACTGGTTCGCCTCCAGGAAAAAATTTGATGATGAGATCATTTCTTATCTGCTCCTCATTTGAAAGTAATTAATAATCACTCGTTCATTATAACTCATGCACCATAAAATTTGATGGTTTGTCCTATTGATCTTTTCCCTCAATAAATTGGGGCGACCATTCCAATTCCGTTTTTCTGCCTTTCTTGAAACTGTGATCACATTTCGAATATCCACCTGCGAGAGTAACCGTCCGTTCTAGACCGTATCCACAGGTTCTGCTTATGGGGTAATCGAGAAAGCAGTAAAAATGTGAAAACTCACCGGCGCCCCGGGAATGAAAAAACTTCTGGGCACCGCGCTCACTGAAATCGTAGTTGTAATCGAAAGCTACCCAATCTGGAGTTGAAGAAATGCCGGGAAATCGCTCGGGCGGCATTAGGACTGCCGTCAACAGAAACTGTAAAGGAGTAGCTCAGCCAATTTATTATCTAATCGCATATAATCTCATTAGTACAACGTGGGTTGTATATCAAAAAGATTTAGAAGCGAGGTAATAATAAAATGGGTTCTGTACACCGATTTATTGGATCGGGGAATGATTATGATTGGGAAGACGTTCCTGCCGAGCTTTATGAAGCTGAGGGTGTTCATGGAGCGGTGAAGCGAGTACTTGTCGGTCTGGCTGATGGAGCACCGAACTTCGTCATGCGCTATTTTCATATCGAACCGGGCGGTCACAGCCGGTTGGAAAGACACCCGCATGAACACGGAGTGATAATCCTACAGGGGAAGGCAAAAGTCCAATTGAATGAGGAGTTCGTGACGCTGGAGCCTCTGGATACGGTTTTTGTAGCAGGAAATGACCTGCACCAATTCACCAACATCGGAGATGAGCCGCTGGGTTTTATCTGCGTGATTACGGCAAATATCTAAACCAGGGATAGCTATGGATGTAGGTGCGATCTTAGATGGATTAACTTAATTGTCTCACGAATAGGGGACGGTAGAACGTCAATTAGCGATTCTGGGGGAAGGAAACCTGAGCGCATATTACAGGAACGGCACCTTCAGGGTAATGGCGTCGGCCAGTAATATACGACGTTTTGACCGTTCGAGATTCAGTAGAGTGCGAAATGAAGTTGTGATGGTTTTAGGGGCTTTTAAGGATCCTTCCTCGAAATGTATGCGCTCGGGTGACCGATTTCCTATCTGCTGAACGGGTCGACTGGTTTGCTGACCGACTGGACAAAAAACTGCGACAGTGCCAGATGTGAGTCGGACTTACTGAATTCCATGTAAGGGAGTGATGATAGACATATGGCTGTCAAGAGATCGTTGGGCTATATCAATTATCGATTGCATAACTTGCGGTGAGTCCATTTCACTTTTAAGTTCTGAGGTCGTAAATGGCTCTTCGAAAGAAATCTTAGGGATCAGGTTGTATTTTTTGGGGAAAAACATTTGCTGCATAAGCTGGATTGTTTCTGCTACCTTTTGTTGTTTATGGACGTCTTTAAAGAATTTAACAAACCGGTGATTCATTACGGATGGGGAAAGAACACCGCTGACCATGGTAACCACGACTTGTGTTTGGGGAACCTGTCGCAGGATCAATTCAACACTGCGTGACCAGGTTTCCAGAGCCCCCTTCGCACCGGGTAGGATGGCAGGATCAGGATCGACCGCTCCGCTGGGGAAGATGAGCAGGGCAATCCCTTTTTCCAGTTTTCTGATAATATCGCGCACTACATAGAACCTGTCGTAGAGATCGTCGCTCGTGAAGATCAGATGCCGGCGGGTATTAGGTAGTTTTCGCAGAAATGGAAAACCACCGGCGACGATGTTGAGATCATCCCGGGGAAGGCTTGATGCAATCACGAATTCGTCAAATGAGCCAGGGTGGTTGGATACGATCAGCAAAGGTCCGTCCTGAGGTATATTTTCTGCTCCATAGATATTAACGCCATTCACAAAGCGCGGCAGTATCTGGCGCATCGCTTCACAGATGCTATCTGTGCGCTCCACAATTTGATCAAAGCGGGCGGCAAGTTTTGAGAATTGATGTGCAGACGGCCAGACGAAAGGTGTTAAGAATTTGCGGGATAGTCCCTGTCCCGAAGGTCCAAGACTTTTAAAAATATCATCGATGATCGCCCTTCTTAATAGAGGAACATCGGCTGATTGTGTGTCCATGATATGCCCAGTTTTGTAAAAATTGAACCACTCTAAAAACGCACAGCGATTATTTGATTAGTAAGTTCATGTTATCCTAATTCAATTTACCTGTCCATAGATTATGTGAGGAATTATTCCATACGAATGCAGGATCGTGTAGTATAAATTTACCACTTGATTTCAAAAAATATCTGGTCAATTATTGTTAATCAGAGAAAAGAGATGCGATTTCATCACGCTCCGGACGGGGCAGGGGTTGAAGACCACCCTGAGTTGGCTGCCAGACCGCTGGACGGCGGGTTACATGGAAATCGTCTGCTGTCATCACATAACCTATTTCAACGCATAGAATGCCGGTATCGGTTATCGAGTTCCTGATCCTTTGGGCATCCTTTGGAGATGTGGTCAACAGCAAAGCGCCCGAGGCGATAGCTCCCAAGGGATCGATACCCATTGCCTGGCAGATACGACCCGATAATGACGAGACCGGCACAGTGGAAGGGTCAATCCACAATGATTGCTGGCTGGCTTCTGACAGTTCCCAAAGTGCCGCGTATAACCCACCTTCAGTTGGATCGTGCATGGCGGTGACTTTTCCGGTTCTTAAAGCGACCCTTGCATCTTGCAGAACACTGATCCCAGGTTGTTTAATGTAATCTCTCGCGGTCTCAATTTCAGTTTTGCCCAGCACTGATAATAAATCACGAGTGAATTCGGATGCCAAAATGGCAGTAGCCTCAATAGGGACGCCCTTTGTCAACAGGATGCGGTCTCCTGGTTGAGCACCACGCGGCGTTACCAATTCGTCGCGGTTGACTTCTCCGATCATTGTTACAACCAGGATGGGGCGGTCCAGACCATACGTGATCTCGGTGTGCCCGCCTATAATAGTGACACCAATATCCTCACAAGAAGCTGTAATCTGGTCGTGAATCTGATCTGCAGTTTCTGGGGTGGTTCGCCCTTCGGGAAGCAGCAGGGTTGTCAAGATCCAGCGCGGTACTGCACCGGTTGTGGCAATGTCGTTGGCGTTTACATGGACAGCGTACCAACCAATCTCTTCCGTGGCAAATGTGATAGGATCGGATTTGAAGACCAGGAGGGTTTCTCCGAATTCAATCACGGCACAATCCAACCCTATACCAGGACCGACCAAGACTCGTGGGTCGTTAAGGGTAATCCGTCCCAAGAACCCAGCTAAAATTTTAGCAGGGAGTTTGCCTACCGGAAGAGTCATGCGTATCCTTATACTTTATAGCCAATATTCCGCAGGAAGTCCTTTCGCCAGACTACATCCTCTTCAACCTCAACACCTTGGGGAGAAAATCCATCTACCACACCCATAATCCCTCTTCCCTGATCGGTTTCGATTATCACGACCTGTGTGGGGTTGGCTGTCGCGCAGAAGATATGGCACACTTCGGGAACCATTTTGATAGCATTCAAGATGTTAATTGGGAAATATCCCTCCCCGAGAAATAGGATAAAGCTGTGCCCGGCTCCAATGGCGAGGGCGTTTTTCCGCGCCAGGTCGATCAAGTCTTGATCGGTGCCGCTCGTTCGCAGCAGGCGTTTTCCAGAGGCTTCACAGAACGCCAATCCAAACTTAATATTCGGGACTGCAGTGACCAGTGTTTCGTATATATCTTCAACTGTTTTAATAAAATGGGTTTGTCCTAATATAAAATTAAACTCGTCCGGCTTTTCGATTGAGATAATGCTGAATTCCATGACATTCTCCTTTGAAATCTTGCTTTATTGGATGATAAAAATTTACAAGTGGTCCTTTTCGATCTTCTACAATTACCATGATTATCAATAATCAAGAGCAGTTGGAGCATCTCATATAGTAACTTTTGCGCTATTTAATTAGCAGCCCTTTACCGGTCTCGATCGCTTCTATATTTTTTTCTGAAAATTCATCACGTTGAGAAACTGCTTCGATAAATGCTTCAAGCGGGTATATATTAGTGTTTCGAAGGATCTCAGCCAACGCCATCACTGCCCAGAACTCCTTCTTCTTTCCGGTTTTTCGAAAGTCCATTCCGACAATCTTTGCGCGGGTCTCAATTGGTAAGAGACTAGTATTGATGTAGAGAATATCGTTCTCTGTTAACTTGTGGATTTGCGGGAGTACTTTTTTAAGACCCTCCGGAAATAACACCACCAGGAAGTTGGCTTTTATTATTGTAGTGCATTGGATATCATGTGGGCTGATAATCACTTCTGAAATGGAATAACCGGACTTTACCGTGATCTTATGGTCGTTTCGCTGTGTAGCCCATAAACCCGAGAGCACCGCCCCGCGACAAAATGCTGATGATGCAGAGCCAATTTTCTTGCCCGCTGCTCCTGCCACGATCCAATTCATTGTCTTTGCGACTTTATTGGAATACTTGTGTTTAATGGGTTTTTCTGTGAGGGGTAAAAGTCCCAATTGATCCCTCATATGATCGTGGTACGCCTGGCTGAATTCAGGTCTGCTCACTTTCTGGATGATACCCGATGAGAATCCAGATGTAGATAATGTCTCTTCTAATAATCTCTTGCTGAAGCGATTTTTAGGCACATAATAAGCGGTGCACAGTTCCCATATGTCAATTAAGGAGAAACCGTCATGCTGGATTGCTTCTGTTATCATGGTTGTCAGGTTCTTATCGAATGCAGTGGTACGAGCAACAAATGTGGCTCCATTGATTGCGACCGTCCCACAGATGTCCATTGGGTGTTCCAGATTGCCGTATTGAGTAGTCGGTGTGTTTGCACCAGTTGGTGTAGTTGCGGAGTGCTCTCCCCCGGTCATACCGTAGTTGAAGTTATTAAATACAAGCACTGCAACGCCAACGTTGCGCCGGGCAGCGTTAATGAGATGGTGTCCTCCTATCCCACAACCCCCGTCACCCATTACGACGATGACCTTAAGCTCTGGATTGGCGAGCTTGATTCCCGTAGCGTACGTAACAGACCTGCCATGCAGTCCATGAAATGTATTTGTGATGAAGTATTTGTCCGAAAGTCCGACACACCCGATATCTGAGACGATTACGATGTCTTCTGGGTCAACTTGAAGCTGGATTAATGCTTCATTCAAGCGATTAAGAATCAGGCTGTGACCACATCCAGGACAGAATGGAAATGGAAGCATGTCCTCATCTAAGTAGCTGGTACGCTTGACCACAATTAGAGTATGCCTCCACGATCCAGGATCTCAATAGGTGAGATTAATTCTCCATCCACACGGTGCACACCAATCACGTCCTGCTCTTCGTTTGCCAACCTCTCGATTTCACGGCGATATTGACCCAGGTTAAGTTCGGGGATGACAACACGTTTTGCGCTATTCATTGCATCTCGTATCTGTTTTTCTGGGACAGGCCACAAAGAATGGATCGTTAATGAAGAGAGTTTGATCCCTTTTCGACGGGCAATGGATACAGCCTCGTTTGCAGAGCAGGAGGTTATTCCGAAGCTGATGATAAGTGTTTCGGCTCCGTCCTGGAAGTTCGCCTTGGTCAGGGCGATTTCGTCGAGATGATTTTCAATTTTTGCAGATAGGTGTTCGTTTAAACGTCCTACATCGTCAGTCTTCTTTGATATTAATCCCTGTTCATCGTGGGAGGATGTCGTGAACCTTACGATGTGCGGACCGCCGAAAGGAGACATGACTGGAACATCTGATAATTCTTGATAGTGGTAAGGGGTGAAAGTTCCATGTTCTGGGGCAGTTTTTCGTTCTCTTACTGGGAAAGGTTCGTAGGAATCGATGTCAATCGTGGTACGAGTTAACACAACCTCCTTATCTGTCGCTAGAATGACGGGAACCCTGAACCGTTCGGCAAGGTCGAAAGCCCTTTTCGTCAAGCCGTAGCACTCAGATGCCTTGCTCGGTGAAAGCACGATCAGCGGGTATCCGCCGGAAGTTCCCCAGCGCATGAATTGAATATCTCCCTGGGCGACAGTAGTTGCACCGCCTGTTGCAGGTCCCATTCGCTGGCAATTCACAATAACCATCGGCACTTCCGCCATGATCGCCAGACCGATATTTTCGCTATAGAGGCTGAGCCCTGGACCACTAGTAGCAGTCATCACCCTTGATCCAGCCATAGCAGCGCCGATGCAGAATCCAATTGAAGCGATCTCATCCTCAGCTTGGATTGCTACCCCTCCTACCTTAGGTATTTCATTTACCATGTGGAGCAGAATCGGGGTCGCTGGTGTGATGGGGTAACCGGCGAAGAAATTGCAGCCTGAATGGATTGCCCCACGCGCGATAATCTCTGCACCACTAATAAATTCTCTCATTGGCTTTTATTGTTAATCTGCCGTTTGGCTCGATTAATTCTAGAGCCTTTTATTAAACAAACGCAATCCTTAAGCTTGATGTTGTGAAGAATCAACTCCCATCAGCGCGCTTGAGAACGCGCAGCGCGCGCAGCGTAACCCATTTGCTGGGCTCGCCTTTTTGCTCTATGTCAACCCAGGTCTTTCCATTATAAGTGTATTCCATCTTCCAACGTCCGAGGTTGTCTTGTTTGCTGAGCAGCAATTCGAGTGCGGGTAGGAGACGTGCATCCTGCCCATAGCCCAATAATGTCAAAGCTTCCAGGTTCTGCAACACATCCGTCACGTAACCAATGTGAAATCCGAATTTGAACCAACTGCGGTTTGGTTTAGGGCTGTACCCCATCGGATAATCAGCCATTGCGGGATCGCGGCTGAAAAGAAATTTTACACCTTCATCTATTGCTGTTCTTATTTGAGGAGTACGGTCTAACTCAGGCACTTTACTCATGGCGAGCATTGACTTCACCCCGCCCCAGGCGCACGGAAGGTGGTTGTTTGCGCTACACGTAAAACCAGGACCGCTGTTGCCACTGCGGTAGTATCGTACTGGGGCTGATTTATTCTTGG
>SDBT01010119.1_pt1 | contig 15256 bp, 10 predicted proteins | sample 2277101 | NCBI WGS metagenome assembly SDBT01 (sample SAMN10404973, study PRJNA504765) | marine sediment metagenome | isolation source: marine sediment core GS10_PC15, 103 cmbsf | place: Arctic Ocean: Southern Knipovich Ridge | collected 2010 | reverse complement strand
TTAAAAAAAAAAAAAAAAAAAAAGGAAAGGAAAAAAAAATATAAATTGTAAAAACTTTATTTCGTTATTTTAAAATTATATTTAATTATATTTTCACATTCATTCATTCATTCATTCATTCATTCATTCATTCATTCATACAACAATTCAATTGAATTGGGGAAAAAAAAAAAACGAACTAACTAAATCTTATTTATTTAATATTATTTCAAATCTCATCAATTTTGCTTTTAAAGTTGTTATATCTTGTACACTTTTATGGGTTACATCAAATAACCCAGCTGCTATAGATCTAGCTTCTTCAGAAACATCACTATCAGATGCTTGTCTATTAGCAGTACCAATAAACCAAAAATGCCCAAAACATTCTTCTCCTCCCAAATCAATATATCTCAAAACTTTTGGGGGTGGTTTTAGTCTTTCATTTGAATACCATGGAACAATCTCAAAATGGCTATACTCATTATTACCAATATTTTTTCTTCTTAAAACTAAATATAGATGAGCACCTGTTTTGACATCTGAAGACCAAAAATTCAAACACTTTGTGGGACCTTCAAAGTTGACATTTGCAATAGGTAAAGTGTCTCTCGTTCTTTCCGATAAGTTACCTGCATCATTATCTGTATTATTTAAAACACCTAAATATATAAATTTATCAAGTATCCCCATTTGAGTCAAAAAACCAAGCCCAGTTGTCTCTGAAAAATCATTATAATATTGAAAAAATAAATCTATCCCATTATCAAATTCCACTAGTTTTCTGTTAATACTTGCAACTTTTTTATCATAGTAGCTGATTATTTCATTATTGGCCACATTAAATTCATTCTGATACTTATTGATTAAATCACCTTCATTTTGATAATATTTAGTTTTCATACTAGCGTATGAAGGAGTATTACCTGTTGAAAACATTTTTAAATTATCAAATTGTTTTCTTTCAACAATTTTTTGAGAAATTAATTTTTCTGATGGAAATTTAGGGGGTGTCCAATTTGTTTCATTTACAATATCAAGATGATCCAACCAGAAATTTCTCCAAATACGCTTATTCTCAATATATCCCTTTTTCAAGACATCATTATTCAAAAAAGATAGCGGTAGTAACATCTGTGGTGGGTCAAAAGTCTTTTGTTGAAGTACAAGATCCGGTGTTGTAATTATTCTCTTATATAAGAATATAATATCATCTTTTGGCATTAGCAGGTGTTGGTCATGGGGTAACGGATACATTAAATAATGTTGTGCTATAACAGTATTACTTTGTTTTTTATCTGATCTTTGTGTATTTCCCCCTAATTTCTCCACGCCAGGATGTCGCATTTTGTACATACTTTCTCTTCCAGGATGAGGCAACATTCCTTTAGCCATCATTATATTCATAGCATCCTGGTTATATCCCTCACTGTTTTGTCCATCTAACGTTGTCATTATAAATGTTCGTTCGTTCGTTCGTTCGTCTACTTGAATAAAACAAAAAAAAAAATGAGAATTAAATTATTTTTCTAAAATTTTATTTAGTCGGCTGAGTGATAAAGTGAACGAGTGAGTGAGTAAGGATCCTTCTGACTATATCCACATAAATAAACTCCCTATCATCTAAAAATATATATAATAATAATTTGTATAGAATAAATTTTATTAAAATTATTTTTGTATATTTTTGTATTCATGTTTGATCTAATCTAAATCTAATCCATTATATTATATTATATTATATTAATTAAACAATCAATCAATCAATCAATCAATCACATTTTTACCAATGATGTATTCAAGTATCTATTTTTTTTAGATTTAAAGTTTTTATTCCATTGAAATTAAAATATGAATTTTTTTCATTAGGCCCCCTGTTATTGTTATGATAATTTGTGCCTCCACCGTTTTTTCTTTGGTTCAATTCAATTCTAGACGCTGAACTTTCTAATTTCATGAACATATCAAGAGCTTCTTTTTTTATCTTCCATTGACTGTAATTAACTTGTTTTAGGGTTTCACCAAAACAATTGATTTTACCTGATGTATTGATTTGTATCAAACCATTTCTATCAATTAAATCCATCATTGTTTTAAGATTCCTAATCTCATAATAATGGTCTGATAATGGATCAAATTTATGCCTACCTCTTACATGGTTAAATATTGTTGCTCTTGTCCATTCTGGTAAATCTGGATCAAATGATTTTTTATTTTCATAATAAGGTCCTCTTATATAATCTTCATAATATTTATAGATAGTATCTATAAATATTTCTATTTCAGTTGAATATTTATTCGAATTTATATAATTTATAAGATATTCAACGTTGGAATGAGGAATAATAACATCATTATCAACAGATCCCACTTTACCACAAACAAAACAAAAAGGTCCATCTTTTAATGTTTTTGTTAGTTTAAATATTTTTATTGCTTCAAAATTACTAAACGAATCCCATTGTTTGGAATCATCAGTTTTACTTTTTTTTTTGCTTAATTTATCTAAATTCATAGTTTTCCCATCACCATCACCATCACCATCATCATTATTATCATCTAAAATATCTTCCAAATTTATCAATTTTAAAGGGGGTGGAGATAGTGCTGATGAATAGTTTTGATTGTTTTTAATAAGTTTAGAGGTAATTTTATTTTTGAAAGAATTATACAGATTAACTTTTTTATTATTATCATTTTCCACGTTTTCTACGTTTTCCACGCTTTCTACTGTTGTAGATTTATATTTTTTAGAAAGGGTGCTAAAAAATTTGTCATATTCATCTTCTTTTTTTGAATTTTGATTACTAGTTTTTAAATTTGAAAGCCATCTATCAAATAGAGACCATTTTTTATTGTTATTTTTTAATTTTCTCTTTTTGTTTTTAGTAAAACCGTCGTCGTCGTCGTCATGATCATGATCATATATTAAATTAATTTGTCGTTTCCTCTTCATTTGTTGCTATAATTTTTTATATAATTATTTAAATAATATATATTTTAAAGTATTTTTTTTTAAATATTTAAAAGAATTATTAAACGTGTGTTTTCTTATGAATGAAAGATTATTAAATCCACCTTACTTTAATTTTAAACGTTTCAATAATAATGAAGATCAATGGAATGATTATGTTTGCAAATTTATAGAATATATTAAAATTTTATCAGATTTTAATAGGGAGAAATTTGATAAATACATTTTACAGGTGAAAACAAAAGATTCCTCATCATCATTATCATTATTATTATTACAAGAAGAATATCCTTTCATGTTAAAACTTTTCAACATTTTAACAGAATATATGTTAATTAATAGTTTTCATAAAAAATGGATGAATATTCATTTTTTTAATAAAAAAAAGATATGTTTTATAAAACAGAAAATAAATGACCATATTTCATCTATTGATTTTGAAAAATATTTAAGTAATAAAGCATTGAATGTATCATCACCATCAATACATTTGTTTTGGGAACTTTGCATATTAAGGACAATTATTATGAACGATTTTAACGATAAATGTTTAAATTTAGTCACACAAAAATTCTCTCAATTAATTTGGGTTGAAAAAATTCTTTTACCAAAAAAAAAACCTTTAATTCGTTTTTCACAGAGGGATTTACTGCAAGTTTTTGATTTGATATCAGAAAGGTTTAATTTTATATCTTATAGCACTGATCTATCACTTTGTTTGACAATATTATTAAATAGAATGGCAATGTTATTTTGTGGACAGACATTTAATGGAAAAACTTTTGATGATGAAAATTATAGGCAAGAACTTAAAAATAATGATAACCTACCTATAAAAATAAAACAATATGCACCAAATATAAAATTCGTTCTAAAATGTTTAAATATATATCTAGAAATTGTTAAAAGACTAAAACAATACGAAGATAGAAATTGGATGATACCAATTCTAAATACTAACAACAACATTATTATTATTAATAAAATATCTAAAAGTATATCTTTTAACTGTGGAAAATATATCAAAAAAATTCATCATAATTTTAAAGATCAATTTAAAGAAAAGTTTATAATGTTACATCTTCCAGATTATTATGAAACCATGTTTTTAAATGGAGAACAAAATATTGATAATAAGCGTAATGATATCAAAAGCAATATTTTAAAAAATGAAAATCTAACTGGAAATGAAGATCAATATATTAACTCCATCTATGCGGATTATCTTTTCCAGACATTACAAAGTGACCAAAATAAAATAAAACAAACACCAATAAATATTTTAAAAAATATTAACAAAAAATTATATGATAAAGTCAAAAAAAGGGCTAACGAAATAACATTTGAAAATCTTTTTGATAATAAAAAATTACAAAAAAAATATTGTTCATTGTTTGAATGGTTAATATTGACCATTTTTGATAAAATTATAGGCTATGGATACGATTTTTTTGATGCGTTTGTGATTGGAAGTGATAAAATCGAAAGTAATATTGATAGGATAAGAAATACAAAATATCCATTATTCATTCAATTTTTTTCAAAGTTTTGTCTATTTTATAAAGGTTATCTTGTAATAGATCACCATGTAGAGAAAATGATAAACCAACAAAACAGTACAAATACAATCATAGGTGATCAAGCGTTTTTGAAATATAAAAAGGGAGAAGCAAAAAATATAAAATTTTACGATTGGTCAAATAAATTCGATGAAGATGTTGATTTTAATAAAAATTTATTTTTTATCAGTAAAGAGTTGAGCTTGTCATCTAATTCATCAAAGAACAATATGTTGACAAACGAAAACGAAAACGAAAACGAAAACGAAAACGAAAACGAAAATATGGATATTGATAACGATAACATGATTATTATTGATAAACCTATTAATAAAGACGGTGTACATGACGTAGAAGAACAAATATTAAAGAATGGATTTTATGGGTTAAGTATTTTTGATAGATTGGCATTATGGGTAAGTATTATGGTAAAAGAATATAATACAGAAATAAGTAATAGAGTTTTAAATATTTTAATGGGAGAGATTAAAAATTTAAAACAAATTTTTAGGACAAATAGTAAACAAACATTTATGGATGAAGATATATTAACATTTTAATATTAATGATACTATTTAATTTATAAAATGTTGTTGTTATTCAATTTCAATAAAATATATATATAAATTAATCTAAATGAAAATTTTTTAAGATATATTTAAATTAAATCTTTTTTTAATATTGTTGACAAGGTTGCATTAACTAACTAACTAACTAACTAACTAACTAATTAACTAATTAACTAACTAACTAACTAACTAACTAACTAATCAACTAATAAACTAACTATTGTATTTATATTATATTGATGACGACGAACGTGAATATTGGCAGGTATAATTATACTTCTGTATCAGGAAATCCAAAAAAAAAACATTCAACAGAGCCGGTCCCCGTTAACTTTCATGAAATGGTGCTGGCATATGAAATGTTTCGAGATACTCCAGTATTAAAAATAGGTTTGGATTTTATAAACAGTAAAATTTTTGAGTGTCCTTTTGAAATCATTATTTCAACATTGTCAAAAAAAATTCAATTTCCATTAAATAATGAATATAAGGAAAAAATAATAAAAAAATACTGGATGAAATGGGTATCAGATTTTGAATTATGGGATACATTATTTGGTGTTGTACCTTATTATTTAAAAAGTATTGAAGTTAATGTAAAAACAAATGTAATTAAAATGCCAGATATCAAAGGGAAAACTTTATCGTATGAAAAAATATTGAAAAGAAATAAAAAAACCAAGCGGTCTCGTGATGATAATAATAATAATAAAAATAAAGATAAAGATAAAGATCAACGTCCAACAAAGAAAAGAAAAACTTCTGGTTTTAATTCTAATGAAGACCGGGAAGACCAATTTATAAAATTTGATATACAAAAAAAAAAACATTTTGTTCCTTTTATTCCTCCCTTATTTTCAGGATATATAGAAACTTATTTTAAAGATGATGAACGACAATTTATTTGGAAATGGTTTGATGATGATGATGATGAATTACAATCAAATTTTGATAAGCAAAATTATGGAGGGGATAAAAAAATGTATTGGGGAGGAAGTAGTTATCCAGATATTAACGGCAACTTGACTACCAAAATTTCTACTTTAATCAAAAAATGGAGTTATATTAAAACAATGAAAAAATGTAACCTAAATATTTATAAAAGAATGGCCAATCCATTTAGTGTGATAGAATTTCACCCAAGCGGAAGTTCTGTTGAATCAATTTTGGATGATATTGAAGGTACAGGTTTTTCATCTCTTTATCCTGGTATGCATATCAGTAATTTGGGTGGAAATCATCAGAGACAATCTTCACACAATGAGTTTGATTTTAATGGTACTGCGAACACACAAAAATATAATGATAGAAGCAAACTTAGTAATGTGTTCAATTTTTATAAAAATATTTATAATCAAGAATGTGAAACGCCTGACTTTTTTGGTTTAAGTTATAATCTTTCAAATTTACCAAGATTGTCAAACTCTGCAATGTTAAAATCACAGTTAGAATTAAGAAGATTAAAGAGTGGTGGGTGTGGTGGTGGTGGACAAAATGGTTATAATGAAGATAAAAGTAATATGTCTGTGATGGGGAATGTTGAAAGACTAAAACCTTTTCAAAAATATATTCCAGTTGCTCCACCACAACCAATAAATGAAAGAGAAATTACTGATAAAGAAAAACAATTTAATAAAGAAGCAGCAATTTCTGTTAATTTTCCATTAGAGATGATAATTGATGTCCCCCATGAGAAAGCAATGGGGAATTTTTCGTTGTTTATGAATGATATAATCAAAAAAAAAGTAAATTTTTATAGAGATTTAATAGAAAATGTATGGAAAGAGAGTTATATGACTTTTTTAATAAATATTAAAGATCGTATGTATTCTATTGCAAGAAAACTAAACCCTACCGAATGGCATTTTATTGATGATCAGTTGTTGATAGAAGTTATATTTACAATAACACCACAAGCAACATATGAAGACATGCAACGTCTATACAGTCATGGCTTTATAAATGCAGAACAATTTAAGAGATTTTCTTTAAGTTTATCTGGAATTTTATGTTCTCAAAATATAAAAACTTCCAACTCTTCCAATAATGATAAGACGACGACGACGACAAAGAAGAGTAATGGACCTTCATCCACAAAAAATAATTATACCAAAAAATTAGATGAAATATATGATTTAGAGGAGCAACATAAACAACAAATGAAATGGGCAAAACAAGAGATAAAAGCAGGATTAGTACCCACTGGTGGAGAAAATGTTATTAAAAATACACAAAAAAATGAAAGTTTGAAGACGGTAGAAAAAAGAATAGGGTTAAATAAACCAGCTCCTCAAACACAACATGCAGAAAGTGAAAAGGGAAAAGGAGAGAAAAATACACCAGAAAAGATCATTAAAAATATTGATGAACAGAAGAAGATAAAAAGTAAACAAGATAAAACAAAAGAAAAAGAAAAAGAAAAAAAAAAAGAAAAAACAAAAGAAAAAAAGAAGAAAAGCAAATAATAATGAATAAAAATAAAATAAATTTTAAAAAATAAACAGTTTTAATACTTATACTATTGTACATTTTAGAGCATTGTGGTAACAAACATAAAAATATCAGAAACAAACAATAACAACTTTTAAAACAATGACAGATATTGTTTCTGAACCACCTCCAACTGAACCACCTCCAACTGAACCACCTCCAACTGAACCACCTCCACCTGATGAAATTGGAAAGGATACATTTTATGTTAGGGAAGATGATGAAAATAATGATTTATATAGTAACCCCAGGGTAAAATTTGGTAATTTTACCTTTACCAGAACTACTCGTGTACAAACGATTTCCCAATGGTCAGATGAAAACCGTTTTCCGCCGAGCCCTATGGATAATAAAGAATATAAAGATATAGCATTAATTGAAATGAAAGGAGAAGACCGATACAGAATGGCCCAAGAATCAGGAGATCCTATTGGTTTCTACAATAAATATATAAAAGCCAAAAAAAATATATATTTAAACTCTAAAACTAATACCCAATATCCAAAGGATATTGTGGTTGTAGTTCGCAATGATGTTTTTACTCGCTGCAATATGATGGGAGAAGAAGAAAAATCTGATAGTGAAGAAGATTCATATATTGACATATCACCGAGTAAAATAATAGATATACAAAAAAAAATAGAAGCAGAAGAACACCATATAACACGCTCATTATTGACGTTCCAGATAAAATTATAGGAAAATTGATTGATTAATATGATGTTTCATTTTGAATATATATTATCGTTAATAAATTTTTTCTCAAATTAAATTTAATTTAATTTTATTTTAATCCAAAATCCAAAATGTCAAAACCTATGCTAGAGGAAAAACTTTATGAAAACCCTTTTGAAGTTATGGAAATTGATAAAGAATCTGATCTTCGTTTTATTGAATATTTGGCAAAAGATTCATCTTTTTCATCTTATGAGTTGGAGCCATTTATCAAGGGTTGTGGTTCTGAAAACAAAAACAAAAACAAAAACAAAAATGGTAAGGATATTAACTATGTCACATTAAGAAAAATGATAAATGAGGATATTTTAAATAATAATAATAATAAGACTTCCTTGCTTATAAAAGATGATCCATTCATTAAAAATATTGATAAAATATCAGAGGGAGTAAAGTTATCTGTAATACCAACACCCCAAAATGATAATCAATCATTTTATCATTCAATTTCATATTATAAATACAGCAATTTTGATAAATCAGATAAGTTGAAAGAAAACGTTTATTATTTTGCATTTCGGGAATGTTTTGGTTTTGATTCAATTCCAACTGAAGATCAATTAAATAATTATAAATCAAGTTTACAGAATGCGGATACAAATTTAAAAATAATTGATCAATATTTTTACAAGGTTTATTGTGAACAACTTTATAAAGGAGCACCAAAATATGAGAAGAAAGGTTTTAAAGCTGAGATTGAAGAAGGAGATATATCTTTATGTTTAAAACTTTCAATATGTTTTAAATTTATTACAGACTCTGATATTGTTTTTGCGAGTCCAACATTCTGTATTAAATTCATGGAATATATGAAGAAACGTTCCCAAAAAGAGGCTTCAGTTCACCATCTTTTTGATAGTTTTATTGTTTCAGAATTGTTTAGAACAAAAATCATTATTTATTTGTTCAATTTAGAAGAAAAAAAATTAGAACAACTCTATATTATAAATCCTTGTATAGTTGCAAATGAAATGATTGAACAATTTCCGTATCTAATTTTGTATCATAATCATTTTGATATTATGAAACTTGATATATTAAATAAAAATGTTTCAAGAATTAAAAAAAAAAAAGATAACAAGAAAAGTGATCAAAATTTTATAGATTCAAAAAAAAATCACAATAATGCCAATATAAAACATAGACTTAATAAAAGTAAATCTAATTCTAATTCTAATTCTAATTCTAATTCTAATTCTAAAAATGTTGTAAGAGATAATAAGTCATTTTGGAATATTAAGAATTTAATTTTAAAACATGAACAAATCTTCTATTGCATAAAACAAAATAACAATGGTTCTTTAATTTTAAATCATAAATTAAAATTTGATACTAAAAATATTGGCTCAGCTTCGTTTTTTTATTATATATATAACTTAGATGATAATATTGCAGATGATAGCTGGGATCATGAAGAATGGGTTTTTCATTTTAATATTACAAAAACATTATCTTCTTTTTTTTTTATGTGTTGTGCTTATTTTGATAATGAAACAGGAAACAAAAACAAAAACAAAAATCAACAATGGAAAACATTAAGTGTGAAAAGATCAGATGAAAAAATGATTACATCTATCAATTTTATAATTGATGAAAAAAAATATAAAAAATCAAAAATTATATTGTTATTTTTTACTGATGAACTCCAAAATATGAAACTGCCTTATATAAATGCCATGATAGATCAGATTATAAAAGATATAAACAATTAAATCATTAAATCATTAAATCATATATTTTATTATGAATTATTGTTATTACTATAATATAAAGTTACCTTTAATGAACATTTACCACTTGTTGATTTTATATTTTTTTTATTATCAATACCACCATTACTATTACCATTACCATTACCATAATAACGGTTTTGATTAAAAATATTATTGTTGATTTTTTTTGTAAAATGATTTCCAATTTGAATATTTAAATTCCACCGTACTTTATCTATTTTGCTATCAAAACTTTGTTTAACAAGTAAACAATTAAATATATATTCATCTTTATCTTCTTGATGGTGATGAATAGGAGGAGCACGGTTTGCACATATTATAAAAGTGCCAATATCACAACAGCAATCATATGAAACAATTTCTATTGAAGTTTTTAATATTATCTGATGAATATTTTTTTTAATAATACCATCTTCATATCTTCCTATTTTATGGTAATTAATATTGTTGTTGGACATTTCATTATCACCACCATTCCCACCACCATTCCCACCATGATTAACAATAATATTTTTTTTATTCAATAAGCTATTCAGAAGAACATTAAACAAAATTTTTCTGAAAGTGGTATCAACATTATAATTGATAAACCAAATATTTTTATCTTTTTTAACATTATTATTATTATTATTATTACCACCACCAGAACTAATATGATTTATATCCAAATATTTACATATCAGAGAAATTATATATTTTTTATAGTCATCATCACTGAAAATATTTAAATGATTATTTTTCCCATTAAAATCAACAAATCCCCCTTTTTGCTTACATTGATTATCATAAGATGATGATATTTCTTCTTCTTCCATAGTTTCATCGTTTTTAGAAAAAGGCATTAAATTACTTATATTAAAATGGAACATTTTTGTAACCATTTCATCGATATAAACACTTTCTTCCCATTTTTTTAATGTTGGTAACAATTTTAAACTTTTATTGGTCATCTTCATTTTCAAAAAATAATTTGCACCTTTATTAAAATTCATCTTAAATTTATCTTCTTTTTGTTCATCTTCCATTCCTTTTTTTTCATTATTTTCTTCTAAGACGTGTTCTGTTTTGATATCGGGTTCCATTGTATGATTATCTATCACCACTTTTTGTTTTTTTGAACTATTTATTGATCCATTGTTTGTTCTTGATTCATTTTTGTCCTGATTTTTATTTAAAATAACAGTACCATTTTGTTTGATAAATGGCACTGTTTTTATTAGATTTGTTGTTTTTTTTTTATGAATTTCAAAATAGTAGAAAATAGATCCAATGAATACTAATAAAACAATAAATAGAATCAAAAAAATAATAATAAGCATCAATATTGTGTTTTTTTTAGAATAACTGTTGATCTGTTTATTTTTACCATTATCACTACTTTCATTCAGTTCTACGAACGTACTTTCATTTTTTAGATTACTATCACGCCTATATTGGTTTAAAGCTTCTAAAAGTCTACTCACATCAATTTTGTTTTTATCTGTATGGGACCGTTGAAAAGAAGAATTGTAGTGATCTTCATTGGAGTTGTTATATTCTCTATCATTCATTAATAGATTAATATCTAGATAAATAGATAAATATCCAATGTGAACTTAAACTCTACATAACAAAAATTAAATTTTTCGTTTCAATATTTTAAAGTGATAGATTAATATGAGCAAGTATCCCCTTTTCGAATGAAATATATTTTAGATTAAAACAATCAACCAAATATATTTTTAAACCTATCAAATTATTTAACTGCCACTATATCTATATCTATATCTATATCTATCCAACACACAAAATACCAAAAAATATATCTCATTATATTTATTTTTATTAAAAATACATAATTTTATTTTTAATAAAAATACATAAAACAAACAAAAGAGTAAACTACTTATGTCTGATATTAAAGAAAAAGATGAGATTACTTCAGACTTATTAAGTTACACAAAAGTTGTGGCTAGTAAAAAAATACCGCAAACAACTGCAAAGCAAAAGATAACAGTAAAAGTTATTAATTTTTGTCTCCATGATCTTGCCAATAAAGTGGGTAATATAATACCATATGAGGAGCGAATAAACTGGTTACATTTTCATATGTTGACTAGTGATATATGCGTTATTATGGAGTGTACTCCACAAGAGATTCATGAGATGGAAGAATCTTTAAAAGATTCTTACGTTTTAGCATTTCATCCTCAAAGTGGTTTACGATTATCTATGTATTCAAACAACACAAAAACAGGCATGACAACATGTATTATTGTAAAACATAATTTACCATTGATACCTGAACAAGTTCTTACATATGTTGATATTAGTCCTGGGTCATATACTCACAGAAGACAGGTAATGGTTGTTTTCGATAAATTTGTGATTGTAGGATGCCATTTCCCCGCACCATCTCATGGTGAAGAAACAAGAATTATCGCAGCTCATAATGCCAGATTACATGTTGATAAGTATTTTGGTAAGAAAGAAATTATAATTGCTGGAGATTTTAATACTGTTCAAGACAAGGATGGAGCACAAGCAATTGATATCTTAAAAAAGGATATGATTCATTATCCAGCAAAATTCTTTGGATATAAAAATGATCCATATAAAAGAGATATGGAAAAAAAACAAGATATGCCACTATTAAGTATCTTTACTACTATAAAATGGCTTGCTATAGAAAAAATTTCTCCAGGTAAAACAAGAGAAACATTAATTACAGATCATGAAGGATTGAAAATGAGTTTTTATTTACAGTAAATAAAATAAAACTATTTTTCGTCCTAACCTTTTACTAAACTGAACTTATTTATTGAATTGAATTGAATTGAATTCGATAATATGTATAATAGTTAAAATTTACATACTACCGATCTCCAAACCCTATAAATATTGTAACCCCTAATAATATACACCAACCTCCTATAAATATGATTTTATCACTATAGGCATACCCCCTTAAGGTGCTTAAATATCCTAGTATACACACAATGAATCCAAATATACATAACCCTATACCAATCCATTTTAAAAACATAAATATTCTAATAATACCTAGTAATACAAACCATAATCTAGATATGGTTTTATCACTTAACCCCACGAAATATCCCAGTGTGCTCACAATTACTATAAATGTATATAACCCTATAACAATACATTTTAAAAATGTACACTTATTGCAGCTGAATATTCTAGTTTTATTTCTGACTACCAATTTTGCTTTCAAAACTTCTACTTCTTTTAAAATATTTTGAACATTGTTCCTATTCAAATTATTATAATATTTTATTAAAATGGTTTTTTCATTATCATTCAAATATTCTTTTTCTATTGTCATTAAATCCTGTATCAATTTTCGACATTGTATTAAGGCTTTATCACTGAGTATTTTGTTCATTATTTTTCTTTTTTTTTCTTTAAACTTATTATTTTTTTTAAAAATAATTTTACTTTAAAAAAAAAAACAACAGAAAGAAGACATTACAAATGAAAAGATGTGCAACTGATGATAAAGTTTTCTTCACATATCAAAAACAAAAAACCTGTGCTTGTGATATCCAGAAAATGAAAATGAAAATGAAAATGATGATGATGATGATGATATTACCAGAGGATATTATTATTGTGATTCTACAATATTTTGGGAAGGATCCAAAACGTTTATGTAGATGGCGATCTGTTTCTCGCAAATGGTCCCTTCTTTGTCACCATTTGGTGACCTCTATCAATTCCATTCATTATAAACTCCAGACAGATTCTGTCATTCAAAAGTTCCCAAACCTCACGGAACTCAATATTGCGAGCGATATGATCACCAATGTCTCTGTTCAATGTTTGACAAACCTCACCAAACTAGTCATTTATAGAAGTGCCTCAATCACAGATTCATCCATTCAAAGGCTGACAACCCTCACTCACCTCAATCTTTGGGGTGATGTGTACAACACAATCACCGATGCATCCATTCAATGTCTGACAAACCTCACGTATCTCAATATTAAAAATAATAACAGAATTACAGATGCATCCGTTCAATATTTGACAACCCTCACTCAACTCAATCTTTTTCACAATGCCACAATCACAGATTCATCCGTTCAAAGGTTGACAAACCTCACTCATCTCAATCTTCGTCGCAATTCCACAATCACAGATTCATCCGTTCAATGTTTGACAAACCTCACGGAACTCAATCTTTTTCGCAATTCCACAATCACAGATTCATCCGTTCAATGGTTGACAAACCTCACTCAACTCGATCTTGGTTGGAATAACACAATCACAGATTCATCCGTTAAATACTTGACAAACCTCAGGATGCTCGATCTTTGGTGCAATTTATCTATTCACATATGAATCTATTCACTTGTTGACAAACATAATTTAACTGGTTTCAAGTACAAGGTTGCTTAAAGATCCTGATATATTCTTTCTCTATTAATTCCTGTATCATTTTTTGACATTTGGCGAAGGTTTTATCATTGAGTATTTTGTTCATTATTTTTTTTTTTTCTTTAAACTTATTATTTTTTTATAATAAAATTTATTTTATAATAAAAGAAATAAAATTAATAGAAACCCCTTTGTACTCATATCTGCAATGTGTATTTCATCGTCTTCTCGCTATCACACACGGATTTTTTCTTACAACTATCGACCATGCCTATCATATTGTAACTGTTTTATACCAAAACGATGGACAATATCAAATTTAAAAAGACAACGAGAAATTATTGTAATTCTAGTATTAACAGTGGTGTTTGGTGTTTTGGATTTTATATTGTATACTAGATTAACAAAACAAATAATTTTTATGGCTTTTGTTGTTTTTCAATTGGTTTTTCCTTTTATATTTACATTAGCAATTATATTGGTTATATTACTCTTAAAAACATTTTATTGTTGTCAATGTTCAAAAAAAATAATTTGGCAATCACCAGATATGAAAAGGATGCCAAAATCAAGATATGCTATTATGGCCCTTATAGATGCACTTTCAATTGGGTTAATTATTTATCCAACAATAATTCTTAGTAGTACAACTTTGGTTGTTTCAACTCAAATTGCTTTACCAATATTAATGTTTTTTTCCTTTCTTTGTTTAAAAAGAAGATATAGAGCTACACATATTATAGCAGTATTCATCATTTTAATTAGTATCATCTTAACCGCTATATATGATATTTCTGGTTGTGATAACACAAATACTCACAACAACAACAACAA
>SDBT01010118.1_pt1 | contig 15257 bp, 5 predicted proteins | sample 2277101 | NCBI WGS metagenome assembly SDBT01 (sample SAMN10404973, study PRJNA504765) | marine sediment metagenome | isolation source: marine sediment core GS10_PC15, 103 cmbsf | place: Arctic Ocean: Southern Knipovich Ridge | collected 2010 | reverse complement strand
CAATAAAATCACTGGTATCAATATTTCCATAAGTAATTAAAATATTATGTTCTTCATTAATGGCATAATCTTGATCATCCTCATGCGTATCTAACCAAGCTCTATCAAAAGAATGTTTATTGGTTAACATTGCTTGTAAATTCACTCTTCTGTGTGATTTTTGTTTTGCTAAATAATTATAGATTTCTGATCCTGGGTCCCAGGTATGATCCCAATTTATAAGTCTACGATCCGCTGTTGTGTAAAATGGTGATGGATCAATTATTGGTACTTTCATATTAACATTACCAGCAATAGTAACTGTACCTAATTCTTTACGTGCTTCAGAAATATTAATTACCACATCTGTTATTGTGTATGAATAAATCCATATATTGTGTACTTCTGTACTGTCGCGCACAAATTCTTGAAGAGTTACATTATAGGGAGGTATAAGAATATTTGTTTTATATGATGCTGCTACTGATTGAATTGGTACAGTATTGATAACACTATTTAATTCTGTTAAAGATCTGTATTCAAATTGATTTTCATTTACTCCATTGTGGAATTTGTCATTACCAGTTAAAACTTTATTGGCTTGTAATGGTGTTAAAACTGTGCATTTATGGAAATAAGTACCTTCATCATTTATTGTTAAATCATTACGTTCGGGAATAATAGTAGCATATGCTACTGAAAGAATATCAGAATGCGGTGAAACGGGCCATATATTAGGCATAGATTCTGGTTCGTAGTAACTATAAGGTTCAAATTGGGATGTTGGCGATACTACCCAAAATCTATTATTAAGAGCTTCGTAGTCTGGCATCCAAACATTTTCTTCATGTATGAAGGAATCTAATTGATTTGCATTATTTAAAGTAAAAGATGTAGTAAACAAATTTGCTAAAGGTTCTGCAACAGTATAAAGTTGAGACCAATATGCCCTTAATCTGTTGATAATACCTGGATAAGACGAATCTGATATTCGTCGGTTATTTTGGAAATTTGAACCTGGGAATAATGCATTCCACTTTTCGGCATCAATATTGGCGACTCCTGGTTCATATGGACTACTAACAGTAAAGGGCACCCATGGTCGTATATCTGGATCTACTGAACCATCTGTGGGATCAACCGAAAGATGATTATACCAATCGCCAGGTTCTTCTGTTAGTTCTGGATATATATCTATTAACCGCAATTTTAGTTGAGGTGGTGGAAGTCCCGTAGGTATTGAGTCTATTGTTAGTGGTTCTCTTTCTATTTCACCACTAAGTAATGGTAGCGACATCTCGGAGATAAAGGGTGTGGGATTGCTACTAATATCGATGCCAGCATGAGCTGCTTTCAAAAAACTCATTCCATAATTCATTCTTCCATAGGTGTCGAATAAACCCAAAATATGTCCAGGATTTATATAACTTATTCCTGGATTACCCTTGCCTAACCCGTGGTATGGTGGACCCATTGGATATTCTGAAGCTACTGGATCGGTGTGTTCATAAGGATTGAAAAGTATTGATGGAGCTATTAAGGTAGTTGGATTGGGATACATTATACCTTGATATCCACCACAATAAATCCCACAATCTGGCTGATAAGGATTGTATCCCTGAAGTGTTAAACTAATCAATTTATTTGACGGAAGATCACCAATTGCCATTTACATTCTCCTATTCTCCAAGTGGTGGTGGTGCAAAATATTGTGGTGATTGTTCTATATATGGGACGTATGGGCCGTGTTCGTCGCTTTCTGAAAAAATACTTACTGTAACTTTAGTACCAACTGATAACATACCATAACTATTAACTGGTTCTGCGAGATTTCGCACATGTTTCCATTCGTCCGGAAAATAAGCGTCGGCTAAAATACTAGTACCAGCATATCCATCTGGATTAATATCATGATAACTAAGTCGCCTAACACCATAAAAGGGACCAGGCCCAACAGTGGTAATAATACCTAGACCACCGTCAATTCCCGCCATTACAAAATCTACTATAGGGGTTTCCTGGCTAGTAGGTACATGTTTCCCACCGAATTCCTCTGGTTCTGGTGGAGCTTGTGTGTCATCATTTGTTTCTGGAAATTCATCTTTGTCTGGTGGATCTTTCTCATCTTCTTCTTTCTTTTTTTCTTTTTCTTTTTGATCCTTCCATTTAAATTCACCCAGTTCTCTAGTATAGAGATTCATAGTGTATCTGGTAATTACCCCATTCTCATCAAAACGAATAAAAATTTCAGTGATACTACCACCAATATCCATTAATTGACCCAAATTAGTTTTTGGAATATCAGCAACCTCTAATTGTCCAGTATTAATAACAGATAAGCCAGGGAGAACACTAATTTTAGAAGCAGCCATTTCTTCTAATCGCTCCATTGCTTCACTATGAAACATTCCACGAACCCCAAATGTCCACGGTACCAAATCTTTATCAACGGATACTTCTGAACGCCCTGGCGATGGTACTCTACCCTGTTTTAACCATGCATTCGCCCATGGTCCATAATGAACGTTTCTATCCATAAGAGGAATCCATGCTTCAGTCAAGGCACTATGACGACTAACGTTGGGATTAATAGACACATTATCTAGATCAACATCACTCCCCAATTTCGTTAAAACTGTTGGGACCACTATAATAACATATTGACCATATTGTTCTAAAGTACATTGCATATAATTTTCATTTCCCCGTACTATTAAGTTATTAGAATCACTAGTTATAGATGCCCAATTCACATCAAAAGAAGGTAAACGAACAAAAGGCCCCCATCTTCCGTCTTCTGTCGTCAATCTCATCAAAACATCTGGATCAAATTGCTGAACACCACGCGGTGGCGTATCACCTTCCCACCAACCGGCAGGAATAATTTCTGGATAATCTGGCAAATCCTGTCCCAAATCGGACATTATATTTTTTGTTAATATACAATAAAATCTTTTGCCCCAAAAGGTATTAATATATCTTTTTAAAATAGCCAATTGATCATAATCCATATTACCGTCAAGGTCACCATTTAGAGCACTTTCCATCTCTTCATGATTTGTTGTTACACGACTATACTCAGTTTTAGTTGACATCATGTAAGCTGGATCAGTTAAGGGTTGTCCGTCATCGTCAAAACCCCAAAATTGTTTTATTCCGACACCATGAATTTGGTGTAATTTTCGTTTTACACCACCCCAAATCACTTTATTTGTAACAATATCATTATTTTCATATCCATCCCTACGGGTAACTATCGTATCACCATGGAGTAAAACCAAATCATCCATCTTTAAGGTGTTTGGATTACCGATTTCATCAAGTCGTCTTACAACTTTAATCTGAATAATAATAGTATCATCCGTAGAACTTTTTCGATGAGATTCTACCCACCATTCTGCACCAACAGCATTACAATACTCAGTTATTGTGGATACCATAGACCTAATATCACCCTCAATATAATAAGTATCAACACCAACTCCACGTACCTCTGTCAAGTTTTTAATTTCATCCATATCTACTTCAAATATATTATTGCCATAAGTAAGTGGAAATCCTTCTACAAGATCTATAATGTGACCAAATGACGAACCCTGTTCTTCTTCCCTATTAGATTCTGTAGTTATTTCCGTATCAGATATTGCTGCTATCCTGGCGGGCATTACATTACCACCGACCAAATGTACCCCCGAATCGGGTTGATCACTATAAACATTACTAATATGTGCTGAATCCAATACTGTACGACAATCTGTCAGCTTAACTGTATAAATACCAGTTCCTCCAACACCGATAGTGATTTTTTCCCAAGACTGAACTATACCAAGAATGCTAAGTTCACCGAAAACAACTTCTTGAGCCGATTTTATATCATTTTTGTCTAATGTAAAATCTTGATCATTTTCTTCGACAACAACAACGGTAAAAACAATTGGTTGACTATTAAAACCCATTTGTGCCGTAATTGTTTTGAAAGAACAACCGAATACATTAGCACCACTCGCCCCATGTTCGTTACTATATATTACTTCTGACATATCTAACTCTCCATAACAGTGTGAGTTCTGTTTCTAGAATATTTACCAGTACTAGAACTCCAGGTTTCACTATCATTCTCAAGAATATATGAACCCAAAATGCCACCAGCACTATTCATGGTAGTGGCAACTGTATCCGCATCAGGTTGGGAAGTATGACCTTCCGAGCTATAATTAACTGTAATTTGTTTCGGTGTAACTGTATTGATAAGTTGAATAATAGGACCAGCAGCACGACCAGGAATAGGAATTTTAGCGGTTACATCTTGTGGATAGACGGTATCAACAGTAATCAAAATATTATTTTCATCTCTATCTGTCCAGGTCCATGATGTTCTAGATGTTCCGCGTGTTTCATTTAATGCACTTGATTTGGATGTGTGGCTTCCGGTAAAAGTAACACCAGCAGGTATTTGTGAACCAATCAGAGATTGCGCTAATATAAGTGCATCTACGTCGGAAGGAATATTGCTACGAGCATAATTTAGTCGTTCTGTTTTTGTGTCTCCCTTCCCCTCAATATCAACTGTTAGAGTAAGAGTATATACACCATCCTCAGAACGATAAGAAATGGAAGCTTCATTACTTTGTATGTAATCTACATCCTCACCTGCTGACCAATCAAAACTGAATGTTACAGTACCATCTTTCTCGTTAATGGTAACATTTCTTTGTGTCGGACTTGAAGGTATTACATAACTACCCAATAATGTCCCAAGTGCCGTCTCCGTTGCTGTTTTTGCCGCACTATTCGTGGGTACGACAGCTCTAGCATTTGACACAGCAGATGAACCACCAACATGTTCTTTGTTCTGAAGACCATAAATGGTTCCATTATAACTTACGTCAACAGCATCATCCTCAGTACGATGAATTACATTAAACGATTCTTCGGTATAGGTTGCCGCTACCTCACCAGGTCCAGCTTCTCGTATTACCCAGGTCTCCGTGATAGCATAGCTACCATCTCGTTCGGAAATGTTTGTGCTCTTGGTATAACTACCATTAACCCAATTAGAAAAACTTGTAGCATATGTTACAAAATTACTATCAGGTAATCCAGTGATTCTTGCATCACACCATATTTTAGCATTAGACCAAGCTTGAGTCTCCGCAGCCGTCACAACATTAAATGTCGATATTCCATTAGCACTAACGACATGACTAATCTCATACACTTTTCCGTCATGCCCAGCAACTTCATTAAACTGCCAATCTTCTGATATATCCTGAAGTCCAGAAGCATCAAAAATATCTTCGTCGGTAACACCAGCTAGATATTCAGCTTCGAGATCAATACTATATTCACAACGATCATTCCATTGACCTTCTGGAAAATTAATTGATACGACTCTGGGACGACATTTTACAGTAGGAGCAGGTGGACCTTGCCATTCCAATATCTTTCCATCTTCTCTAAATAGCCATCGCAAAGCCTCTTGCTTACGTTCGATACGAGCAAACGGAGTATTTCCACCAGTATAAGCTTCGTCTGGTGGGTAGCCACCTATGGTCCAAAAAGCATTAGAGGGATCGCCAACAGAATAATTACCACTTGGAGAACCACGAAATGGCAAAAGTGTTCCAGTTAGGGAAATTGTATATCCAACACCATGTTTTCTACCATCACCTGCGGTACGATAAATTTTGGATATTGTTATAAGTGGTGCTGGAATAATTGCTTTACTGTCATATATAACCGAAGCCATCCTACCCCCTCCCTAGTACCCGTGAGTATACAGATTTCCACTAGTATTATACACCTGATTGATAGCATCAAGAAACAAATGAAGTCCGCCTGGACCATTATCGATAATCCCTAATATACCCATCATATAAAGCGTTGCTGTGCTAGATGGTTGTCCAAATAATCCTTCTATAAACAGGTTGCCAGACGCCAAAGAGGATATAGGGGCAGCTCCAGAGATGAACAACGTTGAGGTAGCAAAGTAACCAGCCTGACATCTTAGGAACAATGTCCATGGATCGGAACTTAGTGGTATATATCCTATTCTGGTTAAGTCGTCTGGATCGGCGCTACAAATTAATCCTATTGAATTATTAATTTTAGTTCCATGTGGTGGTGTTCCGGATGCATGACCATAAGTGTATAAATTACAAGTTGATGAAATGGTAAAATCAGCCTTAAGAAACATAGACCATGAGTCATTAGAAACAGGATTACCAGATTGGGATTTGAGGAACATAGTCCATTTATTAGTTCCACCGGTAGTATATGGAGATGTTGCACCCGATGCTTGTAGAAATAATGGTGCGCGATGATACATTTGGTCAACACCAGATGGACTACCAAATGTAAATAAGTTGACCGTATCGTTAACGTCGTTGTCTTCTGTCTTTAGGTAAAACGTCCAAGAATCTCGTGAAATTCCCGGTCCCATAACCAATGGACATGTTCCGCTGATAAATGCATGACTATCAATGAATAAATCACAAGAATTATTTTTATTGTTCTTTGGTAGAATATATAATGAAATATCGTTAAAGGCACCAGCCTGTATGTAGAAATCTATCGTTCCAGATATAGCAACAGAACCCTCTATAACCAATTCGCCAGACGCAGAAGGGGATAAGTGACCATGTATAAAAGTATCGATTTGTCCACTTTCGGGGATAATACCGCTACCATATGTGTAACATGATACACCAGACGGATAGTTAACACTGTATTCTGAGTTGGTTTTACAAAGATAGGCTCCGAAAACATACAAATCTCCATAAGCATTAATATCGTCATAACCAGTTATAAATAAATCACTCGAATCCGCAATCGATATTCCATACATATATAGTGGACAACTATTATTTATTGAAGCAGCACTACCACTTACATATAGTGGACAATTATCATTAATGGGCGTAAATATTTCATTGAAATTATCCCAATAACCTATTGTAGCGAAATAGGATTTGGCATTGGCTTGTTGGTGATATGTTTGTATATAGCCAGATACAGTGTTAACATGCATCCTACCACCACAGAGACCAAGATAAGAACCACCATCTTCGTTGGTTTCTGCCCATTGGTCTCTACGTTCTAGTGTTGATTCTAATTCGCGGACCCCAAGAATATTGTCATTAGTCCAATCTGAGTTGGCCAGTATCATTTCGGCTACAGCACCAGATGGTATACCTCCAGATGCGTAAATGTCTAAGTTTACCCATTGACTTGTGTTGGCATCCGGAATAAGCACCTGTGCTAATTCTGTGTAGCTACCAGGTGGTGCATCCCAGTATCCAACTACATTAAAATCTATTTCGGTGTTATCACCAGCATAAACTTCAATAGTTGCACCAACCCCACTTGTTTCAACAAACATAGTTAAATATGTTGAACCCTCCCATGTAACACCGTAGTTATCTATTAGTGAAGCTATATCAACCAAACGATCTAGTGATGATCCAACAGCTCTAATGCCACCAGAATGAGCCAGTGTTTGACCAGAATTGGAAATAAGAATTTCTGCTATTTTCCCCTCAGGGACACCATACAAACCAAGATTATGTTGTGTCCATCCACTAGTAGCTCCAGCATCAAAATTCCCCGTAGTTTCTATATATCGTCCACCAATCCAACAACCTACAACCTTAAATTCTAAGTAGTCAGCATGACCACCATATGTTTCTATGGTACCACTAGACGAGACCGGAACGTGCATCATAATTGTTTCTATTGATGTATAATTTTCTTCACTTTCATGAATTTCATATTTGCGCTCAAGATTTGAATCGGTAGATCTAACACCACCAATTACCGGGGTACTATGACTTCTGTTCCGAATCATTATTTCTGCGATAGCACCATCTATCAGTGCATACGAAGGAAGTTCAGAAGAAATATTTTTTGTGTTCCACTGATTGATGGGTGTACTTGGAAATTTTGTCTCTGTAAAAGTTTCCATATAGTGCATAGATGGATTACGACCACCAATAAATAAATCACAATTAGTAGAAGTACTAACAGAAAATGGATACTCAATATAGTTATCCCAATAACCTACAGCTATAAAACCGTGAGACCTGGAAGTTTCATCATGGTAGACATACATATTACCATCTGTTTGGAGTGGTGTGTGCATACGTGCCAGGTGGTTTCCGGATGATTCGGCTTCATGTAGATTCAGTAATCTATCTGAAAGAGTACCATCATTTTGTTGAACACCCATTATGGCATTCCAACTAGAAAATGAATTGACTAGCTGTGTTTCGACTGTAGCACCGGTAGATAGTCCGGATGCTCCCATATCTCTCGCTTCCCAGGTACTATCCAAAACCGCTGGGGGAATATCAATCCAACATTCTGTATAATCACCCGGAGCTACTGACCAATAGCCCAAGACCATAAACTGGGCAATGCCACTGTGTTGTGCATATACTTGAATTGTTGCATTTTCCCCAGAAGTTTGCACCTGCATGGTTATAAATTCACGAGCATCTGGGGTTTTGGGTTCTAGGTCTACTTCTGGTTCATGGAGTTGGATTTTCCTGTCTATAGAACTACCAACCTGACGAGCACCAACTATATTTGCAGAACCGGTTTGGGAAGTCAGATAACCACCAGAAGTGTTAATGCAAGCTATTTCGACAATACTACCACTTGCAACTCCATATCCACTAAGAGCTATATTTGTCCAAGTTTCTTCTACACCAATTGTAAAAGTGTCTATTAGATCAATATATTCAACACCACGCCAGTAACCAACTATCGAGTATCTAGGACCATAAGTGCTATTATTATTACTACTACGAACTTCTATGCACGAATCTGCATCAGCCTGGACAAACATGGAAACATTAGTATGTCCACCCCCCTCTGCTTCGTGCAGATTGAGAATTCGATTCTTACTAGAACCAATAGAGCGTACACCAGCCTGATAAAAACCCTGATCTGGACGGATATTTCTACAAGCTATTTCTACTACGGCACTGGCGGGAATGTGCCACGCATGTGTTTCAACAAGAGAACCATCATCATATTGATAGGCGACACTATCTGATCCATCATATAGATCAATTTTTTCCCATGTATCGACGATTTTAGTTCGCCAATAATGGTTGACCAACTCACTGTTAGTTTCGGTATAAAAAACTGATAGCATTATTTACCACCTATGTTATTGCACTCTCGAAAGTCTGTGCAGCTTCAGAATTACCAGATGCACGAGCTAACTGTTGTAATACAATATTTATTTGTTCTTTGACTACCCTTTCGGCTACGGCTTCAAAATCGGCAGTAAACTCAGCCGCCGCTGCTCCAACACCTGCAACATCTACCTCAACTTTACTCATAGTTTCAACATCAATTCCAATACCCTCTTCCATAGCCACAGCAACCTTGTCTATTCTTTCTCCTAAACCAGACATACCCTCTTGTGTCTTGCTAGAAACTTCATTACTTTCATTAATGGCATCGGTATTTTGTTCAAGGCCATCAATTTTAGGTGCTTCTTCCCCCTTATCGGTAGACGGTTTGATCTGCTCGGTTTGTGTTTCGATAGCTTGACCAACAGCATCGATTTTTTCTCCCAAGGCACCTATAGCTTCGGTGGTAATTAATGCGGCATCTTGTATACCACCGCCTTCGTCAAGTGTCATTCCTTGTAGTAGTTGTTGTTGACTAATTACCTCGCGTTGCATATCGACAACAGATTGTAATTTAGACGAAACATCTTCGAAAACTCGTGGAATAATATCGGTTTCTGGTGTACGATCACCAGTAGGAGCATATGTTCTTAACGTATCAATTAGTGCCGAAGGTAATTGGTCCATCATTTGTGTAGGTTGATCAATAATTCCAGGCCGCTCGATGAATGTTTTAAAACTATCCGCAAGATCTCCGGTGGTTCTTTCGAGTGCTCCTATGTGTTCTATATCTTTAATGCCTGGAACCTGAGCCTGTTCCTGTGATTTTTCAGCAGCAAGACGGGCAAATTTATCTTGATCGAACCCGCTTTCTCGAATCATTTTGGCAAGATCATCTACAGATCCTTCAAAATTAGCAAAATCAGATACCTTTTCTAAGCCAGCTCTTTGTGCTGTAACGCCGAAACCCCTTGGTTCATCTTGGGCCATTTGAACACCAACTTGTTTTAGTATCTCTACTACATCATCTAAATTACTTCCCAAAAAAGCTGCCTGTAGGTTTTGTTTTTCTATTGTTTTTTGTCGATCAGTACCCATTGCTTCTGGAACTGGTTTACGTTCGCCATAAACACGTCCATCCTTAACTTTGGGTTGTAGTATACCCAATCCTCTTTGTAAATCTGCGGAAGTTAATGCAGTAGTAAAAGTCCTAACTGCTTTCGCGCTCACGGTTAAAGAATCTGCAAAGATTTTAGCGGGTGATGTAAAAATATCAGATATCTCAATAGCGGTCCAGGTTTCAACCCATGCGCTTTGTCTGGTGATAAGTTCGGTCATTTCTTCATTGCTTTTGGCTAAATTATCTGCATCTCGCACCGCCCGTCTTGCTGCTCTTTCCTGAGCCTGTTGCCTAACAACTGAAACCACACCCCGAGATACTCTGGTTTTCTGTTCTTGTTTTGTTCGCTCGGCCAGTACTTTTGGAGATTCTCTAATTACTTTTAGGAATAATTCTAAAGCAGCCTTAAGGTGCGCTGTTTCCGTAGCAGCTTCCTTATATTTATCTCGTAAATCACCACTAGCTTTTCCAGTTGCATTTTGTTGTTCTTCTACTTGACGTAAAAGTTCAGCAGATTTAACGGAAGCTGTACTGTAGTCATCCAAAATTCGTTTGGCTAATTTTGTATCCTGAGCAATATCAAGAACCTCACTACCAAGTCCTATCCCACCAAAATCAAAATCAGCCGCAGCAAGATGTCTATTGAGTGATTTTATTATTGTCTCACCTAATCGGGCAGTATCGATATCACCAGTAATTTTAAATTCTAACGCCTCTAATTGTTTACTATATAATCTACTTTGGGCGTCTAGGTAAGTTTTAGAAAGCTCTAATGTTTTTTCATAAAATGGCTTTTGATTTACAAGAACACTGTCAAACGCTTTACTAAAGGCTTCGGTTGTGTTATAAACAGTCATGTCTCCTAGACTTTTAGCTAAATTAATACCTCCAGCTCTCAAGGCAGCTTCGGCTTCTGGAGATATTTTTAGATCAGATTCATCAATAAAATTAGTTATAAATTCATCTATAATCTCAAGTGGATTAGCCTCTGGGCCTGTCAATAGAGTTCTTAAAGATTCAGCCTTGGCTGTGCTGCTAATTAGTGCTTTCATAAAATCATCCATTCCGCCGCTGATTAAACTCATCTCTGTAGAGAATCCTTTAAGATGTGGCAATAGGTCAATATTCATAAATTCACTCATTCGGTTTTCTTCATATATCTTCTTTACCGCTTCTATATCCCATTCGGCTCCAGGTTTTGGTATTTTAACACCCCGACCCCTTATCTGACTAAGCTTATCAAATGTGGATATATTAGTATCAATAGCTCTAACAGCTCTACCAACGGCATCGCTTAAAAGGGTAAGTTCATTGGTCAATTGAGTTGGTACATGTAAGGTTTCAAAATCTTGTCGGGCTTTTACCATAGAATCGGCTAATTTATTGACTTCAGCGTCAACTCGTGCATCTTTAATACCAGCCGCTATACCCTTTAGTCCACCAGCCGATGTGATCATAGCTTGACGTACATCAGCAATAGCCGTTGCGGTCCCACCCAATTCTTTTGACAATATTTGTTCAAGACCAGTTTCTAGGTCGCCAACATCAAATTGTTCTATGGCAGATTTAAAAATAGCATTAAGTAATTGTGGATTTTCCCCGACCATTTGATCTATTATTTCCCTAGCTTCGGTGTCATTAATTGTAACCAAACCTTCTCCAGTAAGTAAATTTTTAACTCGATTACCGAGATTTGTAAAGAAGTCATACCAATTATCCTCATATTTACTCGCTGCTGCGTCAATACCATTAAAAACTTCTGTACCTAATTCACCAATGGGTTTAGATACCTCGTCTGTTTTTGGATCAAATTTTATCTCAGATATCTTTTTGCCAATTTCATCTAGAACATTTTTTATGTCGAATTGGGCAGCTTTTTCTGCCGACAAACCTAATGCAGTTAAAGCAGTAACAGTAGTACCTATAGCAAAACCCAGTGGACCAAGAAATGTTATTAATCCAGAAACAACTCCAGCTTTGCCAAGAATACTTTTGCCAGACAATAAAGAGGCACCAACTAAAACAATACCAGCAGCCTTTGCGAAATCGGCAGCTAACATACTGGATGCTTCACCAGCTTCTTCAAAATGTTTTGATATTTTATCGGCAGCAAAGATCAAACCAGCAGCTATACCCAATTGACCCCATTTGGAACCAGCAAGAGCCTTGGCTCCACCAGCAGCTCTACCAGCTAAACCACCAGCAACAGCAGCCCCAACAGGTGCAACACGGCCAGCCAACCGTCGCTGAATAGTTTCTCTTGCTGTAGCTCCAGCTGCGCCACCAGCACCAGCAGCCCCGCCAGTTATTGCAGCAAGTACTCCGGGTAATCCACTACCAATACTTACAGCGCTCATGTATGCCATGGCCTTACCAGCGGCAACAATGGAAAGTGCAAGTAATTTGAAACCAGCAGCAAGACCGACTATCTTCACAAAGTATGGAATAATTGGTTTAACAAAATCAAGCACTGATACAAAAGCTTTTCCAACAGTGGTAACACCCTTAATAATCGGAACAAACATTGGTTCTGCAAGTGTCTGAATAAGTTTATTGAATTCCTGTCCCATAATATTAAGTTGGGCTTGGAGACCTGCTAGACCCTCTTCGGCTATTTTACCAAAAGCTCCAGCCGAATCACCTGCTGTTGTTAGCGCACCATTAAGAGTATCGAGATTACTGTTAAGGGCAAGTAAACGACTAACTTGTCGTCTACCACCTAATCGAATATTAATTTCCATTCTTTCTTGGACACTTGTAATATTTTCCATAGCTTTACCAATTTGTTTAAGCGCTGCTACGGGATCACCAGCTTCTATGGCTTCGGCTATATGGATACCCTTGCCAGAAAGAAAATTAACAATTTTGGGATCAGCCAAACGAGAAGAGATTGTTTTCATGAAAGTACCAACTGTCTCGGCACTTTCCCTTGTGGATTGACGAACAGTTGCGAATACAGCTACAAACTCTCGGAATGTACCACCAATAGCCTCAAATGCAGCACCACCACGGGCAGTACCTTTAGCAATATCCTCAGCAGATGCAGCATACTTATTAGAAACAGCAGTAATGACATCCAAAATCTCAGTTGTTGTTAGGGCCTCTTTATTAAACTGATTCATCGCAGCAATTGTACCCTCAAGGGCTGCATCTATAGTTTCAAACGATGGTGTAAGTGGAACTTTTGATAAAGCTGTTAATGATTCAGTTAATGTGTCGCCACGAAAACCAGCTTGAGCTAATACCTTACCGACACGACCTATTTCACTTGCCGACGTACCCGTTGCCGTTGCTAAATCGAGAATACCGCCCCTCAGTCCAGCCACCTGTTCTGCTGTCTGGCCCATAATTTGCCGCAACTTAAGTATAGAGGTATCAAACTCAATTACTAATGCAGTTGCCTTAGCAATACCGCCTAGTGCAGCAAATGGTATAATAGTAGCAGCCAGGAATGCACCATATCTTTTGCCAGCTATACCAACTGATTTTCCAAAGGTATCAGCAGATTTAGCCGCTTTTTTAGTACTTGCAGATGTTTTGTCCATATTTGTACGACCCTTCTTCTGGGCCGATGATAATTTATTCATAGCGACAGTTGATTTAGTAATTGCAACAGTACTTGCAGCCATAGCAGCAGCTTGAGCTTTAGCAGCAGTAGCCATACCGGTAGCACCACCAGCAACACCACCGGCAGCACCACCCACAACCCCAGCCTGAAGAGTACCTTTCATTTTAGCAAGAGAAGCCTCGATCTTTTTTAGACCAAGAATCTCTTTTATCCGAAGATTAACATCAAGCACAAATGCCACTTAAATCACTCTCCTATTTACTAACCATCTTTTTCTTGGACAATCCCTTTTTCTTGGTTTTTCTTGTTTTCTTGACCTTCTTAGACTTTGCACCAATTGTTCCAATCACAACTTCTTTTCCACTTTCGTCGTCGATGAAGGGCTTAGAGACCTCAACAAGCAAGTTACCATGTTCATCAACCGAACGACCAAATGTATCTATCATTTGTCCCTCATCATTGATATAACGTCCTTCTTTATTGACCAAACGCCCATATCTATCAGTCGTGACACCATCAGAACGAACATACCGCCCTTCTTTATCTATCAGTCCAGCATCTTTTAGCCATTGCATTTCAAACATGCTATCATATATATTGGCTTCCAAACCATAAACCATATTAGCGAGAACACCAGCCCCATCCATAACCGCTTTTTCATCTTGTCTTTCGACATAATCATTATGATTTTTAAAGAAAGAATCGCCAGTATCAGCAAATACAAGACATCTAACAACCAGAAATTCAAAACGAAAGTTTTCTGCATAGGATTCAATCGTAGCCGAATCAAATTGCTGACGTTTTGCATGTTTTTCGATAATCAACTGCCGCTTCTCTGTCATCTGTAATGCTATTGTTTTACCCTCAGAAATCTTCAAACCACCCTTTTTGAGCATTAATTCGTGAGCACGAATCTCTAATGCCAATGCCTCTACATCAATCATATCTTGAGCAGTCCAAATTCCCATTTTAGTTAAGTGACTTTCTAGTTCGGCACGAAACAATAATCGTTGTGAATCATTTGCAGATCCACTACGAATTAATGATGCTACCCTAAGACTATATGCCATATTAGCATCAGTGCTAATTTTATTTGTGGGTCGAATAACAGCCAACTTTAATGGCTTATTATCCACATCTACTGTATCAACAATTGTCCTTTTACTGTCCATCTGGTTTTCCTCCAAAGTCCATCCTGTATCCTTCAAACTCTACACGATGCAAATCTATTTCCATACCCAATGCACGCGATTGAGTATTTCCTTTATCCAAAATCCGCTTTCTAACTTGATCCCAACGTACTTTATTGATTATTTGTTGAGACGTAAGTAGATCTTCCGACAAACCGTGTCCCCAAAGCTCTATACCAAATGTTTGTTCAAATTCAACTAAAGCAGAAATAAAACAAGTTCTAAATTTCTTGTGTGCTATTTTTTTTAAACGAACC
>SDBT01010117.1_pt1 | contig 15257 bp, 14 predicted proteins | sample 2277101 | NCBI WGS metagenome assembly SDBT01 (sample SAMN10404973, study PRJNA504765) | marine sediment metagenome | isolation source: marine sediment core GS10_PC15, 103 cmbsf | place: Arctic Ocean: Southern Knipovich Ridge | collected 2010 | reverse complement strand
GTCACGGAGGAGTGCGAGACGTGAGTGTCGAGAACGTCCGCATCCGTAATCGCCATGTCTGCATCGGGGATCTGCGGAAGCGCATCAAGGTATTCACGCGTTCCATCACGCCGCCTCCGTTCGGCGTGACAGACTTCGATGAAGACTTCGAACCAGACGCTACAGTCTGGGCAGCGGTCAACACCATCAATGGCAAGACGTTCTTCGACGGAGTGAGCATCGTAGACGTTGCGCTAACCCACGAGGTGTTCATCCGGTACCGATCGGATGTTGACTCGGACACCTGGCTCGAGCTGGACAACCGCAGACTGAAGATCGTGAGCTTCGAGATCATGGACGAGAGCAAGGAATGGCTGCGGCTCCTGTGCGCAGAGCGTGGCGACAACACCATCCAGGCGACCAAGGCATGATAAAAATCGTTCACTTCGCAGACAACGAGTACGCAATCGCCGAGATCAACAAGACCGGCGTTCGCAACCGTCAGGCCGTCCGTCAGTTCTTCTTCGCCTACGCGAAGGATCTGGTGGCCTCGACCCGTCACGATGTCCTGAAGGGACGCAAGTACGGGCGGGTGTACTACAACGTCCGGCTACCTGGCGGTGGAATCAAGCGACGGCACCGCGCGTCGTCCCCTCGTCAGACCCACGCGAATCTCAGCGGGAACATGCTAAGGGCTCTCGGGTTCAAGGTTCACGGCATCGAGTCGATGGAGTTCGGCTACGGCACAGGGTGGGACGATCCCGCTCCGATCTACTCGCAGTACGTGATCGAGGGCACAGCGAACGCGCACGCTGGCGGTGGAGGCATGAAGCCACGTCCTGATCTGAAGAACGCAATCCGCAAGAACCAGGGCAACGCAAGGTCGCACTGGAAGGCAGCGGTGCTGAAGACAGGTGGCTATACGCCAATCCAGGTATGAAGAGTTCTGACATCATATCCCAGCTCTCCACATTGATTCCGCAGTTCACTTCGGTGTTCACGGACGACATCGGAGTCTCGTCGATCACTCGATCCGGGACTACCATCACAGTCCAATGCACGGAACCTCATGGTCTAAAGGCAGGGCAGGGCGTGTCCATTACCGGCGCTGCGATTCCTGTCGAGATCGTTGCCTTCAGCCGAGACGGAGCCGTCGGAACCCTCACCACTGCTACCGACCACGACATCACTTACGCGTCTCACCTGATTCGGCCCTACGTGCAGTCAGTAGTCACGTCCGGCGCAGCCGAATCCGAGTTCAACGGCAGCTTCAGTCTGGTGAAGGTACTGAACCGAAGGAACATCCAGGTCTCCATGACCGACTCGGGACCGACGGTCGCTACCGGGACTCTTCGCCTGGCCGGCGCCATCTCTGCGCTGGACAGCTTCAACAAGACGTGGCTGGTAGACGGGGTGCCGTCACCGACTGTGTTCACATTCATTCACGGCAATGCCGAGCTTCTCGACCCAACCGGCACCATCCTGGTTCGCAAGAAGCCGAGGATCAGTGGTTCCGCAGACACCGCACGAATGCTCGCTGCCTACACCGAGCAGCCCCAGAACAAGGCGTGGATGTTCGTGGTACTCGGCACCGTTGTAGCATCGAAGAATCGTAGCATCGAAGCTGACGGTGTGGACAACTGGCAGCAGGGCCAGGAGTTCCGCCAGCAGATCATTCAGGGAGTGGAGTTCTACGTTTTCCTACCCACAAAGGACGAGATCGCTGGACGAGAGAAGCGAGACGACTGCGAGGACATCTTCATCGCGCTAAACAAGGCGATCCTTCACTCCACAGTCTTGACTGGATTCCACGACGAGGCGTCCCGTTCGCTTCAGTTCAACTCTCACGCTACGTTTCAATTAGACGCAGGATCGACGTACATCCACCTGTACCAGTACGAGGCAAGCGTGGATATTCTGTTCGAGGACACCGTAGGACCGGCTGTCGATGTGGCGCTGGAGACAATCGAGTTGACGATCACACCCGAACCGAACAAGACATTCGGCTGATGGTCACCGACGCCGTAACGATTGGAGGACCGGACGAGTACGCGATCGTCGATTACGGTCGCCTGGAAAACAACCCACAGCTTGTCTCGTTGGCCTTCGACGGTGCGACGGCCATCATGGAACACAACAACTCAGGTGCAGGGTCGGTCATAGATATCGCTAGCAACGCGGCGATTGCGATATGGCACAAGCCGGACGCCGCCTTCGGATCTCGAGATGGCTTCCTGTGCGAGATGTTCGAGACTGCCAATCCGGCGAACGCGCTCTACTCGGTCCGAATGCACCACAACGTCTCACCTGTCCGTACCACGTTGAAGTGCACGGACGATACTGGGTTGGTCGAAGAAAGAGAGTGGGAGTCTCTCCAGATACTCGGAGCGTGGAATCTTACGGCACTGGATTTTTCTAGCGGTGGTGTGGGCGCTGGCGTGGTTCTTCTTTACCAGAACGGGTTCTTGAAAGCAGAAACTACGATCCTCACTACCGGTGTGATCTCATCATCGAACAACTTGGCGAAGACCATCAAGGTCGGACGAAGCTACCTCGGCACCATCCACAGCGTGATGGTATTCGGACAGAGATTGCTAGCCGGTAGACACATGGAAATCTTCGAGGAAGGGCCAGACTTCGACCCTAGGATCTGGCACTCGAACAAGCACTGGTACCGATTCGGATACCAACGGCTGAGTTTGGGCCAGGACTTCGGCCGGCAGGACAATGGACCAACTGGAGCGCCTGCACTTCCTGCCGTACACCGAGACCTAGGGGACGAGTCCGTTGCCTTGACCTTCGATGATGTCAGCAACGACGCTCCGGTCGTGACTGTGCGAGGGGAGACGATCACCACGAACTCTATGACGTTCGACACCGTAGACGCAACGATTGGACTGGAGACTGCTCCCGGTGTTTTCGATTTCGGAATCCCCGGTCCCGGTGGTGTGTTCTCATTGATGGCCTGGGTCAAGCCACTCACTTCGTCTACCTCTGCCACAATTCTCGCACTCGGGGACATCGGCATCGGTGGCAATCGGTTCGTGATCCAGCAGAACACGGGTGGAACCGGTGCGGTCTTCGTCGATATAGAGAGCTTGTCTCCAGTCAGGATCAAACGCTACACGACAACCTCTGGCGACCCGCCTATCTTCAGCGATGACCGCTGGTTCAAGATCATCGTGACCTTCGATGGCAACAATGACCCAACCACATCGCTCCAGATTTATCTCGATTCGGTTTTGGTGACGGCCAATCGGACTACGAATCAAGACATCTCTGCTCTGACGAACCTGGATATGGAAGGCTCGATCGGTGGCTACAAGTCAGTAGGCGCTCTGCCTGGCAAGCATCGAATCCATCAGGTCGCGACCTGGAACTCGGAACTCAGTGCCGCCGAGGTCGTGGCAATCTACAACGGAGGGGACGCCTCGGTGGTGAACCTTCTGTCGAACAGCGGGGATTACGTTTCTGCCTCCAACCTGAAGAGTTGGTGGCAGCCGTGCCGTCAGCTCTCTCCAAACCTGGGACACGACTACGGACCTCAGGGGGTCCACATGAACAGCGAGGTGAACGTGTCGGATTCTGACTGCTCGGCCGATTTCCCGACTCCGTGACGTGCCAATAGGAGACGCTACTATGGAACCCATGAAGCTGCGCGTCCTGAAGACGATGGGAAAGTACAAGAAAGACATGATCGTCACGGTAGAGGTCGGCATGGACGGCCTCCCGGACGATACTTTCTGGCGGCGGCGCCTACAGGATTCTGTCCTAGACGGTTGCGTCGAGGTCGTACAAGATACGCCTGCACCGAAGAAGCGGGTCACCTCCAAGGAAGGGAGTAAGAAATGACCATCATCAGCCAGCCCGAGGTGAGCCTGACTCTCGCCAGCGCAGACCTCGCTGTCGCCAACACCGATCAGAAGATCCTCGTGGTTGCCCAGCAACTAGACGCCGGCGGATCTGCAACCGCACTCGCTCTGTCACAGCAGATCGGAGGCGACCGAGCCGAGGACGGACTGTACGGTCGGACTTCCCATGCGGCGATGATTGTCCGTGAGATCAAGCGGTACGCGCCGCAGCTCCACATCGACGCGATCGGCGTGGACAACTCCGGCGGCACGGCGCGAGTCTTCAACGTCAATCTCGGAGCGGGCCCTTCCACGGCAGCGGGTACGATCACGCTGACGGTAGGGTCGGAGAAGAACCACAAGTTCACCTACACCACTCCCGCAGCAGGCGAAACCGCCGCCGCCACAGCAACCGCCATCGCGGCACTGGTCGAACTAGACCTGGACTGCCCGTACACGGCAACCACATCCACTACCAACATCGTCCTGACTGCCGACAACAAGGGCACGGTCGCGAACTCAGATCCGATCGGTACCACCGGGACTGCAACCGGACTCGCCATCGTGCAGTCCGAGACCACTCCAGGATCGACGGACCCGACCGTCGCAACCACCATCTTCGATGTCCTCGGCAGCGAGCGTTACCAGCAGATCGTCTGGGGATGGGACGCGGCGGCTTACGTCACCACGATCAAGAACTTCCTGGACGCGCGCTTCAACACCACCAACAAGATCCTCGACGGCGTAGCCTATGTGTTCGCGGTGGACACGTTCGCGAACCACATCACCGCCCTGGATCTGCTGAACAGCAACTCCCTGGTAGTCAACGTGGACAAGCTGGAGGCGGAGACCAACTACGACGGTCCGGCGGTACCGGAGATGGGACTCTCCAAGTCGGCACAGCTTGCAGGAATCGCTGCGCTCCGAATGACCGACGGCGCGTCGATCGCTCGGTTCGTCACCACCACGTCTTCCCTGGACCAATTCGGAGGAACCGCGCTAGCCTCCCTGCCGTACTTCAACACGCCGTTCCCCAACCTGGGTTTGCTGAAGGTCGGACGTGGATTCACGGACGTAGAGATCGAGAGTCTGCACGACTCCGGTGGCTACGTGATGGGACTCAACGTGGCGGGCAACGCAGGCATCGTCGGCGAGGTGGTCACCACCTACAAGACCGACGCCGGTGGAAACCCGGACCCGACCTGGAAGTACCTGAACTACGTCCACACCGGCACCAACGTCCGAGAATACTTCTTCAACAACCTGAAGAAGCGCTTTGTCCAGAGCCGTCTCACCCAGGGGGCGGTGTCTCGAGGACGCGACATGGTGAACGAGCAGGTGTTCCGCGCGTTCACCGAGAAGCTGTACCTGGACTTGGCCGGCGTGAACTTCGTGCTGGTTCAGGACGGAGCCGCCGCGATCGTGTTCTTCAAGGACAACCTGACCGTCGTTCTTGATCTGTCCCTCGGAAAGATCACTTCGACGATGCTGGTTCCGATCGTGACCCAGGCAAGGATCATCATCGCAACCATCAAGATCAGCTTCTCAACGGAGGTTTAGCATGCCCATCCAAATTGCCGACGCTTCGCTTCTCGTCAACGACGAGATTGTCGCCGTACTCCCGAACACGATCAGCTTCACAGAAGGTCTCGGTGAGCAGAAGAGTCGTGCAGTCTCCATCGGTGGAGGGAAGACCGAGCAGGTCACCTCCAACGATGTCGAGACGAACTACTCGATGGTCAAGTTCGAGATGGCGGTGACGGTCGATTCCGTCAAGCTCGCGAAGGTCTGGAAGGTGAATGGCAACGCGAACGTAGTCCAGATCACGTCGCAGAACGTGGAGGGCTCGATGACGCGGAGCTTCGCGGAGGCCATGCTGACCAGCGACTACGAGGTCAACATTGGATCAGAAACATCTCTGGCCGTCGAGTTCAAGACCAACGCTTCCATCTGATTCACAAGGGGGAGAAATGGCAGCAGTAGGGGAGGTAACGGAAATCGTCAGCTCGGAAGCTTCGATGGACCGACCGACGAAGTACGAGTACCCGCTCAAGGACAAGATCACCTACACGTTGGATGGTCACGTCGAGACCGCAGAATTCTTCGAGCTTCGAGCCCCAACGTCCCGGAACCGAAGAGAGTGCGCCCTCCTCAAGCAGTCGTTCTTTGTCGCTCTGAAAGAACAGCAGACTTCCGTCACCGACGAAGAACGGGAGAAGGCAAAGGAGCGCCTGTCGGAAACGGAAGACGAGGATCTGACTCTCGACGGCGACGAGATCCTCGCAATCATGTCGATGGCTGGAGGCATCGAGCTGGACAAGGTGATCGACCTTTCCGTCAAGCTATTCACCAACGGAGCAGCGTTCGTCGATGCTCGAGTGAAGGTGAACCAGCAGCACATCGACAGACTCAGCTACGACGATCTCGAATCCATGACCGGAGAGTACCTCAAGACTTTTCTCCTGAGGTCTGCATTGGACAATCTGAGGCAGACCTGATCGTCTTGATTCTGGAGATGATGGCTGCGATGGAAGGGTTCACGTACACCGAGCTTCGCGACATGCCGTTGTCAGAGTTCATGTTCGTGAGATACCAAGTAGGTCGCATCCAAACTCGTCGAAGGGCGGCAGCGAAGGGGTAGACCATGCCGGCCCAGGGATTGAAGGTCGCCTATAGCTTCGTAGGCATCGACAAGTTCTCCGCAGTCGCCAAGAAGGTAGCGAGGGGCGCTGAAGACATCTCGAAGAAATTTGAGAAGGCAGCTCGGCGAGCCCGCAAGACGCAAGAGTCCTTCCAAAAGCTCGGCGACGGCATGAAGAGTGTCGGCAAGAAGATGATGATGGTCGGTGCCGCCATTGGCGCGCTGGGCATCATGGCAATCAAAAAGTCTGCCGACATGGAGCAGCTCAACATCGCCTTCGAGGTTCTGATCGGGGACGTCGGGAAGTCGAAAAAGGTGGTGAAGGATCTCGTTGACTTCACTGCCACGACTCCGTTCCAACTCGATGAGGTGATGAACGCCGGCAAGGCTCTGCTGGCATTCGGAGTTGAAGGGAAGGAGGTTGAAGACAGGCTTCGCCGGCTGGGGGAGTTGGCGTCCGCGTCAGGGAAGCCGTTGACGGAGTTCGCGCTGATCTTTGGCAAGATCAAGGCTAAAGGCAAGCTGTCGATGGAGGAGGTGAACCAGCTCGCCGAGAAGGGCGTGTCCCTTCAGACGATGCTCCAGGAGAAATACTTCAAGGGTGTCGCCGGTGGAGGTGCCAAGGTCGCTGATGCTATCAGCAAGGGCCAGATCACGTTCGAGATATTCAACGAACTCTTCGAGGAGATGACCGACAAGGGTGGACAGTTCTACGGCTTGATCGCTAAGCAGTCCAAGTCCACTGCCGGTCTGTGGTCCACGCTGATCGACAACTTCAACCTGTTCCTAATGGCAATCGGCGACGTCCTCGTGGACATGGGTGGAATCAAGAACATTCTGGTTGCTGTGACTGCTGGGATCGGAAGACTGACTGCCTGGATTCAGCACATGGTCCTTCATCACCCGAAGCTGGTAAAGATATTCCTGGTGTTCGCTGCGATGCCGTTGGTACTCGGAGCGGTCCTGTTCATAATCGGAGGAATCATCACCGGGTTCATCGCCATGAAGATCGCTGCGTTCGCTCTTTCTGTGGCAACGAACCTGTCGATGGCACCTCTGATCCTGATCCCTGCCCTGATTATCGCGTTCATCGCCGGCATGGTTGCCTTGGTAATCTACTGGGACGATCTGGTTACGTGGATGCTGAAGTGGATCAGCAAGTGGAACTTCGTCGCGAACATCATCGAGGCCATCGGGAATCTGATCGGCAAGGAGTGGAACATCAAGGCGACGTACGAAGCTCGAGAGAGGGCAGCCAAGTTCGAGGAGAATCAGCGGCTCGGTACCAGGGCCGGTGACCTTGTGTCTGCTGCACCGACCCCAGGAGCCGGGTTGAGTGCCAACGAGTTCGCTTTGCAGCAGATGAGCGGAATTGGCGCACCGATTGACTTCGGCGGACCGACTGGTTTCAACATGATGGCGGACGCGAATATCGGTCTGGACATCACCATGAACACGCCTGGACAGTCCGTGGCAGCCACGAAGGTCACGACCAGTGGTGACACGGCTGGGTTGGATGTTGGCGTTTCCATGAAGGACGAGACCTGATGCCGTTCCTTGTTGAAGACGTCCTTGCAGCAAAGTTCAAGGGAGCGATCTACTTCCCTCTCACGTCTTCAACCACCGGAGGGAAGAAGGTCTCGAAGAAGGAATTTATCGGCACCCGAAAGCAGGTGATCGAGGAGCTAGGCGGCATCCCTCGATCCTTCGAGGAGAAGGGGACGCTGGCCGAGCTGGGTGTGGAAGGCACCGAAGGGCACCGTAGCTACAAGGACGTGCGGGACGCGTTCCTGCGGGCTGTCGAATCAGACGGTCCCGGTGTGTTCGACCATCCGTTCTTCGGACCGATCCCCAACATGGTGTGCGTGTCGTACAGCCTGAACGAAAGCCTGAACTCAGTCGGAGACGCGAAGATTTCGTTCAGCCTCCAGGCGTCCAACACCGATGGACTTCCAGTACAGGAAGAAGGCGACCTGGCCGGCGTTCTCGACCAGAACATCTCCGTGCAGGCGAACGTGTCCCAATCCATCGAGTCAGAATTCGGGATCGATGCGAGGAACCCGAACAACTTTACTGACGCCACAGACCAGCAGACCTCCTTCACCGATCGGATCGAAGCGGCGAGCGAGCGAGTGTCTGCGACCAACGAGAAGCGCCAGGCATTCCAGAAGAAGATTCAGGACTACCGAGCCAACATCACTGAGAGAGTTGCCGCACCGGTAGAGCTTGCGACTGAATTCACTGGGCTGATGACCGGCATGAACGACCTGTACGAGCAAGAGATTACGTCCACCACACTCAGCATCATCGGTACCGTCAACTCGTTCACCGATGCACAGCGCGCATTCGACGACCTGTTCCTGTTCGGATTGGACGACTCTCCGATCCAAGAGCTGACGGACAGCCTCATCAAGAGAAAGCGGAACCGAAACACTTTCAACAGCGCAGTCCGAGTGGCTTCTCTTGGCTACCTATACGAGAACAGCGTGAGTCGAGACGACTACAAGACCGCAGACGACATCGAGGAACGGCAAGCACAACTGGATGCTCAGTTCGAGGAGATGGCTCAAAGCCCAGACGTGAGCGACGAGCTGGTTCAGGATCTACAAGAACTTCGCGGTGAAGCGGCTCTGTTCTTCGATGCGGTGAAGCTGACTCGAAGGCAGGTCACCACGTCTCACGTCAACCGACTGTCGGCACGGCTTGTCGCGTACCAGTTGTACGAGGACTCTGAGCTGGGCAAGACTCTGATGGAACTCAACGGACTGCCGGACCCCTATGAGCTGGACGGTACGGTTCAAGTCCTGACTGCCTGACCATGCCGCTCGAGCTAGTCGTTGCTGGCAAGCGGTACACCGGGTTCACCCGTGCCGAATGTACTCGCCGCATGGACGCTATCTGCGACACGTTCTCGTTCGACGCGGTAGTCGAAGATGGAATCGACTCACCGTTTGAAGGTGGGCAGCTCGTCCAGGTATTCGCGGACAGCAAGAAGATCCTGACTGGGTTCATCGAGATCGTGGACATCTCGCTCTCGTCTGACAGCCACGACATCAGCTTCAGCGGGCGCTCCAAGACTGGAGACCTCGTGGATTCCACGATGCCGAAGATCAACGACATCTCGGTACCGACGAGCCTCAAGCGAGTATGCGAGATCGTTCTGGAAGCCATCGAGCTTGATCTGGAAGTGATCGACAACGTAAACCCTCCACAGTTCGACGAGAAGATCGACGAGATCAGTCCAGAGCCGGGTGACGGTGCCGGCTCTTTCCTGGAAAAGCTGGCACGGAAGAGGCAGGTCCTTCTTGGGGACGACGAGAACGGAAACCTCGTGATCCAGAAGCCGAGCACTTCCGAGCTTGCTGCGTTCTGCCGTTCCCACGTACTCGATGAGAGCAACAACGTCATCGCGTCTCAGACTAGCTACGACACGACCATCCGTTTCAACAAGTACGAGATCGCTTCACAGAAGAACATGGGCGCAGCCGGACTCACGGGACTCCTCGGCGTAATGAAGGACACCAAGGCTGTCGTGGACCAGACTGCAAAGGTGACAGACAACGAGATCCGAGTCGGCCGTCGGTGTGTAATCACGGGCGAAGGAAGCTACGAGATGGGAGGGGACGGTGAGAAGCGTGCTCAGTGGGAGTCGGACGTAAGAAAGGCTCGCGGAAATATCTACTCGTGCACAGTTCACGGGTTCACCAATCAGACCGGGGAGCTTTGGACTCCCAACACCATCCCTAGGGTCCACGACATCCGTGCCCGTGTCGATGGACGACGGATGCTGAACAGCGTGACGTTTGAATACTCCAAGTCTGGATCGGTCACGACTCTCGCCTTCGTAGATCGCAACGCCTACGATGTAGAACTGAGAGAGCCCAAGCAGGACAAGAAGGCTGAAGGGGCGTTTGGGTTTCCCCCTTCTGGCACGTAACCATGCCGATGCACAGACTCAAGAAGCTGATCCAACTGGTTCGCATCACGGCTGGCGGCCTGGACGACAAGGACGCACCGGTCCAGCAGATCGAGTATCTGGGCAAGGTCGCCAACGGCGTGATGGTGTTCCCGTTCGGATTCCACGCCAACGTGGACCCGGATTCTCTCGGCATCAAGGTCACGTACAACGCGCAGCCTGAGAACCGCGCGATCTTCCCTCTCAGCTTTCTTAGGAGACCCAAGCGTCTAGCTACTGGAGAGGTCGTCGTCTACCACCCGAAGACTGGAACCAAGATCCACTTCCGGGACAACGGCGACATCGACGTGGTGACGAACACCGCCAAGAGCGGCAACGTCAATATCGTCTGCAACGACGCCAACATCACCGCAGCCGGAGACGTAGCAGTCACCAACACAGGCACCACGACCATCGACACCACCGGAGACATCACGGTGGACTCCGCTGCCAACGTGGACATCATCGGCGCAATCTCGGTTGACGTGGATGCGCCGGCGATTGAGCTGAGTGACGGTGGCACGCTACTCTCCCTGGTCAATGATCTGGTGGTCGCTCTGTTCAATGACCATACGCACTCGATCAATGGCAGCGGGAACATCACCACCAAGCCGATCACGGACGCCCCCACGAGAACTGGCGGCACCCCGATGGTGTGGGCTATCGGCACTGAGACAACCAGCGTCGTGAAGGCGGAATAGGATGGCAGCAGGCATCGACGTCAAGCTCCTGAACCTGGCAGGGTTCAGTGGAAACTGGGACTTGCAACTCGACTCAGACGGCGACATCGCTTCTGAGGATTCGTTCGACGCCGCGATCGTGGTCAGCCTGTTCTCGGACAAGAGGGCAGACGCATCCCAGGTAGGACCCCAGGAGCTACGGCGCGGCTGGATCGGAGACGAGTCCACTCCAGGATTCCAGATCGGGTCACGCCTGTGGTTGTTCAACCAAGAGAGACTGACCCGCTCCACTTTGAACCGGCTGGCGGAAGAGGCGCGTGAGTCTCTACAATGGATGATCGACGAAGGACACGCGAAGTCGGTAGACGCTACCGCCGAACGCGGCGCCGCTGTGGGCCAAGTGATCCTGGAGGTGCAGATCGGCAAACCGCATCCTGAGTCGGTCGAGACCCTGCTGTTCGATCTCTGGTCAAAGACCGGTGTAGACTTCGGCGGCACAGCAACGTAGGGGTTGGAATGGCACTCTCACTACCCGAGACCGCAGACGAGATCGTTCAGCGTTCCAAGAACGATGTGAAGTCCGAGCTTCCGGCCAGCAACCCGGCCCTGAAGAACTCGTGGATCAACGCACTGATCGTCTCCCAGTCGAATCGAAACTTCGAGTTCTACCTCGCCTTGGAAAACGCGGAGCTGGAGGCTATCCCCGATACCGCAGACGTGAACCTCGAGCGATGGGCTGCCATCTGGGGCGTACTGCGAAACACAGGCTCTCAGGCAACCGGGACAGTCAAGGTTGCACAGCTAGGATCTGCCGCTGCCGGCGTCACCATCCCTGCCAATACCGTCTTCGTGATCGGAGCCCAGTCGTACCAGAGCACTTCGTCTGCCGTCACTGCCGAAAGCCTCCCGACTGTCGAGAAGATCGAGTTCTGGAAAACTGACCACTACCGAATCACGATGGACTCCGCGCACGGGTTCACCAACAACCAGACAATCGACTTCGGTACCGACCCGACCAGTGCTCCGTTGAAGACCGAGCTGGTGAACGGCCAGGTCATCCACATCAGCACCACAGAGTTCGGCGTGTTCGTCGCGGGCGCTGCGGCCGCAACTGCATCCAGCGACAACCCTACGAGTCCTGCCATCCTGAAGATGAATTCTGCGGACGTGACGGTTCTGTCAGACGACTTCGGGATCATCGGCGATCTGGACTTCAACGACGAGACCAAGTTCGAGCAGATCATTGCGACCGTGTACGAAGCTGCCAACGTGATCGCCGTCGGTGGAGGTGCCGACGCTGAAACCAACGACGATCTTCTCCTTCGTTTCCTTGATCGGTTGCAGAATCCGATCGCGCACTTCAACGTCGCAGAGATCAAGTCCGTTGCTCTTGCCATTGACGGTGTCACCCGCGTGTTCGTGGACGAGGCAGGCACCGGTACCGTCCTGGCAGGCGAGGTGGACATCTGGTTCATGCGCGACAACGATGCGGACCCGATCCCGGATGCCGCAGAGGTAGTCGTGGTGGACACGGCGATCCAGGCGATTCGGCCTGCCCAGACGGCGTCGGGTGATGTCAACGTCAACGCACCGACTCCGGTTACCACCGCCTTCACCTTCTCGGCTATCGCCCCGGACAGCACGTCGATGCGGGCTGCGGTCGATGCGAACCTGTTGCAGTTCTACGCGGAGAGCACCTCGATCGGAGTGGACATCGTTCAAGAGGCTTACGACGCCGCGATCTTCAACACCATCGACACCACAACAGGGTTGAAGATCACCTCGTTCGCTCTGTCGGCTCCTGTCGGTGACATCACCATCACCGCAGGCGAGATCGGCAAGCTGGGTACGGTGTCCTACCCGTGAGCGTCTACGATCCGAACCTGATCTCGATGGAGCGAATCCAGCAGGTCGCTGACCGCTTGGCAGACTACCTGCCTCCGGGTCGCGCGTTTGCATCCAGGAAGGTTGCCGGCACGATCACTCGTGGACTCATCCAGGGACTCGCTTTGGAACACGCGCGCATCGAGGACTACATCAACCTGTTCCGCCAGGAGCAGATCCCGGACCTCACGACCTGCTACCTGGACGAGTGGGAGGCGTCGCTTGGCATCCCGGACGATTGCTTCAAGGGTGTCAGTGACGATGCCGGTCGCCGTCGAGACATTCTTACCAAGCTATCTTCCCTCGGCGTGCAGACATCTGCCGACTTCGAGGCGCTGGCACTCGCGTATGACAACACCGAAATCCGTGCCCAAGCTGGGAATATGGATTCGGGCGACCCGCTGTTCCACGGCCTGTCGATCGGCGGAGGGGACTTCGCAGACATCAAGGAGGCTCGCTTCACGCTGGTGATCTCGTTCGTCGCGACCCAGGCGGAGGGCTTTCTGGCTGCGGATTCCGGCTGGAAATTCAAGGCATTGGATGCGCCTGCCTGGACCACCGACGGACTGCGGTTCAGCGACAATCGAGTGACCGTGCTGGAGTGCCTGTTCGCCAAGCTGAAGCCGGCGAACGTGCTGCTACAATTCCTGTACCTGGGAGCGTGAACGAATGGAAGACCTGACTGGACAGATCATCGGTGACGCGATCTCGCCGACCGAGTGGAATCACTTTAACCAGGAGTTCAAGAACGTCGTCAGCGATACCGGGCAGACGCCGCTCGACACCAACGAAGATCAGCTCGGGATCGCGATCTCGGACTACGTTCATGTCGCTGGATTCTGGACAGTCGGAGGGACGGCGGCTGCGATCACCCTGACCATTCAGGGCAGCCGGCAGGAGCCGTTCGCGCTGGCAACAGGTCTGACGGTCAGCTTCCGACCGACCACCACGGCAACGGGTGCTACGACGTTGACCGTCGGTGCGTTGGCTCTCAAGAATCTGGTCCGGCCTGACAACACCACCGTAAAGCCTGGGGACTGGGACGCAACCAACGACGTGACTGCACGCTACGACGGAACGTCGTTTCGCCTGGTCACTTTGCCCCTCACTGCAAGCACCGTCAACGTCAACCTCGTCGAGAACGGAGACTTCGTTCACTGGTCTCACATGGCCGACCAGGACTTGAGTGATACCAGACTTGTCACCTCACTCACTGACATCCCCGGCGGTGGCAACGACGAGTACGACACTCCGATCGACAGGTGGCGTCTGATCTCGGATGGTAATGACGTTGTAGACGTTCGTCGGTTCACTGGCATGAACCAGGGTGATGACCTGTCTCCGAACCGCTCTGCTCTACAACTTCGAGTCAATACCGCAGGGCAGAAGTTCGGACTGGTGCAGAACATGGAACACCAGAAGTGCGCCGAGCTTCTACAGGACACTGCGGAGGTCGTGAAGTGTTCTCTGTCCTTCTGGGCTGCTGCCGATGGCGCCGGAACCATCGACGAACTGAAGGCGGCGGTGGTCTCTCACGTCGCACTAACAGGGATCGACGACTTCACAGGCGGGGGTGGAACCAACGGTAGCTTCATCACGGCCTGGAATATCGACGGAACAATCCCGACCCTAGACGTGGTGGGTCAGACCAGCGCGTTCGAGAACACACCTTCGGTTCTGGCCGCGTTGACTGGAGAGTTCAAGCTCTACACAATCGAAGACATCACCATCAGCGCATCCAACATCGACAACCTGAGTGTGATGATCTGGGTAGACGACGCGGCCGGCACAGCGATCGGAACGAACCTCTGGATCTCTGGGGTCAAGCTGGAGAAAAGTTCTGTCGCTACTCCTTTCGTCAAGGAACCGACAGATCAAGTCCAGTACCAGTGCCTGCGGCATTACGTCCACTTCGGCCATCAGGAATTCAATGGAGTCGCAGATGGACAAGGAGCCGTGCTGGCTGGTGGCACAGGTATCGACAATGAAGATCAGCTCTACACGACCGCGTTCCCCGTCCGATTCTCCCGAATCCCTGCCACGTCCGACTGCGCGCTGGGTGGTGCCTTGGGAGAGGTTCAGCACTTCATTGACGGCACTGGAATCAGACATCCAACGGGGATCGCCTTCGAGTCGAAGATGAAGAATTCACACACCCATCTCCACATGGAATGGTCTGACACGACCGGGGCACGAGGTCGAGCTAACGCCGCCGGTGCGGGTGGCCCGCCGGACAGTGACGGCTGGTTCGATGCTGGCATTCACGT